>Ga0209541_10015800_pt1 | contig 11232 bp, 9 predicted proteins | sample RifCSPlowO2_01_FD_184027 | JGI IMG/M metagenome (GOLD analysis project Ga0209541, IMG submission 184027) | Groundwater microbial communities from Rifle, Colorado - Rifle CSP2_plank lowO2_0.1 (SPAdes) (version 2) | ecosystem: Environmental > Aquatic > Deep subsurface > Groundwater | place: Rifle...
GCCTTCCTCGTTGCACCTGCCTGCCGGCAGGCAGGTCTCAAAAATCTAAAATTTCGCGACGAATGAGTTTAGAGATGACCTCAATCATAGCGCCGCTCTTTATGCCGATGTAGTTCAGTGGCAGAACGCCATCTTGGTAAGATGGAAGTCGAGAGTTCAATTCTCTCCATCGGCTCACAAAAAGCGGAAAAATGATAGTTTAATCCTCGATGATAAAAAAAATAATAGACCCGCCGCCTGTTTTTAATTAAATTGAATTGTCGGACGGTCTGGAGGCAATCCGCTTCAGGCGGACACAAAATCCGAATTCTGAAAATTGGCGGTGTCTGTTTGAAAATATCCGAACGGAACTGACTGGGTTCGGCGGGTGGAATTCCCCCCACACAAGTATGAGACAATAGAATAAGTCGCTCTGCGACATTGTGAAGGTAAAAGATGCGAAATGCTTACCCTCGACCTGTCGTATTTAAAACTCAAAGGGGATTGCGTAGGAGGTGTGGATAGTTACGCCACAAAAATTTGACATTTATAATGGTTATTGTTATTCTTAAACAAGAAAAATAATTTGAAAATATGGTTCAGATTAAAAATCAGCAATCATTCCATTTTGGAACATTGGAACAAATAAAATAATTTGACTTAAACCGCCGAATCAGAAAATGATTTGGCGGTTTTTTCTTTCTATGCTAATATGCTAACCTGTTTTTGAAATGAAATTTATCGGAAGAAATTTTAGATATCTTTTTTTAGCCGCGTTTTTTGGCGCGGCGATTTTTGTTTGGTACGCGGTTGGATTGGAAAATCGGCACGGGTTGCTTACGGTCGCCTTTTTAGATGTGGGTCAGGGCGACGCCATATTTATTGACGCTCCAAATGGCCGGCAAGTTTTAATAGACGGAGGTCCAAATAAAAAAATTCTTCAAGAACTCGCGAAAGTAATGCCGTTTTACGACCGCTCCATTGATATGCTGATTGCCACGCACCCCGACGCCGACCATATCGCCGGTTTAAATGACACTCTCAATAATTTTAATGTGGATTTTATTATGGAGCCGGGAATTTACTCTGACAGCGCCGTTTACGCGGAATTCAAAAAATCGGCGGAAGAGAAAAAAATCAAAACAATTTTAGCGAAAAGAGGAATGAAAGTTATTTTAGATGAAAACGCGCGTATTTTAATTTTATTTCCGGACAGGGATCCGGCAAAAATGGATTCAAATAACGCTTCAATCGTGGCAAAATTAGTCTACGGCAAAAATTCTTTTTTGCTCACCGGCGACTCTCCTCAAAAAGTGGAAAAATATTTAGTTTTTCTAGACAAAAAAACGCTCAAGACAGATGTTTTAAAAGTCGGCCATCACGGTTCAAAAACTTCAACATCGGAATCTTTTTTGGGTTATACCGACCCCGAATACGCGATTATTTCCGCGGGAAAAAATAATCGCTACGGTCATCCTCATAAAGAAGTTTTGGATATTTTAGAAAAATTTGAAACTAAAATATTAAGAACGGACGAATTAGGCGCTATAACCATACAAAGCGACAGTGAAAATATAATGCTGAAATAATAGAATTCCCCCACACCTTTCCGCCCGCCTCGCCTTGCCTGCCCGATCGAAACTCTTGAGTGAAGGCGGGAACCGGAGCGGAAAGGACGATTTCAAGTTTTTCGCGGGCGGTAGCCCGCTAACAAAATCTTACAGATTTTGTTCTTTGGCGGCAAATTCTTTTCGATTATTTCTTTTTAACAATCACCATAAAATGCAAACTAAATTCGGCGACCATAGGATTGGTACATAATTCATAATGCATATCTTGCCAATTTTTCCACGCCTTCGGTTCTTTTTTTGCCATTTTATTTATCTGTTCTTGTGAAGGTGTTGCAAGACCTTCCAAGCCGACATTTTCAACAAATTTCGCTTTATCGCCGAATAACGATTTTAATTCGTTCAATTCAAAAAAGTGAGCATAAGCTTTCCCTCCATGCCATTGGTAATCGTTCCCTTTCAAATAAAATCTTCTAAAATGTTCGGCGTCTTTTACCTCATGAACCCATCTATGGAATCTTGTTATTGTTCCAAGTTTTCCCATAACCGAAACAAAAATCGGGGCGTTCTTTTTGGCGACACGAACTAACTCTGAAATTGCTTTTTGCCTTTCTTGTTCCGGGTGCACATGAGAGAGCGCGCCACCAAGACAAAGAATGGCGTCAAAAGAATTATCTGCAAATCTTGATAAATCAGTTATAGTGCCTTCTACCACTTCTTTGATTTTCTCATTGACCTTTGCTTTTTTGATTTGCTTTTTAGCAAAATCAAGATTTGCGGAAACCAAATCAAACAAAACTACGTCGTGCCCCAGTTTGGCTAATTCGATAGAATATCTACCCGGGCCACCACCGGCATCTAAAATAAGGCCCTTCTTTGGTAAATATTTTTTCAAAAATCGCAGGGTCGTTTCAAATTCCAAACGATGGAATGGGTCTTTCATTAACCGTCTCCACTCTCTTTTTACTCCTTCGGTATAAATTTTCTTTGTAAGGTTTGTTTCTTTATTCATAAAGATTATTTTAATAAATCGTCAACCCAAACACCTAATCCTTTTGCGATTTTTGAAACCGTTTCAATTGTGGGATTCGGAGTTGCGCCGATTCAATTTTGATAATTACATTGCAGGCGATATTAGCCAGCTTTGAGAGCTTATCTTGCGAAATACCCTGTTTCTGCCTATATCTCTTTATATTCCTTGCAATTATTGGTAATTCTTTTGACTTCATAGTATAATTATCTGTAAGATTCCATAGTGTTGTTTACACTTTTGAAGTAAAGTAAACAACAATATGACAATCCATAAAAGGAATTAACAATCTGACCCCGATGGAAAAACTTATTAGTTATTTTTATCCATCAGAATTGTAAACAACGCGACTAATTCTTACATATTATACTAGTATAGATAGTGAGATAAGTTTTACTACTATAACTTTACCAAATAAAATGAATTTAATCAATAAAAATTCAAAAAGCCCGCTTTTGGCGTTTTGCTTTGCAAAATAAAGACAAAAAATTCAATTTTGCATCTAAATCGGGTGGCGAGCACTCGCAGAGGGCGAGCCAAACTTCGCTTTTACCAACTGGCGGAAGGGGAGGGATTCGCTGATTACATACAGCTTGGTGATTTTCGATTCGCCTTCGGCGAATAACGAAAATCCTTTCGAATCCCTCACGCGACTAAAGCAGTTTAATCGCTCCCTTCCTCATTCGCTTTGCTCATTTCGGAAGGGGAGGGATTCGAACCCTCGGAGGGCTTTCGCCCTCAACACATTAGCAGTGTGTTGCTTTCAGCCACTCAGCCACCCTTCCAATATGAAATTGGAACAATATTAAATTAACTTAATTTACAAGGTAAATGATAACAAAATTTTACAAAAATGCACGGCCGCGATAAATAATATCTTCACACAAAAAAACTTTTTATAAAGCTTCCGAGATAGTAGGTCGCGGCGATTACGATAACCGCGCTTGCCAAATGCTCAAAAACAAGAAAGTATGGCTTTTGACCCGATGATTTCGCCATCTTAAAACTAAAAACAGTGAGCAGAAATAATCCCCAAATTACGCTTATTAGAATCGCGTAGTCAATCGTAAAAACAATAACCGGCAAAACAAAAGTAATGGCAAAAACAAATTTTCCCAAAAATGTGGAAAATGTTGATTCCCAAATTTCTTTTGGCGAATGATGATTTTCGGTTTCTTGAGAAATATGCATTCCCATAGCGTCGGAGAAAGCGTCGGCCACGGCAATAGATAAGATGCCGCCGATTATGGCAAGTTTTGAATGAGTGGTGGAATACAAACCAAACATCATTCCCAAAGTGGTAATAACGCCGGAAGTAAGACCAAAACCAAAACCGATTTTTAAAGATAATTTCATAAATTAAAACTTTTTACTTTTTTCGCTAGACTTTTCAGGCAGCGATGGCGGTCGCCAAAACCGACCTAACCGCGCTTTTAGTTTTTCCTTCTTAAAATCATTCCCGTTTTTTTCTTTGTTATTTTCCCCTCTTCTATCACCGGTTCTCCGTTTATAAAAACCCATTCTACGCCTGAAGAAAACTGAAAAGGATTCTCGTAAGTCGCTTTGTCTTCTATTTTCTCCGGATTAAAAATCACTATGTCGGCGTAAAACCCCTCCTTAATCTCCCCTCTTTGAACAATTCCTAAAGTTTTCGCGGGTAAACTTGTCGCTTTATAAATCGCCTCTTGCCAACTAAGTATTTGTTTATTTATCACAAAATCCGAAAAAACCCTTGGGAAAGCGCCGAAAGAACGAGGATGCGGCAAACGATCCAACGTTAATGATTTGAAATTAACCGAATCGTATCCTGCTCCGTCCGAACCAATCATTGCCCAAGATTTTTTAAGAAGTTCGCCGATATGCTCTTCCTTAATCGCTTCATTAAAAATAGAAACATGAAGACCGTTCAACTCAAGCAAATTTAAAATGACTTCTTCCGGCATAAAACCTGTGCTTTGAGCAAGCTCGGCTATTGTTTTGCCGATAGCGTTAGTGTCCCAAAGAGTCGCGGCAACAGTTATTTTATCGTAATGCAAAGTCAGTCCCTGCAAGTATTTACTAACGCTTTCTCTTTCCTCGGGCCGACTAAGAGTTTTTAAAATCTCGGACTTGCCGTTTTTTAACATATACTCCGGCAAAAACTGGTAAAGATTGGAGCCGGTTTTTGTGTAAGGAAAAACATCAATAGTTAAGGATAAATTTTCCTCTCTCGCTCTTTCAATTAACGCGATAGCCTCGTCAAATTTTTCCCAAGCGCTTCGTCCAATAGCTTTAAAATGAGAAATCTGCGTTTTTGCTTTTGACTCTCTTATGTAACCGATTAAATGCGCTATGCTTGGCAAAATATTTTTCCCTTCATCTTCTAAATGATGTTTTATCAGACCATTTTTACTTTGAACTATTTTTGAGAGTTCTATAATTTCTTTTGAAGACGCCGCTTTTTCGTGAGCCGCGCCCAAATTAAAAGACAATCCAAAAGCCCCTTCTTCCAAAGATTTCTCTAATAAAAATTCCATCTTTCGCAACTCTTCCTCGCTCGCGTTCCTTGTTTCATTGCCTATAACATTTCTTCTTAAAACGCCGTGGCCTATTAAAGTCGCGAAGTTAATTGCCAAATGATGCCGTTCAAGCCTGTCTAAAAATTCATCCGGGCTTTGCCAGTCAACATTGATTTTTGAAATATCCGTCCATTTTTGAACGGTTTCAATGTTTTGAGGAGAAACAATCGGCGCCAAAGAAGAGCCGCAATTACCGCCTAAAATTGTGGTGACGCCCTGGCTCACAAGACTTTCTTGATAAGGGTCGGAAAAAAGAGTCCAAAATGTGTCGGAATGATTAGTTAAATCAATAAAGCCGGGGCAGACATACATATTATTAGCATCAATAATCCGCCCGGCGCTTTCTTCCAATTTGCCTAAATCCTTTATTTTTTCATTTTTTATTCCCAAATCATCTCTAACAAACCCGCTTTTTTCGCCGTCAAAAATTATGCCGTTTTTAATTAAAAAATCGTACTTCATAATCTGTGCGAATGATAAAAATATAACATAAAAATGGAATAAAACAACGCGATTAGATTTTTAGACCTGCTGCGTAATAACCTTTCTACTGCAATTTCCATATTTTAGCTATGGCTTTGCAAAAATTTTTCAACAGATACTCTGTATATGTCTCAAAATTTTTGCTTCGCCTCGCTCAAAATCTGAAAATTTCGTTGCGAAAATTATTACGCAACAGGTCTATTGAGAACGCGAATATTCAAAATTTTTGTAAGTCGCTTCAAGCAGTCGCTCCATATCTTTAAATCTTCCGTCAAACGACGAACCTAAAACTACGGCCGCGATGGGATGATTAAAACCCGCGTCAAAAACAACCGCTAAATTTCCGGCGGCAAGATCGGTAAAACCGGTTTTTCCCGCGACAAAACCGCTGATTTTATTTAAACTCTGATTTGTATTTTGAAAGATATGCGGCTGACCGTCAAAAGAAACTAATTTTAGCGATTCTTGATTAGTCGCGGATAAAATATCCGGATGATTTTCTAAGATATATTTTAATAAAATAACAATGTCTTTGGCGGAACCATAGGCGCCGCTTATTTCATTATTCAAATCAAGGCCGGTCGCGTTTAAAAAGAAGGTCTGACGCATTTCCAATTCTCGCGCCTTGCTATTCATCAATGCTAAGATTTTATCATTTTGGGATTTCGTAGGCGCTATTTCCTGAAAAGGTCGCGCTGTTTCAGAAAGAAGCGCGGCTTCAGAAACTGCAAAAGCGGCGTCATTGGAAGAATTCACAAGCATTATATCTATCAAATCTTTAAGAGACCATCTTTCATTTAAAAACAATCCGCTATCCCCTTCTTGTTCAAGAGCTTCTTTTGAAATAGAAATGACAGCGCCGCTATCCAAGTTTTCAACCGCCGCGAGAGCCGTCATTAATTTTGCCAAACTGGCTAATGGAAGCTGGGCTTCGACGTTTTTCGCGAAAAGCTCGCTGTTATTTTTCAGATCAAAAACGAACGCCGCTTTCGCTTCCAACTCCAAACGACTTACGATGTCGTTTGGGAAAGAATCCAATAATTTAGCGGTAAAATTTTGACCTTGGGACGCGCCATATCCGTCGTAGCCGCTATTCGGCAAAAATCCGCCAAAAACCCAAAGCAAAAACAAAAAAATAATAAAAATGACTGATTTTCCCATAATTTCATATTTTATCATTTTTATGCTATTTTGAAAGTTAATGCGCACATCATATTCAGCTTTAAACACATATCGTTCCTGCCCCCTTAAATATAAATATCAGGAAATTGATAAAATTAAAGTTCCGAAATCAAAGGAGCAAATTTTCGGCTCGGCCGTTCACGAGTCCTTGCGTTTTATGTTTGTCCGAAATCCTCTTTACCCCACTCTTGACGAAGTTTTAAATTTTTTTGACGAAAACTGGCTCGGCCGCGTTTCCAAAACGGAAATAAGCGAAGAAGAAAAAAATATTTATAGAAAAGAAGGAACAGAAATGATTAAAAATTTTTATAAAAAAAATCGGCCTTGGAATTTTAATGTCGTTGATCTTGAATCTCGTTTTGAATTCGCGTTAGAGCCGTTTTCAAATCGGCAGAATAGCGAATTTACCGCTGTCCAGACGATTGTGGCGGGAATAATTGACCGCATTGATAAAAATTCCGACAAGGAATATGAAATCATTGATTATAAAACGGCCGCTAGAATGCCGTCTCAAGAAACGATTGACAAAGACCTTCAAATGTCAATTTATCATTTAAGCATTCTTAAACGGTGGCCCGCTTTGGAAGCGCGAAACATAAAATTAAGTTTTTATTTTTTAAAACACAATGAAAAAATATCAACTCTAAGAACGGAACAAGAGATGGACAAGACAAAAAAACAGCTTTTTTCTATGATTAAAGAAATTGAAGAAAAGCGGAAAAACAATAATTTCCCTCCTCTTCCTTCGGCGCTTTGCGGCTGGTGCGGTTATAGAAAAATTTGCCCGATGTGGAAACATGAAAATGTAAAAACTCAAATGTCAAATGTCAAAAGTCAAAATGAAATAGAAAAAATTATAAAAGAGTATATTGAATTAAAAGAAGAAAGTCAAAAGATGACAAAGAAAATCGCCGAACTGCAAAAAGAACTGCATGAATTTATGGACGGCGAAAAAATAGAAAGAGTGTTTGGCGACAATGTCTATATCACCCGCCGCGTCAAAGAAAATCTAAGCTACGATTTAGAAAAAACAAGAGAAATTTTAGAACCTCTGGGGCTGTGGAAAGAAATTTTAAAAGTTGACGAAAGACTGTTAAACAAAATAATCGTGAAATTAACCGCCGATATTCAGGAAAAATTTAAAAGTATAGCGAAAGAAAAAAAGATAACGAAAACTTTAACAATATCAAAATTAAAAAATTAAAAACATGCTTTATTTATATAATAGTCTGACAAAGAAAAAAGAATTATTTAAACCTCGCTTCAATAAAAAAGCGGAATTATTCGTTTGCGGACCAACGGTTTATGATTATTCTCACATCGGTCACGCGAAAACTTACATAAATTTTGATGTAATCGTAAAATATCTAAAGTATCAAGGCTATAAAGTATTTTATCTGCAAAATATCACCGATATTGACGACAAAATTATAAATCGGGCAAATGAAAATAACCAAAATCCTCTGGAATTGTCAAAACAATTTGCCGACGCTTATTTTGAAGATATAAAAAAATTAAAAATAACAAGCGTAAATAAATATGCTTTCGCTTCGGATTTTATTCCTGTCATCATAAAACAAATTAAAACGCTTATTCAAAAAGGATTTGCTTACGAATCAAACGGCTCCGTTTATTTTGAGGTTTCAAAATTTAAGGATTACGGAAAATTATCCGGACAGAGCTTCGCGAAACTAAAAAAAGCTGTCCAAATTGAACCGGATCCGAACAAAAGACGGGATTTTGATTTTGCTCTTTGGAAAAAAGCGAAGCCAGATGAACCGAATTGGGAAAGTTCTTGGGGCAAAGGAAGGCCCGGCTGGCACATAGAGGACACGGCGATTTCCGAACGGTATTTTGGCCCGCAATATGATATCCATGGCGGAGCCAATGAATTAAAATTTCCTCATCACGAGGCGGAAATCGCCCAACAAGAGTCGGCTTCGGGCAAAAAACCTTTCGTTAAATATTGGCTGCACACGGGCGTCCTTGAAGTAGCCGGAGAAAAAATGTCTAAATCTCTCGGAAATTTTCTGACTATCCGCGAATTTTTAAAATTTTATTCTCCGGAGGACTTTCGTCTCCTTACGCTTCAGCATCACTACCGCAAACCGCTTAAATACTCTGAAAATTCCATCAAACAAGCGGCCGAAGCAATCAGAAAAATCAAGCAAACTATTGAAAGATTAAAAATCGCCGCCGCCAGTCAAAAAAAAATCGCTGAAAAACAAACATTGAAATTAAATGAGCTGGAGCAAAAATTTCAAAAAGCGATGAATGACGACTTTAATACTTCCCGCGCCCTCGCGATATTTTTTAATTTTATCAAAAAAATAAACATTATTCTTGATAGAAATTCTTTAAGCAAAAGCGACGGCCGAACCGCTTTTTCTTTTATCAAAATTTTTGATAAGATATTTGGCATTATTCCTCTTTCCTCCGAAACAAAAATTCCCGGCATAATCCGCGAACTTGCCGAACAAAGAGAAACTTTACGAAAACAAGAAAAGTGGGAAACAGCGGATAAGATTAGAGAAGAAATACAAAAGAAAGGATGGGATATTAGAGATAAGGAGAAAGGATATGAATTGGAATCTTTAATAAAAAACTAAACTCAAAGTTCAAAACCACAGTTCAAATCTTAAAACCAGGATTCTAATTTTATAATTTTTAATTTTGTAATTTTTAAACAATTTTTAATGTTTAAATTTTTAAAAATTAAGATTTATTTATAAAATTAGAAATTAAAAATTTTAAGTTAAGTTATGGCTTTGCGTTTTGAGATTTTGCCTTTTGAATTTTGAATTTAATCTCGGTTAAATTATAAAAATAAAATAAGTAATCAAAATATGTTCCCAAATAACAATAAATCAATCGGTATTATTAGAATGCCTCCTCAAAACACGGATGCCGAGATGTCTGTTTTAGGCTCGTTAATGCTTGACCATAACGCCGTCATTAAAGTGGCCGACCTTCTGAAGCCGGATTCTTTTTACAAAAACGAGCATAAAATTATATTCGCGACAATGTTGGAATTATTTGAAAAAAACGAACCGATAGACATTCTTTCCGTATCCGCGAAACTTAGGGAAAAAAATACGCTTGAAGCCGCGGGCAATGTCGGTTATCTGACAGAGTTGATTAACAGCGTTCCCTCCGCTTCCAATGTTCATTACTACGGAGAAATCGTCAGGAAAAAAGAAATTTTAAGAAATCTGCTTGAAGCCTCCGGCCGTCTGTCGGAATTAAGTTATAAAGAAGACGACGATGTTGAGCATATTATAGATGAAGCGGAAAAGACAATTTTCAGCATTTCTCAAAACGCTCTGAAACAAAAATTTATCAATGTTAAAGACGCCCTGGAAGAAGCGTGGGAAAGAATTGACCAGCTCCACAAAACGCCAGAAAGGCTTCGGGGCGTGCCGACCGGCTTCAAAGGATTAGACAATATTTTAGCCGGTCTTCAAAAATCGGATTTAGTGATTTTGGCGGCGCGGCCGTCTTTGGGAAAAACGGCTTTAGCTTTGGACATAGCAAGAAACGCGGCGATAAAATACCAAATTCCGGTCGGCATATTCAGCTTGGAAATGCCGACCCAGCAAATTATTGACCGCTTTCTCTCAGCTGAAGCCTCAATTGACTTTTGGCGAATTAGAACCGGAAAACTTCGGGAAGACGAAGGCGATTTTGACCGTTTAAGCGGCGCTTTGGAAAAATTATCGCACGCGCCGATTTTTATAGACGATGAGGCGTCTAACACTATTTTCCAAATCAGAACAATGGCGCGCCGGCTCCAGCTTGAACGAAATTTAGGCCTTATAATTATAGATTATCTTCAGCTCATAAGACCGAGAAACATTGCCGATTCGACCGTTCAGCAGATCACGGAAATCTCGCGCGCTCTAAAAGCGCTGGCTCGGGAGTTGAATATACCAGTGCTTGCTTTATCTCAACTCTCAAGAGCGATTGAACAAAGGCCGCGGGCAATTCCCCGGCTCTCCGATCTTCGCGATTCAGGCTCTATTGAACAGGATGCGGATGTGGTAATGTTTATTCATCGCGAAGACAGATATAAAGAAAGGTCGGAAAGAACAAATCAAGCCGATATAAGAGTGGAAAAGCATAGAAACGGCCCGCTCGGCAAAACCACCTTGTATTTTCACCCCGAAAAAACAACTTTTTCCGATTTTGAAAAAGAAGAAATAAAAGGATTTGAAGAAGATTTCGCGGAAGGATTTGATAACTAAAAATAAAAGTTCAAAATTCAAAGCGTTAAAGCCACAACTTAACTTAAAATTTTAAATTTCTAATTTTAAATTTTAAATCAATTTTAAATTAAAGAATTTTAAAACTAATTTATAATTTAAAATTAAATTATTAAAACATTTATTTAAAATTTAGAATTTTAAATTTAAAATTAAAATCTGGTTTTGAG
>Ga0209541_10015801_pt1 | contig 11232 bp, 11 predicted proteins | sample RifCSPlowO2_01_FD_184027 | JGI IMG/M metagenome (GOLD analysis project Ga0209541, IMG submission 184027) | Groundwater microbial communities from Rifle, Colorado - Rifle CSP2_plank lowO2_0.1 (SPAdes) (version 2) | ecosystem: Environmental > Aquatic > Deep subsurface > Groundwater | place...
TGCCGGCGGGCAAAAGTATTTCTCTTAAAGCATCATCGCTTATCAAAGAAGATAAATTGAAGCCCCTCCTTCATTGGTTAATCGAAGCGGGCAATGTTGACTTTATACTCATGGACACGCCGCCTCTTGAGGCGTGTTCCGATGCGGCACTCGTTGCAAAAATATCTGACGGTGCAATCGTAGTAGCTGAATTTGGCAAAACCTCTCACCGTGACCTCGTTAAGATTAAAAAATTGTCCAAGAAACTAAAAGCAAACTTTCTTGGTGCTGTTCTCACCAAAACCCGAAGCCGAAAAAAATACCAATACTATTATTAGTTAGTTGCATATATTGATGACCCATGAAGTTGCTTAAAAGCACTTTTATTTTCTTTTATTTTATGGGCCTATTGCCCATAGGACTAATTAGTTTTGGCAATATAGACCCTTTGAAACTAATAATTATTGCCTTTTATGTAATAGCTCTTTTTAAGGTATTATTTACCTCACGCCATGCGCTTCCCGCTATTTTTACAGGGCCAAGCAGGGTAATTTTTTTGTTGCTGGTCGTTATCGCACTGGCTTACTTTCATATGGTTTTAACAACCGACCGCCTTTCAAGCATATTCCTATGGTTTGCCGGCGGCTATGTTTTCTTTTGGATAATTGCATCTGAAATTACCAGTTATGAGAGTTTGCTGACATTGCTCAAGAGATTGGGCTGGATGGTTTTGGCGACGACAGCTCTGCTTGTTTTATTTTATTTTGTGCCGAGTATTCTTAGTGGGCCATTGCTAGATGCGAGGATGGGATCGTTTAGAGGATATCTCCAAGGCCACCCGCGAATTTTTACTCCGGGGATGATATATATTACCCTGGCGGTGGTGTACGCGTTTTGCCGAGTGGCTTTTTTCCGCGAGCCGGCAAAGACAAAACTATTACTCGGCACGCTGGCGATTATTATCTTTATAGTAATTGCGCTAGTCAGTTCAGTCAGAACTAATATTGTTGGTATCCTCCTTTCGGCGGCGGTTATTCTCGTTTACAGATTTAATCTTAGAAAAACCCTACTAATAAGCGCGCTTGTTGCGGCAATCGTCGGAATGGTAATTATTTTGCCAGGGACTTATAACTCTTATATTAAGGAGCGCCTAGTTGGAGTCGCCGGTGTCGCCCAATTCGATTATCGCGGCGCAATAAGTGGTAATATTTCTTATGGCAAAAAGGAATATGAAACCTATTACTGGAGAGTGACAGAAGCGGCAATGGTTATTAAGCTTATCGATACTTGGGACAAACAGATGTTTGGTGCTATGGGACTGTGGTACGGATATGGACCGGATTATCAGGCGGTGCAACCCCACATTGGCTATGCCGGTTTGTATTATTGCTCGGGACTTGTCGGTTTACTGGCCTTTGCGTTTTTCATAATCTATTTTTCTCTCAAAGCGGTAAGGATGCTACGCCTTTATAGGGGGCATCAATATGAATACCTGGCGGTCTTTGTGGCGCTGGTTTGGTTTATTATGCTCTTAACGGCAGCGTCAAATGCCGTATTTTACCTTGAGGATAATATAATTCTTGTTTCCGCTGCGGCTCTTTCGATAGTGATGACGAAACTCGTTGCCGACAGTTCTAAACCCGAGAAAATGAGTAGCACATAGGCCGTTCTGTATTGTACTATTAGCCGTCCTTATAGTTTAATAATTATAGTGACCAACCCCTTGGTTTTATTTGTTGTAGAAAACAAAATTAATTTATTAGGTAATGACAGATAATGAATGGTAACCAATTCAACATGAAACTATTGGTTTGTACCGTAAAACCTGGCCAGATTAGCGGAATAGTCGTCGGCCAGACTGCCGTCTACCGGTATTTGCGCAACATTGTGAAATATGAAATATCCTATTTCTACTACGGCCAGAAAACCCGAGGCAAAGAACGGCTCTTGAAGAAAATAGTATTGCGTACTACTGATTTAATAATGCTTATTGGTCGCGTCATGTGGTTTAAGCCTGACATTGTTCACATCGATACCGCTCATGACTCTAAGACGCTGATAAGGGATTTTCTGACAGTTGCGGTCCTGTCGATTTTAAGGCAGAAAAAATTTATCATTATTCACGGAGCAAATTTAGAGCGCATTCGAACAAATAGAATATTTAATATCCTCTCGAAATATATTATTTATCATTCGGAGGGGATTGGGCTTTTATCTACCATCGAAAAGAAATATTTAGACCGCGCTTTCCCGCGCCGTAAAAGTTTTCTTGTGCGTTGCGGCCTTTCACCCAGTATCGTCAAGCGCGTGCCAGCAAGAAAGAGCGCACCGATAGGCTTTACGATATTATTTTCGGGAAGGATTATTACCCAAAAAGGGATATTTGAGGCAATCGAAGCCATGCAAACAGTTGTCAGGCGCAAGCCTAAGACACAAATGATAATCGTCGGTGATGGCGGGCAGTTGCGTGAAGCAAAAGCGATGGTGAAACAGTACGGTTTAACGAATAATATTGTTTTTAGGGGTTATGTTGCCGATGATGCTGCATATTTTAGCTATTGCGATTTGTTTGTTTTGCCCACCTATTACGATGAGGGATTCCCAACTGCTATCATAAAAGCGCTGTTCTTCGGTAAGCCAATTATTACGACAAAACTGCGTGGTGCGCGTGATTACCTTAAAGAACCAGCCAATTGCCTTTGGGTTAAACCAAAGGACGCTCGAGATCTCGCGCGACAATTGCTTCGAATTATCAATGCTCCGGGGTTAAGGAAAATAATGAGTCGAAACAATCATAGACTTTCCGGCCAATTTACTGATAGTTATGCCGCGGAACAATTGAGAGCGGTTTATCGAAACATACTAGCGGATTAAATATTATGTCGAACCGTATGAAAATAAATCATAACGTCAAGGGGTTCTTAAAAGAAAAAAAAGTTCTTTTGGTTGTGGAAAACAATTCAGTCCCTTTTGACCGCCGAGTCTGGCGAGAAGCGGTTGCCTTAAGCGACTACGGCTTGTTGGTGAGGATAATCTGTCCTAAGGACCGGAACGAGAGCAAGAGCTTTGAGAGCCGCCGAGGCATTGAGATATATCGTTACCCGGTAAGATTTTCCCGAGGGTCGCTAATGGGTTATTTTTGGGAGTACACGTGGAGTTTTTTCGCGATAACCTATCTGTCAATGCGTATATATTTTCGGCGCGGAGGGTTTGATGTTATCCACATCGGAAACCCGCCCGATATCTATTGGCCATTGGGCGTTTTTCTAAGGATTCTCGGCGTAAAATACATTTTTGACGAACACGATCTTTGGCCTGAAATGTTCCTTGCAAAATTTAAGGGTCGAAGTCTGACAATGAAGGGGATATATATAATATTGAGAGCGCAGGAAATATTATCCTTTAAAGTTGCGAACGCTATAATTGTTACCAATGAATCATATCGATGGCTGGCGTTAAAAAGAGGGCATATTGAAAAAAATAAAGTGTTTGTTGTCCGCAATGGGCCAGACACTAGAGAATTTTCAGTAGTTGACCCGGTGAAGAAGTGGAAATTCAGCAGACCGCGTATGGTAGCATATTTGGGGATTATGGCCAGTTTTGACGGAGTTGACTATTTAGTTCGCGCGGTTCAATATATTGTTAATGTTATTGGTCGCCGCGACATCACATTTGTTTTAGTCGGATTTGGGGAAAAATACGCGAGTATCGTAAAAATGGTTGACAAATTGAACCTCAATAGTTTCATAAAGTTTACTGGTCGGACCGAAAGAAACAAAATCATACAAATTCTGTCAACCGCTGATGTTTGTGTCGATCCCGACCCCTACAATAAATATAATAACTATTCAACCATGACAAAGATTATGGAATATATGGCTTGCCGGTCGCCAATCGTTGCTTTCAGATTAAAAGAAAATGTATTTTCTGCTCAAGATGCCGCGCTGTTTGTGAAGGGTTACACGCCGGCCGCCTTGGCAAACGGGATTATCCGCCTTATAGACGACAAGAAACTATCTCGCCGCATGGCATGGGCGGGTTTTAGGCGCCTGAAAAGTAAACTTTCCTGGGAAAAACAACAACAAAACCTCATCAATGCCTATACAAGCTTGTTTTCCAGTGACTAAGAGGCTATCGCGCAATAATTTAAATTTTTTTGAGTAAGAGTTGATTGTCAAAAAAATATGGCTCAAAATAAATTAAATTACGGTAATCAACTTATCCAAAAAACCTGGTCCAAGCTGCTGCGTTGCCCGATTTGCGGGCATCGTTTAAGTAGCGGTTTAGCTAAATTTTATTGTTTGAACCAAAAATGCCGCACCTCTTTTCCTATTATCGCCCGTGTTCCGATAATGCTCAACGAAGGAAATAGTATCACCTCGATAAAAGAAATTGTTAGGCAAAGAAAAGCAGTTAATAAACCAGTTCTCGGTAAAATTGTTAATAATTCATTAAAGCGAACACTGCCTTCTCTTAGTAGCAACATCACAAGCGATAAAAATTATCGGTTATTAGCGAAACTCATTACAAGAAAGAGCCGTAAGCCCAGGATTCTTGTTCTGGGCGGGCGAATATTGGGCAAAGGGATGGAGCCGTTGCTGAATAAGGGTATCGAGCTTATAGAAAGCGATGTCCGTTTCGGACCTCGTACTGCCCTAATCTGCGACGCTCACGACATACCCTTTAAAGATAATTCTTTCGACGGTGTTGTAATACAGGCAGTCTTAGAGCACGTTGTCGACCCTGTCCGTTGCGTATCGGAGATCCATCGCGTGCTGAAGGCGGATGGCTTGGTCTATGCTGAAACGCCATTTATGCAACAAGTGCATGGCGGCCGGTATGATTTTAACAGATATTCAATGCTTGGCCATCGGCGCTTGTTTAGGCGATTTCAAGAGGTCGCGAGCGGACCGGTTGGCGGTCCGGGGTCAGCATTGGCGTGGTCTCTAAAGTACTTTTTATTAAGTTTCACGACGGTGAGGTCGGTTAGGATTATAATAAAATTCGTATCTCAATGGTTATTTTTTGGTTTTAAATATTTTGACCATTTTTTATTTCACAACCCTGCGTCGCTTGATGCCGCTTTTGGTTATTATTTCATGGGTAAAAAATCGAATAAGTTAGTAACTGATCGGGCAATATTAAAGCTTTATCGAGGCGGAGAATGAACATACTACATTATTTAGACAGTTTAAATGCCGGTGGGATAGAAACCTCCGTATTGGACTTGTATCGCAACGCTTCAAAAAATGGCCTGCGTATGACGGTTGCTTCCGGTGGCGGGATGCTGGAAGAGGATTACAAGAAAGCCAATGCCGCAAACTATATTAGTTGTCACAGAAATTTTCCCATCGACCCGAGAGTAATACTGCGACTTAGAAAAATTGTTGCGCAAAAAAAAATCAAAATAATTCATGTACATAATCCCGTCGCTGCAGTCCATGCCTATTTGGCATCGAGATTGACAGACGTAAAAATTATATTTAGCCATCATAGTTATGATGATATGGACAATTATAAGGACGGGCTGGTGCGCTTATATTTAATGAAAGCTGTTGATGCAAACATTTTTGTCAGCCATGACCTCATGGAGGATTACCGCGCGAAATATCGCTTTCTAAAACAATATTTTGTTATTGGCAGTGGGATAGATTGTCGAAGGCTGAACGTCAATAAAAAAGTAAATATAAGGGAAGAATTAGGCATCGGGCGCGATGAAATATTACTTGGCGTCATAGGCAATTTTAGCGGTCGGGTGAGAGACCAGATGACAATCTGTCGGGTTATCCCGCAAATTATCAAAAGTAACCCGAGAGTTCACTTTCTATTTGTCGGAGGAGTGGCCGGAAACGGTGACAGAACATACTACAATAGATGTTTCAGTTATTGCGTAAAAAATAATATAATGAACAATGTCCATTTCCTTGGCATAAGAAAAGATATCCCGCAAATATTAGCTAATATTCAATTGCTTGTTCATTCGTCCAATCGCGACACGCAATCTATCACTATCCTAGAGGCGTTGGCAGTTGGTTTGCCGGTTGTCTTGAGCGACATTCCCTCACTTAAGGAATATTATGGCAAATGCGATAGCGCAATATTTTTCAAAGCAGGCAATCGAAAAGAGTTGATAGATACACTGCGTATGGCGCTAAATAATCGTTCTAGAAATAAAAAGAGTTACCGTACAACAAGGCGATGGATTATGAGAAACTTTGGCATAAATATTTATGTAAAAAAATTGAAGTCCCTATACGCGTCATTGATGTGACGAAGGGTGGATTTGTTAACTTATCCAAACAGGGTAATATGTTACATAAAGGCAAAGGAGACTAAGTGAGGGTAAAAAAAGTTCTGATATTGGGCGCGGGCGGTTTCCTGGGTAGCCACTTGGTAGCTCATCAAAGAGAATACGGCGCCTATGTCCATGGAGTAGATATTAAATACCCGGAATTTGCCAAGACGAAAGCTGATAAATTTACCATCGGTGATCTAACAGAACAAAAATTTTGCCATAAGCTGTTCAAAGAACCGTACGACGAGATTTACCAATTGGCGGCTGATATGGGCGGAGCGGGCTATTTGTTTGTTCATGATAAAGACGCGGATATTATGAGGCATTCGGCGCAAATCAATATTAACGTATTAGCCAATGCGATAAAAGGCAATACAAAAAAGATTTTTTATTCTTCAACAGCTTGTATATATCCTAAATCCAATCAAGCAGACCCCAAGCATCCGAGGTGTATAGAATCTCTAGCTTATCCCGCCGAACCTGACAGTGAATATGGTTGGGAAAAATTGTTTAGTGAACGGCTTTACCTCAACCACGTCAGAAATTATAAACTTAAGGTCAAAATCGCCAGACTTCATGGTATCTTTGGCCCATACGGTACTTGGAGAGGAGGAAGAGAGAAGGCGCTGGCGGCAATCTGCCGCAAAGTGGCTGAAGCGCATAATGGAGAAACTATTGAGATATGGGGTGATGGTAAGCAAACACGTTCATTCCTCTACGTCGATGAGTGCGTTGAAGGTATTCGCCGACTGATGGCCTCGAAATTTGACGGTCCTGTAAATATAGGGTCGGAAGAAATGGTCTCAATTAATCAATTAACGAAAATGACTATCGAACTCTCAGGCAAAAAATTGAAGATAAAAAATGTGCCCGGTCCCCAAGGAGTTAGGGGAAGAAACTCGGACAACACTCTTATCAAACAAAAATTGGGCTGGTCACCGTCCGGTAAATTAGTCCAAGGACTTGAGAAAACCTACGAATGGATTGAAAAACAGGTTTTATCGGCGCGATAGCCAGGACCTACCGAGCTGAATTCTAATTATGCAAAAAGTAAAGAGCTTTTATATTTTGGGTGTCAGGGTGGATGCGCTAAATCTGGATATATTGTCCGCTTATATTAATCGTTGGATTAAGTCGAATTACCGTGACTACATCGTTTTGACAGGCGCTCACGGCATAGTGGAGATGCAGAACGACCGTGAGCTTAAAAAAATAAACAATCTAGCGGGATTAGTAACACCCGACGGTATGCCTGAAGTTTGGCTAGGCAAACTGAAGGGGTTAAAAAACATCGAGAAAGTATACGCCGGCAATGCCATGCACAGAATTTTCCAAGACGGTCTGAACGACGGGTACAAGCATTTTTTTTATGGCGGCAGTAGGGGAGTCGCTCGTAATCTGGCTCGAAAAATGAAGGTACTATATCCCGAAATAATTATTGTTGGCACTTATTGTCCGCCTTTTCGTCCTCTTCGAGAGTCAGAGAAGAAAAAACTAACGACACTCGTTAACGGGACTCGCGCGGATATTGTCTGGTGCGGCCTAGGTTGTCCCAAACAAGAGAAATGGATGGCCGATTTCAGGCCAAGGTTAATCGCGCCCGTACTGATTGGTGTTGGAGCGGGATTCGACTTTCTGTCCGGTGCCGTGCCCCTGGCCCCAAAATTCATTCAGAACTCGGGTTTTGAATGGATGTTCCGTATGCTTACCAACCCCCGAAAACTAATAAAGCGCTATCTGTATGTTGTGCCGGTTTTTACCTTCTATGTCGTACTCGAATTGCTAGGCCTAAAAAAGTTTAGTAGCGATATTTAATTACAATCCGAAAATGGTGATAAATATGCTATATATTAAAGCTGGCAAGAGATTGTTAGATATTATTCTGGCGACTTTATTTATTGCTATTATACTACCGTATATTTATATTTTAATAGCCATTGCCGTCAAGCTTGACTCACGTGGACGAATATTATTCACCCAAGAAAGAACCGGCTTGGGTGGCGGAAAATTTCGCCTTATGAAATTTAGGACATTGTTTGAAGGCGACCATACTCTTAACCGAAAAGGGCAATATCGGGAGGTGGTGCCCGGCGATCACAATATTACCAAAGTTGGTATATTTCTTAGAAAAACCGGTCTTGACGAACTGCCCCAGATGATTAATATTATTGCCGGACAAATGTCATTAGTCGGTCCGAGGCCGTACCCAACCGCTATGGATCGGGAAATGTCCGAGAACATTCTCAACTATTTCGAGAGGTATAGGGTAAAACCCGGATTAACTGGCTGGGCACAGGTTAATGGCCTAAGAGGGCCGGCGACAAATCTAGTAGTTATGCGACATAGGATAAAATACGACATTTGGTATATGAGACACCAGTCGTTCAGGTTGGATTTACTGATTATTGTTCTAGGGGTTAAGCAGTTTATTTGCCATCTCCTTATAAGGAAATAATATGTTTATTTCTATCAGGGGAATCTATGAGAACTACGCCAACGCTATTATTTACGGCAAGGGAAATAAGGTAGTCATTACCATGCGGTTTTTTTTGTTTCGAATCAGAAAACGACTGGGCTTGCTACCGACAGAGCTAAGGATATCCCACTCAAAAATCATTGCCATAAGACGTGACGGCGCCATTGCCGCCGCGATTTACGCGCTAGGATATTACGACTATCATAATATGCATCTTATGAAGAAGTTAATGCCTCGACTTAGGAACTTTATTGATATTGGAGCTAATATCGGTGTTTACTCGCTTATCGCCTCTGAAGCGAAAAGGGCGAAGGTATATGCCTTTGAACCATATCGGGATACTTATCAAAAGCTTCGGCGGAATATCGAGGCGAATAATCGCCATAATATTTTCCCGTTTAATTACGCGCTAGGGTCGAGAAATTGCTTAGTTGGGTTTCGCACTGGTTCGGATGATAGCGGCTATGCTACAGTCGCGGCGAGTAAGAGCCGTGTCGGGGTTGAATGCCGAAGGATGGATGTATTGTGCCGTAAAGAAAAGATTACCCCGACTCTCGTTAAAATAGATACCGAGGGCAGTGAATATGAAATATTAAAGGGATTTGGCCGATACTTGAAAAAAGTTAAGGTACTTTTTATAGAATTGAATATCATTAATCAAAAAAATAAAACCCAAGAGAAGATTATTAGATATTTGAATAACCATAACTTTGGCGGACCTTATCGCTATGACCATGAACATGCGGTACTGGCAAACGAAGATGTGGAAAAAAGTTATAGTCAAATTGAAGACAGTATCTTTGTGGCGGACAGCTTTATGGGAGAATTGCAAAAAATTGGGATAACTATCAAGGATTAATAACAAGACTTACGTATTTTATCCTTCGAACCCCAGCGGGGTGAGAAGTTCTCACCTTACTGGTTCGAACAATAACTTTTGCGTAAGTTGTGTAATAAGATGTTGCATCAGTCATATCTTCATATATTTCGACAAGTATCGGCGGATGGGTCGCAAGTGGAAGAGTTGCGCCGCCGCTTCGGGTGGCCGGCGCCACCGACGATTATAGAAGGCGCCGGCCTCGCCGTTCGAGACCTGCGCCTTATATTGTCCGACAGCGCCAAACGGCCGCTGATGGGAGGGACGATGAATATTATCTTACTCAATGCCGATACGATAAGCCAAGAAGTGGCCAGTACTCTCCTAAAGTCCATCGAAGAGCCGCCGGAATATCTCAACTGGCATCTTATTACTACCAATGAGTCCAAGATGCTTGTGACGATTGTCTCGCGCTGCCAACGTTTCCGCTACTTTTCGAGCGAGATCCCGGAGCAACCGGCTGTGGATGATTGGGACAAGATGACATTGGTGCAAAAACTTGAATGGGCTAAGCAACTTTCAAGCGATGAAGATGCGCTAGCGCGCCTCAATAGTTGGATGGCGGCCGCGCGACAGTCAAGGCAGTGGTCATTGGCGCGCTCGCTCGAGGGCTTGGTACGGGTATTTAAGAAGCCCGGCAGCAATAAGCGTTTGGCGCTCGAAAACTTCATTCTACAAAACCTTTAACCTTTAACTTAATTTTATTCCTATTGCGCCCAGGGCACTTTTTTGGTGCATTGGTAATAGAGGGGGTTTTTAAAGTTACATACTTTACAAACTTTATAACTATACGTGCTTTACCCTATTATTTTTATCCTCGCGACGTTTGGAATATTGATCCTGGTTTTAAGGAGGGCTTTTTGGTTAGGTCCGGCGGTTGCCGACCACGGTATAAAGGTTAACCTTGAGGTTGGCGATATCAAGGAATCAGAGGTGGCGTTAGCCCACGAGAGGGCCGAAGCGCTTTTTGCGGAGCGCAAATATTTTGCCGCCGAGCGGTGGTATAAGGAGGTGATTCGCCTGAATGCCCGCGACGATAGAGCTTGGACACGTCTCGGTGTTATCGCCGTTACGCAAAAACGCTATAGTGCCGGTATCGAAGCGTTGCGTAAAAGCATTGCCATTAATAATAAAGTATCGAGCCGCTACTATAATTTAGCTTTGGCGTATTTTCTGCTTAATGATAAGGCACATGCCCAAGAGAGTATTAAACAAGCTCTCGAACTCGCGCCGGAGCGCGCCAATTACCAAGAACTGCGCTCACGCATTCAAGACCTCTCGGATTCTAAGGGAACCAATGAAAAATCAAAATAATGCCCTTATCTGGGCAATGAGAACTCCCAATTTGCTTGATTTAGCCGCTTGAGATAATCACCCGAGCTTGTCGGGGATGCTAATGTTGGCTGGAAATACTTTTGAATTTTGATGGGGATAATATTGGCATTTATGTCTTTATCCTCATACTGCACCTTGAGTAAGATGGCTTCAGTTTTTTCGCCGCTTGATGCTTGGTCAAAGACGAGGTTGCCCAGCGAATAGGCAATAAGTTTATTCTTATAAATTTCTATTGGCTGAATAACATGCGGGTGCGACCCGATGACTAAA
>Ga0209541_10015803_pt1 | contig 11232 bp, 13 predicted proteins | sample RifCSPlowO2_01_FD_184027 | JGI IMG/M metagenome (GOLD analysis project Ga0209541, IMG submission 184027) | Groundwater microbial communities from Rifle, Colorado - Rifle CSP2_plank lowO2_0.1 (SPAdes) (version 2) | ecosystem: Environmental > Aquatic > Deep subsurface > Groundwater | place...
TATTGATTTTGTTGTGATATTGATGAAACAAGAAAACTTTGGCTGTCCGTAAGGCGACAAAGTTTTCAATTAACAACTGGCGAAACCAGCTATTTTTGTTTAGATTGAGGGAAAAGCTCATCTACTGTTTTAACATCGATATATTTATAAATTTGATTTTATTGGGTATTTCATGGAAGAAAAAGAATTAAGCTGCAATGTATCTATCTTGACTGAAGAAATGGAAGATAAGATAGTTTATCTTGCAAGATGTGAGGAATTAGGCATGAGTGACTTTGGAGACACTCCTATTGAAGCAATTGAAAATCTAAAGATAGCTATGAGAATGCTTATTGAAGAAGACCCCTCTAAAAAAGACGCATTAATAAAAGAAAAGCCTTTAATGACTACGAGAATCTATCTTTAATAATATTTGAAAAATTCTTCTCTAGAAATATTAGCTTGATTATTTAATATATCTGTCAATGTTCCAATAGGAATTTCTTTATGATGAATTGGAATTATTAATATTTTTCTAATTTCTCCAATCTCTTTTACAAGTTTGACATGAGTTCCTCTTTGGGACTTAATAATATAGCCCATTTTTTGAAAAGCTTTTACCACGTCTTTTGAATTAATATTTCTAAGTTTCATTCAATATACTCAAGTTATTTGTTTTTATAAATTTATTATTTTTCCAGGGAGGTTTGATTGTGTTTTTCTTGTTAATCCATTATCTAATGATACCTTCTATTTGCTAAAGAATATTTTATACTTGCTATAATGCTTATAAACTTTAAATTATAAAGTTGCTTATGGAATCAAAAACAAGAGCTAAATTAATTGCTGGAGGATTAGTCGCATTAGTGGCAGGAATAGGCGGGTCATCTGCATTATCTGAAAGCAATGCCAGGGCTTACAGGGAATTTCAGGAAAGGCAGGAAGTTATAAGAGTTTCTGAAATCAAAAAAGAGCTTGCCGGGATATCAGAATCTATTCCTGGAATTGGAAAAGCTGAAATTCTTGATTACCTTTATGATAATCCAAAAATTTATGAGCAGTATAGAGAATTAAGAAAAGAATCTAAGACTATAACAGAAAATGATAGCTTTAGAGAAGCTGAAAAGAAAAGTGGGGGAAGCTCAGGGGGATATTTGTTATTTGTTCCTTTAGTTCTTGGGGGAGCTATCTCGTTTCTAACTGGCGCTGTTTACAGTAGAAATAAGAAAAGCTAGGATATTTTAGGTTTTCAAGAATTGAAGAAATTTTTATCTATATATTCTATATTAATAAAATTTAAATAAAAAATTATCATTTTAATCTAATGGAAAGACCAAACAAAGGCAGCGGTGTTTATGAAAATGGAGAAAACATTGAATTAAGATTTTTACAGAAGAGGGGAGATAAAGAAAGGAGAGTTATTCTATTTTCAAAAAACCTTGAAGGCATTCCTGTTGCAAAGGAAAGAGAAGTTGATAAATATAGAGTTATAAATCCTGGTCCAAAATTAGTTTATAAAGTGCCTCATGTAATGATATGCTATGAAGAATATTATGATGCCGGAAGAAGAAAAAATATTTATCCAAGAACTCATTTGTTTTGGATTGAGATGGTTGAAACATGGATCTCTCTTAATTCTACATCAAGCGAAGGATTGATAAGATATGCAGAAGATGCAAATTATTCAAGAGTCTACCTTCCTAATAATTTCATGGGAAAAGCTCTTTGCGAATCATTTTTAATTCCTGACGGAGAAATGTCTCTTGAAGAAATTTTGCATAAGAGCAATTCTGAGTTTGTTAAAAGAAAGAAAAAGATAAATTGTCCCAATATCAGCAGAAGACCAGAGCCTGACTGGGATTCTATAAATGCAAGATTCAGAAGGTGAAGTTCTACAACTATTTAAATATCTAATAATTCAAAAAACAGATGTATTAAATTAAGGGTAAGCAATAAATGGTATATCAAAAAAATCCAGAAAGACTAGAAAAAATGCTTAAGATTATAAAAGAAATGAAAGAGAGAGATTACATAGGAACTAAAGAAGCATTTAATATAATAAAAGAGATAGAATGTATAAATTCAAATCCAGGTGAAATTTCAAGAGAAATAAATGAGGGAATTAGGGATTTACTGTTAACTTACCCTGCAACCCCTGAAAAGGTTTATGGCTTAGAAAGAGCTATCCATTTCAGTGCTGTAGATATAGCACATATAGACCCAGAGGATGAGGATTTTTTTGAAAAAGTTGATAAGAGCCCTGATTTTTATCTTTGGCTTAGTGCAGAAAAATTAAAAACCCCTTTATCAGAAGTTTTTGAAATTTTTAATGGAGACGATATATTTTCTGAAAAAAGCAGGGGAAATGCCAGAAATTTTATTCCTTTTTTTAGAAAAGCAAATGAATACAGAACATCATCTGACCAGGGGCTAAAAAAAGTAGTTCTAGAAGTTTTTAATGCTGCTTATGAAAATATTAGGCCTCATATTAATTCTGATGAGACTGAGCCATCATGCGATTATTTTATGAGTGCATTTCAGGATTCTTTAGAATCAATTAACTGGGATGAACAGTTATCCAGGACAACATTTCTAAAGGACCAGACAAAGGCGGTTCTTGAAACTAGCAGCAACATAAGCACTCAAAACATGTTTGCAAGGCTAACAAGAGACAGAGTACTAAACAGGCAGGAATATAGAAGAATGCTTTTGTGCAAAGTGATTCTCGCAAGTGAAAAAGAAAATTTTGAAGAGCTGATTGATAAATATGGAAATTTGCTTCAGAAGGGAATTGAGAGGCTAAAGGTGCTAAAGGGGCTTGATCCACCCTATCTAGTCCTGAGAAAGGAAAGGAACTTAATAAGATACAGGACGTTCATATCCAATCTAATAAGGCAAGAAGAAAATTTTATCAGAAGATTTTTAAGAGGATAAAAAAAGAAAGAGGTGAAATTATTTTCCGCTCCTAAGCTTTTTTAAAGAAAGCTACAGTTGTATGCTCTGTTTTTTCATCTGCAAAAAGTAGTAAGATATATTTATATAGAAGTTTTAGTTTTTAATAATTATAAAAAGAGTGAAAAAATGGGTGAAAAAATTAAATTTTTTTTGAAATGGAGTTTTGTATTTAGTGTTCTGACTTTCTGGAGTTATTTTGTTATAATGGGCTCTGTTATTGGAAGTTTTTCAAAAGGATTTAATATCCCTATTTACATAAAAACTTCAGCTGGAACTGAAAAAGCAAGTTCTGAAGAGGCTATAGAGATTCTTTTCAATAATAATTTTGAGATTGAAGAGAAAAAAGAAATAATCCCTTTTGACAGGTGCTCTTTAAGAGCTTCTTCTGGAAGATTTGTTCTAGATGGAAGGATTCTTGGGTATGGAAACAAGTTAGGCTTTAATGTTAATTCTCTTGGAAATGGGGGAGGAAGCCTTACTGAAGCAGATGGGGGAGATAGATTCAGCATGAAGTTTGATATCAAAGATATTTTAGAGACAAATTCTGAAAAACTGGTTGTAAATGCTGAAGGAAAGGGCAGGATAAATTTAGAGGAATTAAATTTCAATGACATTGAAATAACCTTTGATAAAATTAATAGCGAGGTTGAAATAACTGGCTCTGGAGATGCTGATTTTGAAATTTCTGGAATGGATGCAAGCGTTGCTGACGGATGCGTGGTCCGCGAGGAAGAATTTTATCTTTTGGAAGATAAAGGCAAGCTTCCAAAAAAAAGAAGCATAGATGAAGTAAGAAGCCTGCTTGATTCACATCCTGAATTTATTGATAATTATGGAGGATTAGAAAGATTGTATAAAGATTACTGGTGGATAGGGATTCCTGGTATTATAATGAGTTAATGATATGGAAAATTTATTTTTTAATTAATGGTATTGTTATTCTATCTTATATATGGTATAGGATGATTCTGCTTTTTATAACTGAAACTTTTGAAAAAAGTTACCCATTATTTAAAGAACCCTTTAGTGTAGTCATCCCTGTTTATAATGAAAATGAAAAGGACTTGAAAGAATGCATAAAATCAGTTTATCTTGCAAGAGGTGAAAAGGAAATAATTATAGTTGATGATGGTTCTACAAAAGAAGAAACAATTAATTTTCTGAAAAAATTAGAAAAAAATATTAAATTAATAGAAAATTTGAAATGCCCTATAAAAATTTTTTATTTAGAAAAAAATATGGGAAAGAGAAGTGCTCATAAAAAAGGATTTCTAAATGCTAGGTATGATATTATTGCTGTTGTTGATTCAGATACTCTTGTTAGGGAAGATTCTTTTATTAATCTGCTTAAACCGTTTAATAATAGAGAGGTTGGAGCAACAACAGGGGATATAAGGCCTATAAATGAAAATGAAAATTTGACTACTAAAGTTCAGGGTGCAAAATATTGGACTGGCCTTAATATTGACAGAAAAAGCCAATCTTATTGGGGCATAGTAACCTGCTGTTCAGGTGCTTTATCTGCATATAGAAAAGAATTAGTGATAAAACACCTAGAAGAGTATATTAATCAGACTTTCTTAGGAGAAAAATGCAATAGTGGAGATGACAGGTATCTTACAAACTTGATTTTAAAAGACTGGAAAGTTAAATACGCAGAAGATGCAATAGCCTACACTCGAGTGCCAAATACATTTAAGAAATGGACTAAACAATCTTTAAGGTGGAAGAGGTCGTTTATAAGAGAAAGTTTTATCTGCCTTAGAAATTCTGCAGGCAAAAAAAATCTGCTCTTCTTTGAAACTTTATTAAATCTTGTGCTGCCGATATTATTTGTAGGAATAAGGATAGCATTTGTAATCTCAATTATATTATACCCTATCTTTATTCTATTAACTCTTCCAGTTATGATATTTGCAACACTTGTCAGAAATGCCCCGATGTTTTTTGAATCTCCTAAAAGAATTTTCTATTCTTTTGTTTATGCAATATATTATAATTTTATTTTTTACTGGCTATACTTTGTAGCCTTATTCACATTTAAAAACACAAAATGGCTGACGCGCTGAAGCATCTATTTTTTCATCGGAAAAGAGTAGTAAGACATGTTTAAATATGAAAATGTTTTTTAAATATAGACTTGATTAAGGCAGATAAAAGATGTTAAAAAGAGAATGGATAATCTTTATGAAGTTAGCTTTGTTTACTGGGATTATAGCCTGCCTGATTCCAGTTTCCATTGCTGGGACAATTGTTAATATCCCTATTTATATAGAAACTCCTGCTGGAATTGAAAAAGCAGGTTATTATGATATTGTGGATATTTTGTTTAATTATGATTTTGAAATTCAGGAAAAGCAAGAAATAGTCTCTGATGGAAAATGCTCGCTAAGGGCTAATGAGGGAAGCCTGGAGATTAATGGAATAAATCTTGGGGGAAGTGATTTGAGCTTTAACCTTAATAACGCTGCTGGAAAGGGAAGCTTGACTGCACAAAAGGATAGGGTGAGGTTTAGCCTGGATTTTAAGGTTCAGGAGATTTTAGAGATAAATTCTGAAAAATTAGCTTTTAAAGCTAGTGGCTCTGGAAGCTTAAACAGAGAAAAATTAAGTTTTGACAGCATTGTGGTTAGTTTTGATAAATTAAACAATAAAACAGATATAACAGGAATAGGTGATAAAGATTTCAAGGCAGAAGGCTTGAAAGTGACTTCTACTACAGGCTGCTTAAGCAGTATTGAAAATTTTTATCTTCTTGTTAAGAAGGGAGAATTGGGAAAGGGAAGAAGCGCAGAAGAGGTTGTTGAGATTCTCAGGAAAAACCCTGAATTCTTAGATGTTTATTGGAATTTGGAAAAGCTGCATAAAGAGAAGTGGTGGATACATATTCCCAGGGGAAATCCAGGCTCCATCTGGACAACAAAAGATGATTGCGGGAGCTATGAACAAAATGTCAACCAGTATTATATTGAAGAGTTTGTTTATATAAATGGGAAAAATTTCAAGCCAGGAGAGTATGACTGGGCTATAACTGGGTTGCCTGGAGCAGCTTCTTGCGACCCAAATGAAGCAGTTGCATTTGGAACATTAACTGTTAATGAGAGCGGAGCTTTTTGCTTTAATGCCTATCAAATTCAGCAGGGAGATTGCAAGGAGTATCAAGCATCTTTTGGAAGCAAGCATGATAATTATAATGTAATTCCTGAATTTGGGTTTATTGCAGGAGCTTTGACTATTGCGAGCTCACTGGCTTTGCTGTTTTTTATAAGGAAGAATAGCTGATTTTGTTACGCTAACAAGTAACAAAAAAAATTATATTCTAAGAAAGATGTTTTTGCCTAAAACAATGCTTTTAAATAACATTTTTTTAATAGAAACATGGAAAAAGCATTTATCTTAATAAGTTTGGTTTTTTTATCAGTTTTATCTTTGAGTATTGTAAGTGCAAGCACACTTATTGCAGGAAAGATTTATGATTCTCCAAATTTTGAGACTGCAAATGGTGTCAGTGGAGCAAATATTAATGTTACCTGCAATTCTAGTTTAAAGACTACTACAAGCTTGGGGGATGGCACTTACTCAGTTACTTTTAATAATACAAATGCTTGCCCTAATAACAGTACTGTTACTGTTGTTGCAGAGAAAGGCGGGGTAAGCAACAATGGAACAGGAGTTGTTCATGATTACACTGCACTTATGCCTGATTTATATATTGGTATTGTTAATATTGCTTTAATTCCTGAATTTGGATTGTTTGTTGGAGCTTTGACTTTGTTCAGCGCTATAGGGGTGTTCTTTTTAGTCAGAAGAAAGTAATTGACTAATTATAACAGAGATATAGATTAATATACAACTAATAAAAATGAAAAAAATACTCACATTGGCATTTTTAGCATTATTCCTAGTTTTTACTATTGGTGTTGTTAGCGCAGTTAGTGGAAATGGGGTTGGAAATCCTGATAATGAGTGCCAGAATAATGGATTTGATTTTGGGATAGCAAAATATGAATGCAGCTCTACTACTGCTGAAGAAGGTTCAGCTTATGATAATTATAATATTACTGTTAGCTGGGTTGACGATGGAGATGATTGCGAATCTGTTGATTGGATAGCAGATCCTGCTGTTGATGGAGTTTTAAGCAAAGAAGCAACTGAAACTTTTATTCATAGTGGTGGAATAAGTGGGACAATAACAAAAGGAAAACATGGAATAAGCCATGTAACCTTTTGTGGAAAAGAAGTGCCCCCAACTATTCCTGAATTTGGAATTGTTATTTGGGCATTAACTCTTATGGGCGCTGTTGTCATTTTCTTTGTTGTAAGAAGAAAGTGATTTTTCATTTTAAATAATTTAAAAACAGGGGTGATTTTGTTTTTTTGTGATTTTTTGGCATAAACACACACTTTAAAAACCAAAAAATGCTTTGGTATTAATGGCAGGATTATTAACTCATCTGATAATTTCATCTGTTCTTTTTATAATAGTTTTAGTTATATCTAGGAGATTTTTATATGGATTTTTTATCTTTATTGGACAGCTCATTCCAGATGCAATTAAGTTCGGAGTTACTGGAATAAAGCTTTGGACAGCATCTCCGAATCTTATAATAAGAGACAGCTTGTTTTGGAAGCTTGAAGCCCTGACTTCAAGCTATCATACCTGGGTTAATTTAGGATTACTTATTATCTTAACAAGCTTGTTTCTTTATTCTCAGAATAAGCTGAAAAAAGAGCATGTCAAAGAAATAAGTTGGAGTTATTTATTATTAGTAATCGGAGTTGTTATTCATCTCGTTATAGACTTGTTTATTATAGAGAAGAGTTATTGGATATGACTCCCTTTACCAAAGGTTTATAAAATATTATAATGAGCTTAATTTATGGGAATTGCAATTAATAAGGGATTTAAGCAGTTTTTAGTGAAATGCGCTTTGTTTGTAGTATTATTCATAGGTTTTTCATTTATAATAGGAACTAAGCTTTATTCTAATGACTTGCTTTCTGGATGGAAGATTGAGATATATGGAAGAATAGGATATATCTTGCTTTTTTCTCTTGCAGGATTTATACTTCTTTATAGAGAGAGGTTATTAAAACTGGATTATTTCAAGCATAAATCCAGGGATTATTTCTTGTTTATTTTGTCAATAATCCTGCTTATTGGGTTTTATATTTTTGAGGCTAATGCTGGGAGTTTTGAGATAACCTTATTTTCAATTTTATTAGCACATAGCTTGCTTATTTTAACTATGTTAGCTCTTGTTTTTGGAATATATGGGACAGGATTTATAATTAATTCAATTAAGAATTTTAAGAAAGAAATTTTCTATTTTTTGATTTTCGGGATAGTCATGGCTTTATTAATGAACTGGGTTTGGAGCTTATGGCCTTTTTTCAGTTTTCTTGTCCTGAAAATAGATGCTTTCCTGCTTAATCTAATTGGGGCTGATTACCAGATTATCCAGCCAGATATAATAAGGGTTAAAAGCTTTGTAGCAAGAATAGGAGAGGCTTGCTCTGGTGTTTATTCAATATTTTTATTCACAGCATTGTATCTTTTTATTGCATTCCTTGATTGGAAAAAGATAAACAAGAAAAAAGCAATTTTATTGTTTTTGCCTGCTGTTATTGGGGCTTTTTTTGTCAATGTTTTCAGGGTGTTTTCTCTTTTTATTATAGGGGGTTATTTTTCCGAAGAGTTAGCAATGGGAATGTACCATAGCTATACTGGAATGATTTTTTTCTTGATTTATTTTGCGATTTTCTGGGTTTTGTTTTACAAGTGGATGAAAAATGAAAAGAATAATTTTATTTCTAGGATTTTTCCAGAAGATTCTTTGTACAGAAATTCTCTTTACCTAATGCTTAGCACTTTTATCATGGCTGTTTTGGGATTTGTTTTCTGGATGATTAATGCAAGATTGTTTACAACTGAAGAGGTTGGATTAGCAACAACCTTGATAAGTGTCATGGGATTAATAACAAGTTTCAGTGCCCTGGGATTAGGCACTAGCTTGATTAGGTATTTGCCTAAATCAGAGAGAAAAAATGACAAGATTAATACATGCTTTACTCTTGTAGCTATAGTTACAATTATAATAACTTCAATTTTTCTTCTTGCAGTCAATGATTTCTCCCCTAAATTATTATTTATCAAGGAAAATTTGTTTTTGAGTTTTATTTTTATTATTTTTATGATTTTCGCAAGCTTTAACAGCCTTGTTGACAGTGTCTTCATAGCATACAGGAGCACGAAATATATTTTATTGAAAAATTCAGTTTTCGGAATATTAAAGCTTGTTTTTCCATTTTTGCTTGTTAGCTTGGGTGCTTATGGAATTTTTTCCTCATGGATGATTTCCCTTATTATTGGATCTATTGCTGTTGTTTTTATCCTGATTGCTAAGTTTGATTACAAGCCCAGGTTTGTTTTTTATGACTCAATAATAAGAAAGATAGGAGAATACAGCTTTGGAAATTATACTGCTGGATTTATTGGAGGATTGCCTGCATTTCTTCTTCCTTTGATTATACTTCATAAACTAAGCGCTGAGACCTCTGCTTATTATTACATAGCTATGATGATTGCGACCTTGCTGTTTACAATTGCTAGTTCAACATCAAACTCTTTGTTTTCAGAAGGAAGCAATAATGAGAAAATGATTAAGGTGCATGCAAAAAAAGCAGGGAAAATAATTGCATTATTAATGATACCTGGAATAATAATAACTGTTTTTCTTGGAAAATATGTCTTATTATTATTTGGGAGAGAGTATTCAATAGAAGGATTCAGGTTTTTGCAGCTGCTTGCATTAAGCGGGGTGTTTGTTGCAATAAACAGCGTGTTTGGCAGTTTGTTCAGGGTAAGGCACAAGATAAAAGAGCTTATTGTTATAAGCTTAATTAATTCTTTTGTTGTGCTTGGATTAAGCTATATGCTCATAGATTCATTTGGTTTAATAGGAGTTGGAATTGCCTGGATAACTGGATGTTTTGTTACAACTGGGGCTTACTTTGTATTCTGGACAGCAAGGAGATAATGTTTATAAACAAAAAAATGATTAAACTGATATGATAATCTCTGATTCAATTGGCAGCATGTCTCCCATTATATTAAGCGTGATGCTGATAGCTTACCTGATTTTATATGAGCTTGGAAATAACAAAATCAAGCATTCACTAAAGCCTTTTGTGATTGTTCTTGCCATTGTTTTCTTTATTATGGCTGGATTAAGCATATTTGCAACATACTCTAGAATTAAATAATATTAAATTTTAAAAACTAAAAAATAAAAATGATTAAGGAAATATACAAGGAATTGTTTGAAAAAAAGCATTTTGTAATTTTAATAATCTTTCTTATAATTTATTCAGAGATTTTTTTGCAGTTTAATGCAGTTGTCGGGTTTGTTTTATACAGCTTTTTAATTGCCATGTGCCTTCTTTCATTATCTCATCATAAATACCTGAATAATTACAGCAAACTGATTATTGTTTTGATGATTGTTCCAATAGTAAGGCTGACTGAATTATTTCTTTCACTTGATTTTCTCTGGAAGCTTGTTGTCTCTTATTCTATATTATTATTTTTGTCTTTTTATTATTCAGTGAGATTCAAGCTTGACCACGGGCATAAAAAGGGAAGCTTGGCATTTATGCCAATTGCAATTATCTTTGGAATAGCAATAGGATTTGCAGGAAAATACTTCTTCAGCTTTCAGATGCCATCATGGATTATTTTCTTTATTCCAGTTATTACATATTCAGAAGAGATTTTGTTTAGGGGCATGCTTCAAAACCTGATGAAGGAGGGTTATGGGGCAAGCTTTGCAGTAATAATCTCAACAGGATTATATGCAATTTTCAGCCTAAGTTATGGAATTGTGTTTGCAGGTTTCATATTCTTAGCAGGCTTGTTCATAGGAATAGTTTACAACTATTCCAAAAATATTTTTGGGGCAACTCTTATGAATTTCTTAATGCATCTTGGATTGTTTCAGGGGTGGATGCTGGGTGTTTGGCTAGGGTGGTGAAGAGGGGAGGGTGAAATATATTTTTTAGAAAGTTTTTTAAATTGAAGTTATTTCTCTGTGACTTAGCCTAGAGAATTAGGCTTTTGGAAAGATGATTTTAATGAAAGGCTTCACAATTTAAAAAAATTGGAAAGATTGAGATAAAGAGCATAAGAATAACTTCTGAAAGAAAAGCAGAAAAATGGAAAAATGCTTATGCTGGAGTTATGAGCCAAACAGATTTTTGGAATGAACTAAAGAAAAATAGTTCTAGCTGATATTGGCT
>Ga0209541_10015805_pt1 | contig 11231 bp, 14 predicted proteins | sample RifCSPlowO2_01_FD_184027 | JGI IMG/M metagenome (GOLD analysis project Ga0209541, IMG submission 184027) | Groundwater microbial communities from Rifle, Colorado - Rifle CSP2_plank lowO2_0.1 (SPAdes) (version 2) | ecosystem: Environmental > Aquatic > Deep subsurface > Groundwater | place...
CGCCATAAGCGGAACGAGTCCTGCCAGGGGCAAAATTGCGAGCAGTAAATTAAAAGACAAAGGACAGCTTATGGACTGTGGATAACTCCTGACCGTAACCGTCCGATAATGTCTAAAAGTTATCCACACTATCCACAAGTTATATACACAGCCACAAAATTAAGCAAAAGGACAATGTCCATTACCATAAAAGACACTTTACAAGCCGTCCGTTATTGGTCATTAAAGACGTCCGTTAAAATACCCTTATTTTTAGCCATTTTTTAGAATTATATGGATAAAACGAAGAGTGATTCAAAACACAAAAAGAAAATAGGCACTTTGGGAGAAAATATGGCTTGCAGGTTTCTCGTGAAACGCAGTTTTAAGATTTTAGACAGAAATTATAGCAAAAAATGGGGAGAAATAGATATTGTGGCGGAAAAAGACAAGGTTTTTCGTTTTATAGAGGTAAAAAGCATTGTTTCATATGAAACAAGTGGGCATAGACCGGAAGAAAATGTTCATTACCAGAAACTTAAGAGATTATCCAGGGTAATCCAAACTTATTTGTTGGACAAAAAGGTTTCATATGAAACAGAGTGGCAAATTGATGTTTTAGCCGTTTTTTTGGATTTGGAAAACAAAAAAGCGAAGTTTAGGTTTACGGAGAATATAATTATATAGAGTTCCACATGAAACATGAAAGGGTGACTTTTTGTTAAAATTAAGATAAAATAACGCAACACGGGGTGTCGTATATTGGTAGTACGCCTGCTTTGGGAGCAGGTAGGCCGAGTTCGATTCTCGGCACCCCGATTGACAGGATAATTTTTTGAGGTATTATTTATTGCAGAATAGAAAATAGTTTTTTTGACATAAAATTGTGTTGGTTTTCATTTAACTTTTTTAAAAAAGAAAGGGGTGTTTTGTGAAAAAAAAGGGAGATAATTTTAGTAGGAGATTAAACATATCAAGAGCGTTTGGGTTTCAGGGGGGAGATGAGGGGTCGTCTTATGTCCAAAAAGTCGCAAAGCATTTTGATCGAAGCGGGCATCACGTCCAAACAGAGGATCATTCAATGATTCAAATTTTACAAAACAGTCTTTAAACAAGACATTAAACCAACACAAAATAATAAGTTTTTCGGGCTATCTCATGGATAGCCCGTTCTTTTTCTAAAAATTTCAAGAAAGGACCAAAAAAATGAGAAACAGTTTGCAGAAAAGGCTTAGCAAGGAAGGATGGACAGGGAAGCAACTATCCGCTTTTTTTGAAAAACACGGAGTAACCAGGAGTTGGAAAACAATACTTGGAGACATTAATAACGCCAGAAGATATTTTAAGGTAAACAAGATAGGCGGTTATGTAATTTTACCCGATAATACGGTAAAAAAGTATATAGAATACATAACAAAGATAAAAAAGATAAAAAAGATGGATGGAACAATAGTTAAGGAAGAAGAGCTGATTAGAGATATTAATGACGCAACAAAGGAGTGGCTAGATGAAGAAAAAAGAGAAGAAAAAAACAAGGAAGATGTTTTCGGGGGCGAATTTGTTGATCCTTTTGGAAGTATTGAAGACAGGATAATTGCTCTAAAAGGTTCAATAAAAATAATCAGCAGGGTTTAGCGATTAACAAAAACAACAAGAGGGGTGATGTTTCCATCACCCCTTAATTTTTTGCTTTTGACTTTTGCTTGATTGGTTGTATAAATAAAGGGTTGAAAGATTTGTATAAAAGGTCAAATAATTATTAATTTTTAATAAAATTTATAAAAATATGGCAGACGAAGAACAAAAGAAAACAGAAGAAGAAACAACCGAAGACGCGGAGCATAAATTTGATCCGGATTCGGATGCGTGCGGAGCCTGCGGCGGATGCGGGGGAGAAGAGTAAGTTTGACTTATTCAAGCTACGACTAAGCGGGCTTGCCCGCCGAAGCGTAGCGTAGGCGGGATTAGTTAAATGGTACCCGCCCAAAGCTTCGCATTAGGGCGGGCAAGTAACATCAGTTTTCTCCGCCAACAGCTATGCAGTTTGGCGGATCCGCCTGAATGCCACAGGGCTTTCGGCGGACAAACTATAAATTATGTATTACACTTATGTTTTATCGCTTACTGACGACAGGAATGGTAAAAAATTTTATGTAGGCGCGACAAGCAATCTGCAAGAACGTATTTTGAGACACAAAAATAAAGGTGTAGAAACTACAAAAAAATTTGATAAAGTTACTTTAGTGTATTATGAGGCATGTAGAAGCAAAACAGACGCATTAAAAAGAGAAATACAATTAAAAACAGGATTTGGCAGAGGTTATATTAAAAAAAGATTAGAAAACGACATAAACTTTAATTCGCGGGATTAGTTAAATGGTATAACATCAGTTTTCCAAACTGAGGTTGGGAGTTCGATTCTCCCATCCCGCACCACAAGAGTGCTTCCATTTTCTAAAGCGGAGTACCGCTAAGAAAATTAGGTCGCAAAAATGAACGAAGTGAATTTTTTGGGATGAGTCCCGATGTTACTTCGGGGCGTGGAGAATCGAAAGGGTTTTCTTTGCCGAATTTATGAGGCAGAAAACCGCCTGCCTATGCAATAGGCGATTCTCCTATCCCGCACAACATCGTTGTGTTACACTTAATACAGTCGTTAAAATTATAAAATATGAAAAATAAAAAAATTATTTTTGCGGGGATGGTTGTTTCTGCGTTTGTGGCTGTTGTTTTGTCAGCCAATAGCGCTAAAGCCAGTTTTTGGGATTTGTTTAAAGCCGGAGATGACAACACTGCCGCAGTAGCCAGCGCGGCCACAACAACGCCTACAATTAAAGTAGTTTCTCCTAATGGAGGAGAGGTTTGGAAAGCGGGAACAAAGAAAAACATTGTGTTTAAAGGGAACTTAATAAAAGAACCGGTTACTATTGCTATTCAGAAACCAAATTCAGAGGGCTTAGTAATAGGATGGAGTATTACCTCCGGCAATGGCAAAACTTCTACTTATTCTTGGGATATACCTACGACAATTGAACAAAGAAACGATTACAGAATTGCAATAAGATATACAAATAATCCCGCATCTAATCCAAATAGTGCCGTGTCTGATGAAAGCGATAAAACATTTACGATAAAAAGCGCTTCCAGCTCCTCATCCAAATCATCCAGTTCCAGAAGCTCAAAATCTTCCAGTTCTAAATCGTCTTCGTCAAAATCAAGCAGATCGTCGGCTACGACTACAGCTTATACGCTTACAGTTTTCAAATCCGGCAATGGTTTTATTTCAGATGGGGGTAGGATTAATTGCGGGGCAGTTTGCAGGGAAAAATATTGGCCTGGATCGGAAGTAAAATTAACAGCTACTCCCGACGGCGGTTATGTTTTTGAAAGATTCGTGCCGGAAAGGGAGTGCTCATCTATTTATTCCGGCGGTTTTGGCTTTAATGACAACAAATTGACCAAACAAGCTTTTGCTTACGGACCGGCTGAAAATGTCGTCTGCGTCACAATTATGAACAAAAACAAGGGTATAGCGGCGCATTTTAAGAAAATTCCAAGCGCAAGTTCTTCATCAAAATCCAAATCATCCAGTTCCAGAAGCTCTAGGTCAAATTCAAGCGCTTCATCGGTTAAAGCAACAAGCACCTCGTATTAGGCTCCATTTTCCAAAACATGCGCGACACTTGGTGTTGCGCAACCGCCAGGTTTCATGCCTTTAAATTTACGAAATGATGGAAAAAATTTTAAATTTGTGTTAAAATAGCAACATGAAAAAATTGGAAAATCAGTATTACATAATCTATGAACGCGACGAAAAACGCGGTTATGTCGCTTCCGCTCCGGCAATTCCCGGTTGTGTTGTGTATGGTGAAACCATGCAAGAAGCGTATAAAAATATTCGCATGGCAATAAAAGACTGCTTGGAAGTAATTCAAGAGTTTAGTAAAAAATCTCCAAAAGAAACGATAAAACCGGAAACAATCAGGAAGTTTTCTTTTGTTTCAATTCCAAGATATGCCAAGGCTTAAGTCAGTCAATTACGATAAATTTGCGAAAAAATTAGAACGAGCTGGTTATATTCCCATTAGAAAAAGCAAACATATTGTTTACTTTCATCCAATAAAACAAATAACCATACCGTTTCCTCATAAGCATTCCGGAGACATTCCTAAGGGATTGGCGCATAAACTTATTAAAGAGATGAAAATTTCTTTGGAAGAGTTTGATTGTTTGTAAACTAAATGGAAAGTCTTCTAAACATTGGTCGCAAAATAATTCCTAAGCCGGTTTTTGAATTTTTTCAGCCGGCGTATCATTTGGCGTTGGCGTATTTGGCGGCGCTAGTTTACGGTTTCCCTTCGCACAAAATTAAAGTGATAGGCGTGACCGGCACGAAAGGGAAGTCGTCCACCGTTTATTTCCTAAGCCGGATTTTGGAAGGCGTTGGCTATAAAACGGCGGCCATTTCCACCATCCAATTCAAAATCGCCGAAAAAGAATGGCCCAACAGCCTGAAAATGACTATGCCGGGCCGATTTGCTATCCAATCTTTTTTGGCCAAGGCAGTGAAAGCCGATTGTCAGTTCATTGTTTTGGAAGTTAGTTCGCAGGGCGTTCTTCAAAATCGGCATAGGTTTATAAACTTTGATACGGCGGTTTTCACCAAGCTGGCGCCGGAGCATATAGAAGCGCATGGTTCTTTTGAAAATTATAAAAAATACAAGCTGAAATTTTTTGAATATGTAAAAAATAATCACGTTATAAACAAAGACGATAAATATTTTCAGGAATTTTATAATATTCCGGCCAAAAATAAGATAACCTATTCGGCGGGGGATTATAAAAATCTAAAATTAAAATTATTGGGCGATTTCAATATCGCTAATGCGGCGGCGGCCGTTAAAACGGCGGAAATTTACGGGATTGACGCGGAAAAGTCTGGAAAAATTTTGGAAAATATTGAAAGTTTGCCCGGCCGGATGGAATTGATTGATCCGCCAATCGGCGGAAGGAGAAAGTTCAAAGTTATTGTGGATTACGCCCACACGCCTGATTCTATGGAAGCGGTGTATAAAAGCTTAAAACCGAAATTGTTGGCCGGAGCGAAATTAATTTGTGTTTTCGGCGCCACCGGCGGGGGAAGAGATAAATGGAAAAGGCCGGAATACGGCAAAATTGCCGAAAGACATTGCGATGAAATAATTCTGACCAACGAAGATCCGTATGACGAAAAACCAATTTCAATTTTGGAACAAATTGAAATTGGTTTTTCGCAAGCGGAAAGTGTAAAGCCTGCCTGCCGGACAGGCAGGTCAAAAGTCCATAAAGTGTTGGACAGAAAAGAAGCGATAAAAAAAGGCATCAGTTTGGCCAAAGAAGGGGACATCGTGATAATCACCGGCAAGGGAAGTGAAACGACGATGATGATAGCCAACGGCAAAAAAATCCATTTTGATGATAGGGAAATAGCGAAAGAGGAATTGAAAAAGCTCAAAAATTCCTAAAAATTTGCAAAAAATGAGTGTTTCTGATATGATTACGGGCAAATGTTAACTATCAAGAAAAAAGCCAAAATCATTGAAGAATTCAAGGTTCATAAGACCGACACCGGCTCCACTGATGTCCAAGTTGCCATCTTAAGTGAGCAGATTGAACAGCTAGTTAAGCATCTGAAATCTCACCCCAAAGACAACCACTCCCGAAGGGGTTTATTGAAGATGGTGGCCGACCGGAAAACTCTGATGAATTATCTGGCTAAGAAAAACAAGAGAAGGCACAATGCTCTGGCCGGCAAACTTGACCTCAAAAAGAAATAATTTAAACAACGATGACTTCCATATTTAATTCGGCGCAATACAAAAATCAGCGGGTTGCGGTCTTGATAGATGTTCAGAATCTTTATCATTCCGCCCGGGCGCTGTTTCAAAAAAGAGTTAATTTCAAAGAACTTTTGACGGCGGCGGTCGGCGAAAGACAGCTGGTGCGGGCTTTCGCTTATGTCGTGCGGACAAAAACCGGCGAAGAAAAGCCGTTTTTTGAAGCGCTGACCAAGCTGGGAATAGAGATGAGGGTGAAAGATTTGCAGGAATATTACGGCGGAATGAAAAAGGCGGATTGGGACGTTGGTTTGGCCGTTGACGCCATCAAAACCTCGGAGATAGTGGATGTGGTGATAGTAGCCAGCGGAGACGGCGACTACGTGCCACTTGTGGAGTATTTGAAAAACCAAGGCCGGAGAGTGGAGGTTTTCGCTTTCGGCAAATCCGCCTCGGCCAAACTTAAAGAATCGGCCGACGAGTTCGTGGACTTGAGCGACGAGCCCAAGAGATTTTTAATTAAAGGATAGATAAGCGGGGTGGCGGGAACTAAAAAAATGCAAACAAAAACATACGAGACCGAGTATTGCGGGAAAAAATTAAAAGTGGAAATTTCCGATTTGGCCGACCAAGCCAACGGTTCCGTTTTGGTCCGTTACGGCGAGACGGTTGTCTTCGCCACGGCGGTAATATCCAAAAACAAAAGAGAGGGGACAGACTTTTTCCCTTTGACGGTTGATTACGAGGAAAAGTTTTACGCAGCGGGGAAAATAATGGGCAGCCGGTTCATCAAAAGAGAAGGCCGGCCTTCGGAAGAAGCTATTCTTACGGCCAGAATCATAGACCGGACGATCAGACCGCTGTTTGACGGGCGGTTAAGAAACGAAATCCAAGTTGTCGTTTTAGCTTTGTCGGTGGATGGGAAAAACGACTCCGACATACCGGCCATTATCGCCGCGTCTTTAGCTTTGGGAATCTCCGACATACCATGGGGCGGACCTGTAGGCGCAGTTAGAGTCGGGCAAATAGACGGCAAATTCGTTTTTAACCCCACTTACGAAGAGAGAGAAAAATCAGTAATGGACATTGCGGTTTGCGCCAAAGACGGCAAGGTGAATATGATAGAAGCCGGAGCCAAAGAAATAGCGGAAGAAATTGCCACCAAAGGCATTGAAGGCGCGCTGGAAGAAATCGCCAAAATGGAAGAATTCCAAAAAAAAATCATCAAAGAAATTGGCAAAGAAAAAATAAAAATAGAAATAAAAGACAAACCGAAAGAAGCCGTGGCGTTATTTGAAAAAAATATCTTGCCGAAACTGGAAGCGGTTTTATATTCCTCCGCCCAAGGCGGACAAGAAAGAAAAAAGCCGGATGTTGACCCGTTGAAAAAAGAATGGGAAGAACTGCTTAAGGCGGGAGCCAACGAAGAATTTTTGGCATATGCTGACGAAATTTTTGAAGACGGCGTGGACGAATTGGTCCACAGCAAAGTCATAGACGCCCCCAAAGGCCAAGAAAAAAGACAGGACGGCCGAAGGACGGACGAGGTGAGAAGCCTGCACGCCAGCGTTGATTTGTTGCCGGCGCTTCACGGTTCGGCGGTATTTTATCGGGGCAATACCCACATTCTTTCCACAGTTACTCTCGGCGGGCCGCAGGACGCCCAGCTTATTGAAGGAATGGAGGTTCAAACGATCAAGCATTTTATGCATCACTACAATTTCCCGCCGTTTTCCGTCGGCGAAACGGGCAGGATGGGCAGTCCCGGGCGGAGAGAAATCGGCCATGGCGCGCTGGTGGAAAAAGCTTTATTGCCCGTTTTACCGCCAAAAAGCGACTTTCCTTACACTATCAGGGTTGTTTCTGAAGCGATGGCATCCAACGGCTCCACTTCTCAAGGTTCAATTTGCGCTTCAACATTGGCTTTGATGGATGCCGGCGTGCCGATCAAAAATCCGGTGGCTGGAATTTCTATGGGATTGATGATGAGAAATGACAAAGAATACCGAATCTTGACCGACATTCAAGGTTTTGAAGACCACTTCGGCGATATGGACTTCAAGTGCGCCGGAACCAAAGACGGAATCACGGCCATTCAGTTGGACATAAAAGTGGGGGGCATACCTTTAGACGCTCTCAAAGAAGCTTTTGAACAATCAAAAAATGCTCGGAGCGAAATTTTGGCCGTGATGCTCAAAGCCATATCCGAACCAAGAAAAGAACTTTCCCCGACCGCGCCGAGAATTATAAAAATGATGATAAATCCGGACAAGATACGGGAAGTAATCGGCCCGGGAGGCAAGATGATAAACAGCATCATAGACAAAACCGGAGCGGAAATTGACATAGAACAGGACGGGAGCGTCTATATTACCGGCAAAAACTTGAAAGAAGCCGACGAAGCCAAGAAAATAATTGAAGGGCTTACTCACGAATATGTGGTAGACGAACTGGTCAGCGGGCCGGTAACCAGGCTGTTTGACTTCGGAGCGATGGTGGAAATAGGCCCGATGCAGGAAGGATTGGTCCATATTTCCGAACTGGCGCCGTTTAGAGTCAACAAGGTCACTGATGTGGTAAACTTGGGAGACACGGTGAAAGCCAAGATTATAAGCATTGATGAGAAGGGAAGAGTAAACCTTTCCATCAAGCAATTGGACCCAAACTATGGCAGAGGAAAATTCAACAACAAATGAGGAAAATAAAAACGACAACGCCGTAAAAGGCATCCGCACTTTTGAGGACGATATCGCCAACTATACCAAAGAGAAAAATTTTTCCATTCTTGATATCGCCGCCGAAGAAGCGAAGGTGCATGGATTAAGTTTTGAAAATCCGGAAGAAGGGGAAAGTTTTCTGTGGCTTAAAAAAGCGATCATAATTTTTTTCATCGCTTTGTTTGTGACTGCCGGCGGTTACTTCGGTTTCGTCAAACCCTTGTTAAAAAGAAGCAATGTCGCCAATAATTTTTCCCAAATAACCCAAGGACCGATTTTAACCGACCAAAAGATTGAAATTATCGCCAGTCAGGACAAAAAAGAGGTTTTTAAAAGAGATTTGAAAAGCGCGTTAGAGGAAAGTGTGGGCGGTGGGACGCTCTCGGAAATATCTGTTGTAAAAATAAACGGCGAGGGAAAAACAAGCCTGACCAAAGACGAATTTTTCTTTATGCTTGGCATCCAAATGCCGCAAGGCCTGAAAGATTATTTGGAAAAAGATTTTATACTCCTTAGTTTTGACGGAAGGGACAATTACCCTGTCCTTGTTTTTAAATCCAAATCCTACACTTACGTATTTTCTGAAATGTTGAAATGGGAAAAAAGCTTGGTTAATGATTTAAAATCAATTTTTCCCAATGACAGCTTGATCGGCAACGATTCTTTTGCCGACAAATATATCCAAAACCGCGACACCCGCGTCGCGGAAAAAGACGGCCGGATTGATTTGGCTTATGCTTTCATTGACCGCAAGTATCTCGTAATCGCCAACAGCCAAGAAGCCCTATCCGAAATTTTTCGCCGCTTTTCCTCCGTCCAATACGCTAATCCGAGAGCGGGGTGGTAGAAAAAAAATATGAACGAAATTATTTATATTTTAATAAACGAGTCTATGCCTGGCTATGTTAAAATCGGGAAAACGACTAATCTCGAGCAGCGCATTCGTTCGCTTGATACCACAAGTGTGGCGCTTCCGTTTGAATGTTTTTATGCTTGTACAGTAAAAGATGCGGCATTTGTTGAACAACAATTACATGATGCTTTTTTAGACCATCGTGTCCGTTCAAGTCGTGAGTTTTTTGAAATTTCTCCCGAGCGAGCCGTAGCAGCGCTGAAACTTGCCGAAATTCAAAATGTTACGCCAAAGAAAGATTTTGTGGAAACGCAAGAAGATCAGCAAGCACTCAATCAAGCCCGCACAAGACGAGCAGTCTTTAATTTTAAAATGGTTGATATTCCGGTTGGGGCAGAATTAATTTTTAGTCGGGATGAAAATATTAAGGCAAAAGTTATAGACAACCGTTCCATTATGTTTAATGGCGAGATAACCAGTCTTTCAACATCTGCTCAAAAAATACTTAATTATGATTATGGCGTTGCGGGGACGGATTATTGGATGTACGAGAGCGAAACACTTGATGAACGCAGAAGAAGGATTGAAAGTGGAGATGATTTTGTGAATAAACACTAAATTTAATGTTGAGCAATATTAAAAAACACCATAGATCTTGTTGAGACAGACAGAATAATGAAAGAAATTGATAAAATAATATGAACGAGAATCAATACAACTGTAAACATGATTGGAGAGCGAAAGCAATTGAGGGCACTGCGCAGGAAGGCACATCCACATGTTATAAATGTAATCTTGTTTTAAATAATTCAAACAGACTTCAGTTAGAAATGAACCGCCATGCAATTGGTTTCCAAAAAAAGATTTCGATAATAACTATAGTTATATCAACCATTGCTCTTATTGTTTCTGTTGTGGCTATTTTTAAATAAGATTATTTCCCCACTTGGACATTGGATGTCCAAGCGCAAAAATTATACGCTTATTTTGCTCCAGCATAATTAGTGGTAGAATTTTGCAAATTTAAAATGTTACCATTTTTAAGCTGGCGCATAAATTCGGTAACATTTTCATGTCATATTATAATTAAAAAAAACAAAAAGAGCGGACGCTATGCCCAAAGGCTGGACTTTTTAATTCGCCTTGCTATCATTAAGCCAATTAAATTTTATGCCGTTGACTAAAGAGAAAATAAAACACTTAGAGGAGAAGCTGGAAGAGGAGAAGAAACAGCTGGAAAGCGAGCTTTCCCGCGTGGGAAGAAAGAATCCGGAAGTGGCGGGGGATTGGGAAGCTGTTCCAGAAGACTTGAATGTGGAAACATCGGATACAGGTGAAATGGCCGGCGCTTTTGAAGAAATGGAGAATCGTTCGGCTATTGAAAATACTCTGGAAGAAAGATTTATTTTGGTAAGCAAAGCTTTAGATAATGTCAAAAAAGGAACTTACGGCGTTTGTAGTAGCAAAGAAGGAAAGCCTCATCCGATTGAATCTAAAAGACTGGAAGCCAATCCCGCCGCCACCGAGTGCATTAAGCACGCCGGCATATAAATTAAACTTTAAATTATGGCGGTAAAATTATTCTCTTCGCAAGTTGTCGGATTAAAGGCCGATGTTGTTGATGTTGAGGTTGATTTGACCAACGGCCTCCATTCTTTCTCTTTGGTCGGTCTGCCGGACAAGGCGGTGGAAGAATCCAAAGACCGGGTCTGCGCCGCCATCAAAAATTCCGGCTTTATCTCGCCCAAAACTCGCAATCAGAAAGTGGTGGTTTCTCTGGCGCCGGCTGAACTAAAAAAAGAAGGGCCGGTTTTTGATTTAAGCATTGCCATGGCTTACTTGCTCGCCTCCAAGCAGATATTTTTT
>Ga0209541_10015808_pt1 | contig 11230 bp, 17 predicted proteins | sample RifCSPlowO2_01_FD_184027 | JGI IMG/M metagenome (GOLD analysis project Ga0209541, IMG submission 184027) | Groundwater microbial communities from Rifle, Colorado - Rifle CSP2_plank lowO2_0.1 (SPAdes) (version 2) | ecosystem: Environmental > Aquatic > Deep subsurface > Groundwater | place...
TTTTTGGGATTTGAATTTTTGGCGCAAGCCAATATGTCAATATCCCCTACCGTGCTGGCCTTGCGTCTGAGGCTGCCTAGCGGGTCCACACGCACTACTTTGGGGTTCTTGACTAAATAATCCATAATTTCCCCGGCAATCGTGCAAGCATATGGTAAAAGGTGCCTTTTGGCTTTCTTTTCCATTTCATAAACCTCCTTAAGCTTTTCTCCGACCAGACGGCGATCGCCCTGAGTAATTAGTCGGAGGGCTGTTTTTATCCCAATTCCGGGAAGCTCCATCAACTTAAAGGCTTCCTTGGGAATTCCTTTCATAAGTGTGTCAAAATGTTTCGATTTCCCGGTTCTAAAAAGTTCATCCAAATGCTCAGCAATACCTGGCCCAATTCCAGGAACATCCTCAAGTTTACCGTCATCCCAAAGATCCTTTAGCTCGCTAGTTGCGTGTTCCACGGCATCTGCCGCCCTTTCGTAGGCGATTATTTGAAATTTAAATTTTTGACTGTCCTGAAGCTGATACGAAGCTGCCACGTCTCTTAGAAGTTCTGCAATTTTGAGATTGGTTAGAGTTTGGGTACTCATAACTAATTATAGCAACCACTACCAAGAAGAATGCTACTATTTACGCGAGTCGAGAATTTGCTGCTTTAAGTTTTTTCCATCGACCTTAAAAAAGAAGTTTATAGCCCTACTTTGGTGATTTCTCACAAAATCTGCGTTCACTTGGGCCATTTCGGCGGTGGTGGGTATTACGCAATCGTTTGCGTAGGCGGCTCTAATGTCGTGAGCCATGGCCACAATTATTCTTTGCTGTGCTTCTGGAAGCTCTGCCAAATCTCCGTTAAGTACGGCTCTATCTACCAAAAAGTGATGCCTCTTGTTGCATTTTCTACGACCTCCTCAACAGATTTATGCACTACTGCCTGCTCAATCATCTAGAAATTATTATTATCAAAAGCATACAACCGGTCAAGGGGAAAAATTATGAAGTACTTTCTTGATCTAAATCTTCCTTAATTTTTGCTTCATGCACCCTGATTTCATTTGCAACCTGCACCTCAAAAGGTACGATTGGTAAATCATCTTCGGCAGACGGCGACACATCCTTGCTTTTTCGTCTTGGCAATTTCTTTCTTTTCATGGCTCTTTCGAACACTGCTCGTGCCTGTTTATCAGTTAAACCGATTGTTTGTTTTTCACTCATATCATCTTTCCTTTGCCAGACGTTCAGGAATACAAACTTTTGTTTCGTCTGTAAGCAAATCGGTAATTTGACATCGTCCTTCCCGGAAAGCTTTGCACGACTGAGGGTCACATAATGGCATTTTTTGCATCAATTCAATAATATCAATCATTGCCATTTTGTTTTCAAATACTTCTAAAGAGATAGTTTGATGAGATTTTTGAAATCTATGTGTCATATTTTGTTATTATAATAAAGTCCTAAGCGGAGTCAAAGGTCGGGTTTTGAATTCGTAATGTTTGATTGCATGTAAAGATTGTGCTAAATTACCACCATGCCTGAACGCCTACAAGTTACCGAAGGTCCGGGACTACCAGAAATCTACGTCGATTTTAAAAACAGTCAAATTTTATCTGCTTTAACCGGTGAGGTAATATCCACAGTTAACGGTCAGAAAGATGAGCAAGTGGTCCTTGGCATTGTTTTCTCAAAAGTTTCTAGTCACTTCACCCATAGGAAGGAAGCTGAAGTCGACAGCCTTATCCCCAGACAAGGGTTAGAAACAGTCTCGTTAGAAAGATTTCTTGAGAAAAAAGCGGGCAGTTGTGTACAAACAACACTAACTTTTAGAGCAATCGTGAATAGTCTTTATGAAAATGGTTTGCTAAAAAATATTGGTAAAGATGAATATTTCCGGGGAGACAGATTTTCCCACGTATGGTTCGAGTATCCAACAAGTAGTGGGTTTCTTTGTATCGATATTGTTAACAATTTTATTGGTCCAAAACAAGATTACGAAGAGCGAATACTAAATGACCTAATTGAAAGCGCTTTCTATTGAGACGCCTCAGTATACTAAGTAAGAGCTAGTATCACATTGAGAATTAGAATTAATCTTTTAAAGTGACCTTAAGCATTTGTTTTAATCTTCTCCAGCCTGCTGTTGTCTTAAAATATTTTTCACAAGCCAATGCGTCTTTTTTGGAAACAAATCCAGAGTAGAACATTAATTTGTAAGGAATATTAGGTTTTGTTGCCTTATTTTTACCGTTATTATGACTTTTTAAACGTTCTTTTAGATTTGGAGTATAGCCAAGATATAACTTTTTGTTTTTGATACTCCGAAGAATATAGAAGTAGTACATTTCTTTAAGGCGTCCACATTTGTCTCACTTTATTCGCAAACGTGGCTCGCTACGTTCACCACAATCGTATTAATCGATCGTAGATGTACAGTGGCGGGCTACGTTCAGTTTACATGAACGTAGCGGGATCGACGCGATTCGAACGCGCAACCTCTTCCGTGCTCCTTTTTATTTCTAAAAAGTTTGGACTATCTCATCATCCTCTACAAGGAGCCAGGTATATAGTCTCTACACATTTACACTTTCGTGATTTAGCTCGGGATTGTTCTTTCGACTTTCCCCGAATTAGCCTGGTTTTACACTCCAATTTACATCGGAGCGCTGCCACAAATTGACAGGGAAGCGCTCTAGCCGTTGAGCTACGACCCCATTTGATGGGGGCGCCAAGCTATCTGCTTACGACCCCAATAAACGTATTTTACCAATAATACTCTTCTGCTGCAATGATAGATCCCAACTCCCCCTTGACTTCAAACCATTCCTAGTCTAAATTCAAGCTAATTCGATTTCCTCCCCCGGGTGGCCTGCCGATCCGAAGCCGAAGGCGAAGGACGGTGAAACAATTTGAAATTTAATCCAAAAAAATTCCTCAAAGCACTAAAATTAAACGAGAATAATATCAGCATGGTTTTGGGAGCTGTTGTTATTTTTATTGTGGGAGTATTAATTGCAAATTATTTTAAGCACAAAAAAAGCCAGACTCTTCCTGAAGCCTTAACAACCGTTAACCAGATAGAAGTGGGTTCGCCTCATGTCGTAGTTAAAGGAGAAACTCTCTGGTCAATAGCGGAAGATGCTTACGGCTCCGGTTATAACTGGACCGACATAATGAATGGAAATAATCTTAAAAGTGAAACTATCGAAATCGGACAAAAACTGGATATTCCGAATGTAGCTTCCAGGATGCCGACCTCAACCAAAATTACGGTAGTTGAACCGTCAGGAACAATTGCCACAAGCTCGTACGTAGTAGTCAAAGGCGATAGCCTTTGGAAAATAGCAGTCAGGTCATACGGGGATGGTTATAAATGGGTTAGTATTGCAAAGGCAAATAATCTTACAAATCCGAATCTAATTTATCCGGGGAACGTTCTAACTCTCCCGAGGTAATGTATAATTACTAAGCCAATCTATAAAGCGGGCGTGCCCGCCGAAAGTTTGGTGCAGGCGGGATTAGTACATCGGTAGTATGCGTCCTTCCCAAGGACGAGAGGCCGGTCCGATTCCGGTATCCCGCTCCAGATGTGACAGAAGTAAACATAAATGTTTACAAAGTTACTAGAAACTTACATAAAAGAACAATGGCCAAGAAAACATTAACAATAAAGCACACCCTCGATGGTTCAGTTAAGCAACATGAATTCTATAAGGGGAAGTGGAAACCGTTAGTAAAAGAGAGTGCTATCGATAAAACATTATGGTTAGTTGGCGAATTGGGAGAGGTGATAGATATTATAAAAAAGAACCATCTTGACGATATTTCTGATGATAAAAATATCCGTACTGAATTTGTGAAAGAAGTTGTTGATTGTTATATGTATTTAGCCGACGTATTGAATTGTTTTAATATCTCGCCAGAAGAAGTCTCAAAAACATATTTTGACAAGCTGGATTTTAATCTTAAGAATCCACGTAAATATTGGAAGAAAAAGTAGTGTGTTATTAATAACTCTTGAAACTTGGAATATCCATTCTGATTTTTAACAAATTAAGTTTTAAAATGAGATCGGGAGTGATAAGGCGGTATAGGTTAAGAAATAGCCAAAGGGGTAATGGCAGGTTCGAGCTAGGTACCGTCCCCAGCTCCATAAGTGACAGAAATCACCATAAAATGTACATTAATTGACATAAGGTGATACAATAAAATCATGAAAAATACGAAAGCACTACTCAAGGCAATTGCATTTTTGATTGATAACTTCTTGATCTACCTGGTTTCCGGCCTGATATCAACCTTTATAAATCCCTATGCTTCTAGTTCAGAAAATCAGTTTAATTCTATGCTGATTTACATCATCACACTACTTGTTTACATAACTTTTGTTGAATTTAAATTTAATACGACTCTTGGTAAAAAGATTCTGAAGGTAAATAATTAAAGTTTCCTCTAAAATCGCAAATTAGCCTGGTTCTAACCAGGCTTTTTCGTTTTTTGGCGTTAGCTTGGAAAATTTTTGACGGGTAACCGGAGTCGGACCTAAAAACTTTTACGGTTGATTTTGTGGAGTAGGCTGTTGTAATGGTGGCGGTACCACCATTACTTGGATAACTTTGTAAAAGCCTTTTCCTAAATTATTTTCGTAAATTTTATATGCACCAGTACGTTGAAAGGTTTGCATTAGTGCAAAGTAAACTTCTTGCAGAGATTCGGCGAATTCAGTACTTATTTCACTTGCATACTTTATCTTTACACCTTTCTTTCTTAATTCTTCAATATTTATCGATCTGCTGTGTGATAAATGTTTGTTACCAGACAAGTATCTACTAATAAAAGCAGCTTTTTGTTTAGCGTTTTTCTGTCCTTTAAGCATATATTTACTAAGCCAAGTCGAAACTAAACTTTTTGTGAGTTTGATTGCATTTTGGCAAACAACGATCAATGATGGACCATATTGTTGTAGGATTGGTAACCAAGCGGGTAAAATCGTATTATTTTTTGGTATTTCTTGTTTAGCCAAATCAAATTGTTTTATTATGGCATGGGCTGGATTAGCAACACCATTAATTATCATTTGAGGGTCTGTTGGACCTAACTCAGCATTATCTCCCAATATAATCTCATCGCCAGACATCGAAAGCATTGTGGTAGCACTTTTTGCAATACTGGGTACTATAAACCTAATTGAAGTAAATCGACTCCGTAGTAAGTTAACAATTGATTCTGTTGCCTCAGGTGAACCTCCGGGACTGTGAATTATTACATCAAGGTCTGTCCCTTTTATATCTCTCAAAGCTTCAATAAAGCCATCCTTATCTGTTAAGTCGATACTTATGTCACCTCTTGTGGCGTTGATTTTTTGGAGATTAAACATTTCTACACCATAGAGGAGTATTGGACGAGAGGTTAAATCTGAAAGTTTTTTAAGCTTTTCTCTTCTTACTATATCAACACCATCACCACCAGACGTAGCCATCTGATTACTCATTTGTTGATCAACTTCTTGCCAACTAGTCATTACTTATATTGGTCGTAGTAGTACTAATACTAATTTTTGGTTGGTTTAGTGAATTTATCGCTTTTTGGTAATTTTCCATACTCATCCCAAAAATTTTCAAAGACTTTTTTATCGATGGATTATCGTCCAGATATTTGTCTATTTGGCTTTGAAGGATCGAGGATTTTTTTGGAATTCTTTTCATCTTTCTCATAACAGTATTATACTCTCTCGCTTAACTCGTTTTATCACTAATTCGGTCCCTGCGGCTAAGGTGGATCACAATTTGTGCCATCAGCTCCTTAAAAAAGGCAACTGTCCTGAGCTTGCCGAAGGATACCTTCATCACAGGGATCATTCGGTATGCAAAGTGTAACAAATTTTAGTAATATTTAGATATGCCAGTTCGCAAAGTTGCTATTTTTCAAGGAAAACAAATTCGTCGTCAATGGGACAGTCAAAATGAATTGTGGTATTTTTCTGTTGTAGACGTTGCTCAGGCGTTAACAGATCAACCTGATTTTACAACAGCTCGCAAATATTGGAATAAACTTGCTGAAAGACTTCGAGCAGAAGGAAGTGAAGTGGTGACAAAATGTCACCAGTTAAAATTGCGAGCAACTGACGGAAAAATGCGCCTGACTGATGTTGCCGACACTGAAGTTTTGCTTCGTATCGTTCAAGTAATCCCTTCTCCTAAAGCTGAACCATTCAAATTGTGGCTTGCTCGTGTTGGTTATGAACGCCTTGAAGAAACTGCTGATCCGGAATTGGCCATCAATCGTGCGCTAAAAACATATTTACAAAAAGGTTACAGCAAAGAATGGATTAACCAACGACTAAAAAGTATTGAAATTCGCAAAGAGCTAACTGATGAGTGGGAAACGCGGGGAGTTAAAGAGGGGTTAGAATTTGCAATTTTAACTAATGAAATAACCGAAGCTTGGGCTGGTCTGACAACTAAACAATACAAAAGTCTTAAGGGTTTGAAGAAAGATAATCTACGAGATAATATGACTAACTTGGAGTTGGTTCTGAATATGCTGGCCGAAACAGCTACAACGGAAATTTCACAGAAAAGACAACCTAAGAATTTTCCAGAAAATAAAAAGGTGGCTCGAGAAGGAGGAACTATCGCTGGAAATGCCAGGAAAGAAATCGAATCAAAAACTGGCAGAAAAGTAATAACCAGTAAGAGTGCTAAGGGTTTAAAATTGCTGAAAGGAAAATAAGGAATATGCGCACAACTCCCGTATCCAGCTCACATTTCGTTCAATTTGTGGTTGCTAATTTTTACTTATCTGCGGCATCTTTATTTCATGAAGCATTTGAACCGCTTGTTTTGCTTGAGACCTCACCCTAACTTCATTTTCAAAGTCGAGAGCGTCAAAAGCCATCTCCTTTAATACCTTTTTTACCAGCGGGTCTGAAGCTGTCCTAAAAGCATTAAGTAGCTTTCTTGTAGTACTTCTTGCTTCCACGACATCAAAATCAACTTGGCCATACCCCATCTCCTCTATCATCTCAGGCCAATTATACTACAGTCCCGAGCGAACTACAGTCCTGAGTAAAAAACGAAGGAGTCGAGGGACTATTTCAAATAAGTCTTAATATTCGATAAATGACCTTCATACGTAATGGCACAGTGAATTTCCTTGGCCGAATCGTGCAGATAATATAAACAATCGGTCTCCTGGGGATTTAGTGCCGCTTCAATGGCGTCCGTATTCGGACTGCAAATCGGGGTTGGCGGTAGGCCTTCGTGCAAATAACTGTTATACGGAGAATCATTCTTTTTTTCACTCAAACTAACCGGACCCCACCAGCTCCCGTCTTCCCTTTTTCCCAAGGTATATTGCATGGTGGAATCAATCTGAAGACGCATGTCTGAATTCAACCGGTTCCAAATAATTCCCGAGATCAATTTCATGTCTCCCACACCGCCTGCCTCGCGGGCAATGAGGGAAGCAATCTTAAGCCCTGTAGTCCATTTGATATCCCTTGCAATAAATTCGTTGGTAAAAGGCGCAAATTTTTCATTGAAACGTCCTAAGAATCTTTGGGCAACCTGGGCTGGCGTTTCATCAACGGGAATAAGATAAGTATCAGGGTAATAAACTCCTTCAAAGTATTCGGGTTTATCGTTTTTGTATAAATTGTTCCAGTTATTAAGTTTGCTATTGTCCCATTTAAGAGCAGCTGCCAACTTCTCTCCCACCTGTTCCTTACGGGGACAAAATGAAATTGTTATCCATACCATGTCGGGATCCCCCGTAATTTTTTTCATCACCTGCAAAGCGTTCATGTTTCGGCTTAATTTGTAACCGCCGGGTTTGATTTCTGCCGGTTTGGTGAAGTTGTCCAGAAGAAAGATAAAAGCCTTGGTACTTTTGATAAATCCCTGATCCATCAATGACTTGGTCGTAACATCATAGAAAACAATTTGGGGGACAACAAAAACTTCGGTTTCATTAGAATTCCCCGGCGGTCCGAAAAGTCTAACCCAAAGAATCAAGGAAACCAAAGCAAAAAGTAAGATTAAAAATATCGCAGTTAGTAACTTATTAATTTTTCTTTTTCCACCAGCCTCCAAATACGTCCCTTACGTCCATACCAAAGTAAGCAAGGGCAGAAAGAAGCAGAAATGCAGCGGATGCTTCATCCAGGTTTCCTACAAACGGAACGTTATCGGGGATAAATTCAAATATTCCAAACCCGGGATTTAAAAGGTAAAGTCCTGCTAATATACCGATAGTCGCAATGAGTACCTTCTTCATATTAGCCAACCAATCCGCCTGCGTAAAAAAAGTAATAAACCTTTGCTTTGCCCTTATAAACCTCTTCGAGCCCTGCTACCTGTTCTATACCAATTTGGAAATCCGGAGTACAGCTATACTTGAAGTTTCCCTTTTTCCACTCAACCTTGTGCCAGAGCCTTGTTTTATCTTTATATTTAATAAGTGCGATGCGGAGTACTTTATCAATTTCACTTTCTGTCATTTTTGTGAAGTCTCCGTAATAACACATTGACCAAACAGGTTTACTCTCAAAATAGACTGTTTCAAGACCCATAAATATTCCATTTCCGAGGTTGTATACGTCGCGATACAACCATTTCTCTTTCTCATATTCAAGTTGGGTCGAGCCAGGGAATGCTGGTTTTACTTTTCCGCCCCCGCCGGCGTAGGTTTTGGCTCTGGCCTCAATCAAAAAAACCAGAAGTTCTTTCTTGTCCATACTGACGTATTTTAGCACTTTTCCAGTATTTTCTTGACCACTTCCTCTGGAGAACCATTGGCGTTAATCAAAATTGAACCCTTTTTACCCATTTCTTCTTCCCACCAGTCTTTCCATCCCAAAACCACATCGCGTCCTGATTGGGTATTACCAATATCTCTTGTTCCCTCCCTGTTTTTAAGCCTTTCATTAAGGCTCTCCGAGTCAGGCTGCAAAACAATAACATTATCAAAAAGTGGCAAGATATCATCCATGTTTGAGGCAATTCCACAGTAAAAAGCTATTTCGGATTTTTGGGACTCTACCAATTTCTTAAGTTTTTCGACATCGCAAAGCCATTCGGCGTTTTTGATATGTTCGGCTTTGGCATTATCGTAGTCTACAAAAATCTTTTTGGTACCCTTGTGATACATTTCAAACATACCGTCGGTATTCTCAATATCTGTAGCTTCAAATCCCAAATTTTTCAATCGTTTGCAGACAGTAGTTTTCCCAGTTCCTGAAACCCCGGTAATCAAAATTTTCCTCATGCCGAAATATTACTACATTTAATACATACTCGTATGTTCACGATATATCGATATATAATAAGTTAGTTAAGATTTCCCTTATGAAATTCCTTCTTAAACGGATTGGGGACTCTTCCAGAACTTGCTTTTATTGTATAGCTCAAGAGTTTATAAAAAAGAGTTTTCGCAATCTCAAATCTTTTCTCCTTCTCCAACTTATTAAATAAAACATTAAAACCTTCCTGATGTGTTTGGATCCAAAGCTTAAGTCTAAAAATCGTACCCGAAGTCAGCTTTAATAGGTCCTGAATTTTTTCTGATTCGATATTGTGCCTTAGAAGAAACGCTGCAGTAACTCTCTTGGCGATCATCATTTTTTCAGTATCTGACAAAACACTGGACAGAAATTTTTCTACATCATCAGAGTCATTCAAATCTTTAACAACATTTGTGAGGGAATTTAGAATATCCTTCTTAACTTTCGGGTCGAGAATTCTTTTAGAAAGATGTGGCACACTTAAATATGATATATCGATATATCATAGTCAATAGGTTTCAGGACTATTTACGGTTTTTAAACCAGTGGGATTTTAAAATTCCAAGAGAAAAGGTGGAAACTAGATAGGCTACAGCCGGAATGATGGCCGAGAGGAGAGGTTTGTCAACCTTAACAATAATGAGAAGGATCGAAATCAAAATATATGTGGAGGTTGCTATAAATATTCTTCGTGTCCAGCTTATTTCCCAAGCTTTATCTCCCTCCACGCGCCTATTTCTTTCCTTAATTTTCTCTATTTCTTTTTTTAAATTTTCTACAGAAGTCATTAGCCATTTTACCTCAAAAAAGTACAGAATACATAGTACTGAGTACTCAACATTTTTCCATGTTTATATTTATTCGTTCGAAGACTTTCTGAAGCGTAATTTTACGGAATTGACCAGCCATTTAAAAAATGTGTCATTCTGGCGGTATTCCTCAAGAATTCCACGTATGTATTTAGTGGCTTCATATCCTTCCGCCTGCAAATCCTCGTTGTTCTGTTTTAGCCGAATAGTCAGGGCTTCCCTTATTTTTTCCGGGGCATGACGGATCTGGTCTTCATCGTGTAAAAGAGATACAACCCCTCCGTAATTTATAAACACCCGTCCCCCTTGTTCGATATCGAGGATTATCCCTGCTTCTTCTTCTCCGGTTTCCAATTCAGGAGATCCAACGTCTCTTAAAACCAAAACCACGTTTCCCTCCGAAAACATGGTACCCCCTATCTCCTTACTTGCAGCAATCCTTTCCCTTTGATTTTCAACCATATTTAACTGCCAGTATTCTATCATTTAGTTTTCTAAATGGCCAAAATCGGGTGTTAGGGAGATGAAATTAGGCCTTTTGTAAGTATCTTAAGCCCTTGTTCATGAACACGGCGGAAAAGAACACAATCATCTGATCCCATACCCAAATTTTGACAATCTTTAGGCCTCGCGTCGTAAATTGAACAATTTCCCTCTGAATCCAGATTGGGACAAGGCCCGACTATCCTCAGTGTGACACGCCCCAGGAAAGAGTCGAAATATACCCCATTCTTGGTCTGTGTTGAAAGCCACATTACCTTTTTTGCTTCCGGAAACAAATTCTTAATCTCTCTTGTAGAATAGGAGTTAATAAAATATGCCCCGCGGCAGCAAGATGTCATACAACCGGCCTCTTTGCAAACATTTCTTTCGTGCATTTGAGTAAGGCTAGACGTTTCTTAATACCTTTTTGAGTTCTTCTAAGCTTTTGACGTCGTGAATGGAAACAGCTATCACTCCTTTAACCACTTTCCCCATCTTTTTAATTAATTTTTGCATCATATCCGGTTCAATCAAATCCGTTTTGGTAAGAATAACCATTTCCGGTTTTTTTGTCAGCTCCGTGTTAAAAGCATTAAGCTCTTGCCTTACGGTTTTGTAATCCTTTAGGGCGTCCTGCGATTCACAAGAAATACAGTGAAGAAGAACGGAAACT
>Ga0209541_10015809_pt1 | contig 11229 bp, 22 predicted proteins | sample RifCSPlowO2_01_FD_184027 | JGI IMG/M metagenome (GOLD analysis project Ga0209541, IMG submission 184027) | Groundwater microbial communities from Rifle, Colorado - Rifle CSP2_plank lowO2_0.1 (SPAdes) (version 2) | ecosystem: Environmental > Aquatic > Deep subsurface > Groundwater | place...
CCTCTATAGGTCAATATACCTTCCGCCTCACTGTGACCGATAATGCCGGCCGTACCGCCACCGACGACATGGTGGTGACGGTGAATCCACCGGTGTACGAGGCCCCCACCGCAAATGCGGGTTCGGACATAACCATCACGCTCCCTACGAGTTCAGCAACGCCTGTAAATGTGAGTGCAGGAAATCCTGAAGATACAACGGTCACATATAAATGGACTAACGTTGAACGTACAATGGGCACTGCTGTCCCCGTCATCACAAATGGCACGACTCTAGCCCCGACATTTAGCGGACTCACCACCGCGGGCGAATATTCCACTATAGGTCAATATACCTTCCGCCTAACCGTGACTGACAATCATGGTCAAACCGCCACTGATGATATGGTAGTGACCGTAAATCCGTAAGCAGACGACTGATGGTCCTACATAAGGGAAAGTATTCTTTCCGTGACACGAAGCTTGCGTCCTTGGCAATTAGAAAGTATATTTCCTCTGCTTTGGTGCTCTCGCTTTTGGCTTCCCTCGAAGCTTAAAGCTCGCAGCTCGAAGCTACTCCAAAATGGCAACGATAAACCAACTCGCACGCAAGGGCCGCAGGCAGAAGACGTGGCGCACAAAGACCATCGCTTTGGGGCGTGGGTTTAATGCTTTGAAAAACCGCCCGACCTTCTACCCGGCACCCTTCAAGCGCGGTGTCTGCACCCGTGTGACCACCAAGACGCCTCGCAAGCCAAACAGTGCTATCCGAAAAATAGCTCGTGTCCGCCTCACCAACGGCATGGAAATTACTGCCTACATTCCCGGCGAAGGACACAATTTGCAAGAGCACTCGGTAGTCTTGGTGCGCGGCGGCCGCGTGAAAGACATTGGTCTTCGCTACACCATCGTTCGCGGTAAGCTCGACACTGCGGGTATCGATAAGCGTCGCCGCGGCCGCTCCTTGTACGGCGCGAAGAAGCCCAAGTCAAAATAACGAGCGAAGCGACTATATTTTGCTTGGTCCAGCATCAATTTTGCTAATGATATAGAATAATGTATTATGTCGAAACTTTTAAAAACAGCACTAAAGCATGAAGCGCAAAATTGGTGCTGGGCGAAAACAACAATTTAACCATGAGACGTCCTATTAAGCGCAAACACTTGCCTCAGCCGGACGAAGTCTACGGCTCGGTCAAAGTTTCCAAGCTCATCAACTACGTCATGGAGCGTGGGAAGAAAGATACGGCGCGCAAAATCGTATACAAAGTGATGGATGAATTGAAGAAAGAAGGGGACCCGGTAGCAATTCTCGAAGAGGCACTCGATAAGGCATCCCCGACCGTAGAGGTACGAAGCCGCCGTGTGGGTGGCGCCAACTACCAGGTGCCGCGCGAGGTGCGCCCAGAGCGTCGCCTCTCGCTGGGTCTCCGCTGGATAGTGGAAGCCGCTGAAGGTACGAAGGGCAAGCCGATGCACGAGAGTCTATTGCACGAAATAAAATCAGCGCACAAAGGTGAGGGCGTAGCGGTGACCAAGCGCGAGACTACCCACAGAATGGCAGAGGCCAACAAAGCATTTGCTCACTTTGCGTGGTAATCTAGCGTTCCCGCAGGGATTCCAGTTTCAAAATGCAGCATGCCCGCATGGGTACGCCCGTTTTGCGTGGTAAACTTTTCATATGAAGAAATATCTCGTGGGCGCAGGCCTAATAGCGCTCATTATACTAGCAGGTTCTTTTATTTTGAAGAATCAAACGGAGTCCAAAACCTATACTAACGACGACCTCACATTTCAGTATCCAGCAGATTGGAGAGTGATGAATAGTGTTGAATATGAGAAATTTATCTCGCTAAATTCCAACGGTCTTGATAAAGAAGGCATGCCGATGAAACCAGATTCTCGGTATGTATATCTGATCTCACCTGACGCTACTCCTGATCTGCGTGGAGGCATGGGTCCTTTGTTAACTGCTGGATATCTGATGGTGGTAAGTATACAAGAGGCACATTCGGTAGATACAAGGAGTTTTGCAGAAAGGCTCGCAGGTGCAAAGGCTGCTTCTGAGGATTTGAGCGGAACATACGAAGCGATTAAGATCGACGATAGAGACGCAATTCTTTCTGATACAAATTCTGAGGGTTTTAGTATCCATTCACTCGTAAATGACGAAGGAAAAGATTATTACTTCGAGATCAGTTATGCCACCTCGGGAGACCCGAAAATATGGCCGCTCATGAAATCGATTCTTACGACGGTAAGGATCAGGTAGTGGGGAAATTAGTCAGCCTTAACTCATCGCACTCCCGATGCCAAAGCATCGCCCACTTTGCGTGGTGGGTTTCATTTGTTGTTCGATTGGTCACGGGCTATAGTGTGCCTATGAAGAAGAAGCACTTCATACAAACAAAGTACGGGAATTTCCAGGTTTCCATCTGGTACGATAAGCGAGATACGGCGTATCTTGTGGAAACTGTCGGGTTCGACAAAACTATGACATTCGGGCGCTCACTTGCCGAAGCGAAGCGCATGGCGAAAGATCTCCTCGAACTTTTGGTGGAATGCGAACACGACGCAGGGCGCGCAGTCGTGGATAGCGCGATGCGCATCACGGGGAAGGGTGTCAAACCAGGCAGTGTTCTCGAACTGGCGCACGCATGAACAAATTGCCGGCATTGCCCGCAAAGGAAATAATCAGGGCACTGCAAAAAGCAGATTTCGTCTTGGTACGTCAGCGGGGTAGTCACGCGCGTTTCGTGCATCGCAACAATCCCGATCGATATGCGACCGTCGCTCTCCACGGCGGGGATGTGCCGCGCAGAGATCTCGCCAGCATCTTGCGGCAGGCAAAACTTCCGCTGAAAGAATTTCTCAAACTTTTGGGCAAATAATATCCACCGCACGGGCGGCCTCTCTATTTCCCTTGCGCTGTCAGCCCCAAGTAGAAGTGTCCTCTTGTGAGAATCTAGCGGGCGTTGCGTGATATTTTGGATTTCTTGTTTTCGGCGGCCAGTGCGGCAGCCCTGCGCCACGGATGATCAAGCGGTGGCTTCCAGCGAGGCATCTCTCTCGTGAGCGCAGTGACACGCGGACGCGCCACGCGTTCATGCTTGCCGATGACCATGTACGTAAGGTATGCATCCTTGAGCCGGATATGTATCGAGCCGTCCAGTCTCTCCTCCACGATCACAGTATCGCCTTTGTATACGGTCGTCTCCTGTGTTGGTCCCAATTGGAACCACTTGGTTTTGAATTGGATCGTGTAGTCGTTGTTCACACGACGCTCCGATTTAATAGAGAAGATCGACGACAGTCGCTTGCGGAGTTCATCAGTGAGCTTTCGGTGCGCGTCGCCTTCCTGCCGTGGGGAAACGATGAATCGTTTGTTGTGGTCGGGCAGGTACGTGTCTTTGAGAAAACAATTTGCCCCGTCGCGATCTTTGATATTCACGAGACGCATCTCTTTGACCAAACGATCCTGCATAGTCCCGAAGAGACGTTCGATCCTTCCCTTGGCCTCTGGCGAGTTCGCGCAGATGACCCTGACGCCCAGCTCTTCCATCGCGCGTTGAAACTGCGTCAGCATCTCCGCATTGTCGACCGCGTTCTTGTGATTTACCTTGTACGTACTGAATTTGTCGAGGTATATGATGCCAGGAAGCCCATGCGCCTCGATATATGCCCACCAGAAGCGGAAGACGGCATGGACGCCTTCGTTGTCGTCGAAGACAGCCCGCATGATGGTGCTGGTTGCGTCATCGATGGCTCCCAAGAGACACTGCTCCTCGCCATTTTCCAACCAGTCGTGGTAGCTGCCGTCGAACTGAACCAATTCTCCGTACATGGCGACACGCTCGCGCCACTCCCTATGGATTTGTGGACCCCTGCGTCGGTGCTCATCCCAGTGCCCTTTCTTGACCATGAGCCTGCGCAACGTCTCAAGACCGAGTACGATGCCTTTTTGCTTCACGAGCTGCTCCATGGCGAACGTGGGGCCGAAGTCGTGGTGTTTTTCCTCCTTGAGAAATGTCTCGATGACGGTGATTGTCTTCTCATCTGTCACGTTGTTCGAGACCTTGCCTTTGTTGCCGTGGACGATGCCATGGTATTGATGCTTCTCCACCCGCCGCTTCAGCCGTCGAATCTGGCGGATGTGCAAACGCAAACGTGTGGCTGCCTCGGCATTCGTGAGATCGCCATCAATGCAAGCGCGAATAATATCGTACCGCTCCCGCTCCTGCGGGGTGAGTTTCTTTTCTTCCATGAGACGACAAATGGTGAGTTGATATGCTCACCATCGTGGCCTCTAGAAGAAGGGGGGACATTTCTACTTGGGAGGGGAGGACATTTTCGCTGGGGGACTACAGGAGAGAGCGGTGGATTGACACTGTGCGATGATTCAGCTACATTATGGCAACCTCTACATTCTCCGCCAGGCGACTGCCTGCCGGCAGGCAGGGGTTTTCAATTGCATGGCCCGATCACTCAAAAAAGGTCCTTACGTGGACGAAAAATTGATGAAAAAAGTGACGAATAGAAAACCGCAAGCCGGCTCTATCAAGACGTGGGCGCGGGCGTCTTCTATCGCACCGGAGTTCGTGGGCTATACCTTCGGCGTGCACAACGGCAAGAGTTTTGAAGAGGTCTTCGTCACCGAAGATATGGTCGGGCACCGTCTTGGTGAATTCTCTCAGACCACGAAATTCATTCGTCACGGCGGTAAAATGCAAAAGGAAATCGAACAGCAAAAGAAAGAGGCTGAAATAGCGACCGCACAGGCTGCAAAGGCGACCACAGCCACCGCCAAAAAGTAACGCGTATGCGGGCAACACTCAAAAACCATCGCCAATCTCCCCGCAAGGTGCGCCTTGTAGCGGATGCTATCCGTGGCAAGAGTGTCCCAGTAGCGCTGCACACTATTCGCTTTCTTGGAAAAAAAGCAGCGCCTGCGATCGGAAAGCTCCTTGATTCGGCACTTGCAAATGCGAGAGCGTCCGGTGCATCCACTGAAACACTGTTCGTGCGATCCATCACTGTCGACAAGGGTACTGTCCAAAAAAGAGGACGCCCCTTCGCGCGCGGTCGCTCCGGCGTCATCCGTAAGATTGCGAGCCACGTGACAATCGAATTGTCACAGGTAGATCAAAGTGAAAAATCCAAAAAGCAAAATGGACAGAAAAAGGCAACAAAGAATTTATAATTTTACATTTTGAGATTTACACTTTGAACTATCTATGACCCACACCGTACATCCATACGCCCATCGCCTCGGCATCATTCGAGATTGGAAGAGCCGCTGGTTTTCCAAGACGCCAGCTGAATACCGTCAGAACGTCATGGTGGATGCCACGATTCGTCGCTTTCTCAAAAAGCGAGTGCGTGGCATGTACGTTACGTCTGTCGAGATTGAACGCTCTCGCGGCTCGGTCCGTTGTCTTATTAAGACCGCTCGTCCCGGCCTCATCATTGGTCGCGGCGGTGAAGGCTCGCAGCGTCTCACCAAAGAAATAGAAAAAGTCGTGGGTGCGATGAAATTGCCCGTTTCCGGTGGGGAGGTAGGCGCTAAGATAAAGACCAACGTTCGTCTCGATATCGAAGAAGTGCGCTCGCCCGAGAGCCAAGCCCCCATCGTCGCATGGATGGTAGCCGAAGGATTGGAGAAGCGACAGACATTCCGCCGAGTCCTCAAGCAAACCGTAGAGAAAGTGATGGCGAATCGCGACGTAGAGGGTGTGCGAATCGCGGTAGCAGGTCGCCTCGGTGGCGCAGAAATGAGCCGACAGGAAGAGATCAAGCGCGGCAGAATTCCGCTCCAGACGCTGCGAGCGGATATCGATTTTGCGCGCGAGATGGCGTATCTGCCGTACGGTGTCATAGGTGTCAAAGTGTGGATCTACCGCGGGGAGATATTCGCGGACAATCGCGGACAAGACGCGGACCGACGCGGAAATTCTGCGACCGTCCGTGTTAAGTCTGCGTCTTAGTATATGCTGGCCCCAAAAAAGACAAAATATCGCAAGTGGCAAACCGGCCGCAAGCACCCAAGTAAATTGCTGAAGCCAGAAACCCGCGGCATTACCGTAGCGTTTGGCTCATTTGGTCTGAAGGCTCTCACGCCTGCGCGATTGACCGGCAATCAGATAGAAGCGGCGCGGCGCGCACTCACTCGCGCTGCAGGAAAGGGCGCAAAGGTATGGATCCGCGTATTTCCTGACCGTCCGTTCACGCAGAAGGCAGCAGAGGTAGGCATGGGCAGCGGCAAGGGGGATGTTGCCGGATATGTAATGGAAGTGCGCCCCGGTCGTATCCTCTTTGAAGTGGACGGTGTCTCGGAGGCGCTCTCCCACGAATCGCTTCGGAAGGCTGGTACAAAATTGCCGATGAGAGTGCGCATTGTTTCGCGCTCATAAATAAATGATATGGCCAACGAATTAAACAAGGAAACTCCGGAGAGCTTGCAAAAAATGATCACTGATAAGCGTGAGGCGCTGCGCATATTTCGATTTGAGGGGGCTGGCTCGCGTCGGCGCAACGTCCGTGAGGCCCGCAATTTGCGCGGGGAAATCGCACGTGTCATGACGGAGCTTTCGGCTCGGAGAATTGCTAAAACGACAGAAACCAAGTAAGGTAGCTATTCTCGTATGGCAGATGAACAGAGTAAAGGTATGACACTAGAGGGCATCGTCGTGAAGTCGTCGATGATAGACACCGTTACGGTGGAGGTCTCTCGCTACGTCAAGCACCCCAAGTACAAGAAATACCAGAAAAAGACCAAAAAGTATTTGGTACACAATCCCGGTAACACAGCTATGGTCGGCGAGAAAGTGGTTATTCGACAGACACGTCCGATTTCGAAAAATAAACACTTCGTCTTAGCATCTACTATTCCTTCGGCATCTTCCCTAGAACCCCGCCCGACCGAACGACTTCAGTCGTTCGAGCAGGCTACAACCTAGTCCCTAAAACCTATTCATATGATTCAAGATAGAAGCCTCGTAAAAATAGCAGACAACTCAGGCGGCACCATCGGCCGTGTATTTAAAATATTAGGTGGTTCCAAGCGTCGCTATGCTGAGCTTGGCGATGAAGTGGTGCTCTCGATACAGACGGCGCAGCCGCGAAAGGCAGTGAAGAAGAAGGACATTCACCGAGCTGTCGTGGTGCGTCAGCGGAAGCCCTTCCGCCGTAAGGACGGCTCCTATATTCGTTTCGATGAGAACGCGGTCGTGCTCGTGGAAAAAGACAAAAAAGAGCCGAAGGCAAATCGCGTATTCGGCCCTATTCCGCGCGAGGTCGTCGAGCGAGGCTATCAGAAGATAGGGTCAATGGCACCAGAGGTCGTCTAGTTCGACAAGCTCACCACAAGTAATCTATGAAATTCAAGAAAGGAGATAAGGTAGTTGTAATCGCTGGCAAAGAGCGAGGCAAGACGGGGACTATTTCTCGCGTTTTGCGAGTGGAAAATCGAGTGCTTCTCGATGGCATCAACATGGTGAAGCGTCATCGCAAGGCCACGAGGCAGGGCGGCAAGGGTCAGATTATCGACATGCCGATGCCGCTCCACGCCTCCAATGTCCAGCTCGTCGACCCGAAGAGCGGGAAGCCGACTCGTATCAGAATTACCCGCGACAAAGAGGGCAATCGTACCCGCGTTGCCGTGAAGAGCGGGCAGGAACTAAGTAGTTAGTAGTGAGTAGAAAATAGAAAGTAGATATGAATTCAGCAATGACAACACAAAAGAATACGTTTGAAGCACTGAAGGGCGATTTCGGTTACAAAAGTGTGATGCAAGCTCCGCGCGTAACGAAGATCATCGTCAATACCGGAGTCGGTGCAATCAAAGACAAGAAGCGCCTCGAGCTCATCTTGGGCAGGCTCGCAAAGATAACCGGCCAGGCTCCTGCGGTGCGTGGGGCAAAAAAGAGCATCGCCAACTTCAAGATTCGCACCGGCGACACGGCAGGATACCAAGTCACGCTCCGAGGCGCGCGAGCGCAGGCATTCCTCGATAAGTTCATCCATATCGTCTTGCCGCGCGTGAAGGATTTCCGCGGTATCCGCCCCACGTCTATCGACGAAATGGGCAATATCTCCATCGGGCTGCGCGAACACACCGTCTTCCCCGAGACCTCGGACGAAGAGAGCAAGGATATCTTCGGCCTTTCCATCACCATCGCGACGACCGCCAAGAACAAAAAAGAAGCCGAACGCTTCTTGCTCCACCTCGGGTTGCCCTTGCAGGAGCAGAAAAATTAAGTTCCAAACAACTGATGATGCGTGCCGACCGCACGAAGTTGGTAGGTGTCCGCCCCTATTCTTCGATACACAAGGCGCCAATCGCCAGTTATGTTAATACTACGGAAGCCCTCATATTCGCCGGTAAGTTGATGATTTCGTAGAAGCGGATGGAATTCCTCCGAAGCAAGCAGGTGCAAACGCTCGGCGACTCTATTTTTTAGATTGCGATCGAGCTTCCTATATTGACGCTCGAACACTCGATCCCTCCTCAGCTCCATGCCTATTTTTCAAGGTCAGCGATTAGCTCTTCGACACTGTTGAAAGTCTTTATACCCTTTCCCGTTTTAAAATCACTCTCTTGTCGATCTAAGATGCGTTTCAAGTAAGGCGTCGGTGTGTACGATTCCTCAGAGAAGGTTATCGTTTTGCTTTCGATAAACCCATCCATCAGCTGGTTCATGACAGCCGAAAAGGGGATACCCATTTTTTTGGCAAGCCTCTGGGCTTCCTGCTTGCGTTTCTTATCTGCCTTAAATATGACGGTGGTCTGCATATACTGAAATATATATCCTAGCATAAATACTGTCAATGGCGATAATGTAAATAATGAGAGGCTGAAGGATTTCTCTGCCATATCGGTCTATGTGGACAGAATAAAGAAGATTCCCCTCACCTCAGTAAAATAATGGAAAGGACCTCCCAAAGGCGGTCCTTTAACGTTCGAATATTTTGACTGCCACTCTTGGCTTAAAGAGCTACCTCACAATCGTTTGAACGGCCTTCATTAGTGCATCATAATCGCCCTCTGTAACGAAGATGCCGCCCCGATCTTGCACTTCGCTATCGATGTAGCGTGACCTCCCGATCACGATGAGCGGCGTCTTACCGATTTCGTCGAACAACTCCAGAACAAGCATGCCGTGCGGGAGAGTTTCTTCGGCGATCAATAGATCGAAGTGTTGGCGTGAATGTTGCCCGAGCAGCATGTCATTCGTATTCGACACATCGACCAAGTGGCCGACACGGCGCAATCTTTCAACCGCGATGTAACCTTCTCTGCTTGATTCGGCAAATCCAATACGCATGACTCTTCTCCAGTTGGGTCGGCGCGTTGCTCAGGGGATATAAGCACACAATGAGAGCGCTGCCAATCAATGCTATAGTGCCGCTACATGAAAACATGGGGGACATACATGGTGCTCTTGGCGGCGATGCTCTGGGCCACCGACGCGCCCTTCCGCGTATATCTCACTGAAGGGCTGTCGAGTAATTTCATAGTTTTGGGCGAGCACTTTATCGATGTCCTCATCGTTTTGCCCATCCTCGTACTCGGTTGGCGACAGTTAAAAGGTCTCTCATGGCGCGAGTGGCTCGCCGTCGCCGTGATCGCGATCGGCGGGAGCGCCCTTGCGTCGGTGGCCTTCACAGAGGCTTTTCACTATGTAAATCCATCGGTCGCGATTCTCCTCCAAAAGCTGCAGCCGCTTATCGCCATCGCGCTCGCAGCGATCATTCTGAAAGAGCCACTCGCCCGCAAGTATTGGCTCTGGGCAGCTCTTGCGCTCGGCGGAGCGTACCTAATCTCATTCCCGAATTTGGTGCCGCAGCTTTACCCTGGCGAAGCGTTTAATCCCAACGTAATAGGGGTTCTCTTGGCCCTCGTCGCCGCGTTTTTCTGGGGGGCTTCCACGGTGATGGGTAAATTTGTCCTGCGCACGATCGATTTCAAAATGATGACGGCACTACGGTTCGTCGGCGCGTTTATTTTCTTGCTCATGCTGAATGCTCAACAACACTCTTTCCCGACAGTGGGGGAGTTCACCTGGACGGATGGACTTTTCATTCTCATCATCGCGATTGTCAGCGGTGTCGTCTCGCTTTTCATCTACTACAAAGGTCTCGAAACCACCAATGCCTCGGTAGCCACGCTCGCCGAATTGGGCTTCCCAATGGCGGCCATTTTCGTGAATTGGATGTTCATCCCCAATTCCGCCCTCGCCCCGATGCAATTCGTGGGCGTCGCGGTTCTCTTATTCGCAATTTGGGGCTTGTCCAATTACAACAAAGAAACGGCGGCCACCATATAGGGGCCGCCGCTTTGCACGATTGCTCGCGTCGCTGCTTTTGCGCGGCTAGCGCACGAGGGGCTCAATCTCATTTGCAAGCATCGTGCAGAGCCCGTTCGAGGTGCCGGTATTCGGAAACCAGAATGTTTTCCTATCAAACAAGACAGGGTAATCGGTTTCAACATTGTGGTCCGAGATGAAGAGAATGGGCAGTTCGCGAAACCTCTCGTGGGTCCGAATCGCCTCGATGCACGCCCATGCCTTCAGAATGCCAGCAGTGTGGGCGTTGATTATGACCAGGGAGTACTTGCCGTAACTGGCAAGCCGAGACAGAATCTCCCTCGTTTGTGCTGGCGTGACCATCGAGTAATGCATTTTAAGCTTTAGGTCATGCGCCATCGCGTAACGATAGAGATCGTGATCGTCGACGTACAGAACGTCCATGATGTTCTCCGTGAATGCACCCTCCATCGGGTGGCTAGCGCCATATAACCATGTTCACCTTCCGGCGGCAAGAAAAGTTTGACTTCACACTCCACCTCGCATATAGTGCCGCTACCTCTCGGGGACTGCCATTTTCAACCACAGGTTGGACGAAAATAGCGGTCACGGACTGGAGTAGCCCTTAATCCTCGCGCGCAAGCCAAGGATGCCAGGCCTTCCTCTCTCCAGGGGCTTTCCGTATGGCCAAAAAATCAATGATCGCAAAAGCGCTTCGCAAGCCGAAGTTCAAATCGCGTGTTGTACGCCGCTGTTTCAAATGCGGCCGTCCGCGTGGCTTTATGCGTGATTTCAATCTGTGCCGTATTTGTTTCCGCGAGGAGGCATTAGAAGGCAATATTCCAGGAATTAAAAAGTCTAGTTGGTAATATGACGTACACATTTGGCACATTTCGTCGTTGCGGAGCCTCAGCGTCTCGTTCGTCGTATTTTCAATACGCCTCACG
>Ga0209541_10015810_pt1 | contig 11228 bp, 9 predicted proteins | sample RifCSPlowO2_01_FD_184027 | JGI IMG/M metagenome (GOLD analysis project Ga0209541, IMG submission 184027) | Groundwater microbial communities from Rifle, Colorado - Rifle CSP2_plank lowO2_0.1 (SPAdes) (version 2) | ecosystem: Environmental > Aquatic > Deep subsurface > Groundwater | place: Rifle...
AATCAAGCGCATTTTCCACAACCTTCTTAAACCTCAGCAGCATCCGTTTCCGCATGGAGCTCCTGTTTTTGGGGACATCGGCGATGGTTCCGACCAAGACGAGAAACCACTCGGCCATCTTCCTCAGCCACCAGGGCGAGGGCGTCCTGCTGGACTGCGGGGAGGGCACGCAGCGGCAGCTCCGGATAGCGGGCATCCGGCCGACGAGGATAACCCGGATCTGCATCAGCCACTGGGACGGCGACCACATCTTCGGCCTGCCCGGGCTCTTGCAGACCCTCTCCAACAGCAAGGAGAAGATGCCCATCTCCATCTACGGCCCCAGAGGATTCCGGAAGGACATGGCCAGGATGATGGAGGCCTTCCCCTTTGACAACCAGCTGGACATCGAGATCAAGGAAGGGGAGGGAATCATGCTGGACGGCCGCCTCCATATCAGCAGCTTCAGCGTCGAGCACAAGATACCCACAGTGGGCTTCATCGTCATGGAGAAGGGCAAGCTCCGCATCAACGTGGCGCGGGCGGAAAAGGAGGGCATCACCGGCAGGGCGCTGGGCGAGCTGCAGGACGGGAAAGACATCGTCTGGAAAGGGAAGACTGTCCGCGCAGCAGACATCACCTATCCTGTCCCTCCCAAGAAAGTAGTCTATATTCCCGACACCCTCTTCTGCAAGGCCTGCATCGCGAACGCGAAGGATGCCGACCTCATCATCTGCGATTCCACCTATGCCGCGGACCTGGAGGAAAAAGCGGCAGCATACAAGCACATGACCGCTGCTCAGGCAGGCCAGGTCGCCAATCTCGCCAACGCCAAGAAGCTGATCCTCACCCATTTCAGCCAGCGGTACAAGAGCCCGAAGCAGCTGATCGATGATGCCCGGCTCCATTTCAGCAATGTGGCGGCAGCGCATGATTTCATGAAAGTGAAGGTCTGATGGGCAATCCCAAGGGGGCGAACGCGGAGAGAGAACTCATCCACCTGTTCTGGAAGGGCGGATGGGCAGCCACGAGAGTTGCGGGCAGCGGCAGCAGCAGCTATCCCAGCCCGGACATCGTCGCAGGCAATGCAGCCAGGAAAGTGGCCATCGAGTGCAAGGCCGTGAAAGGGAAGCAGAAATACCTGGCAAAGGAGCAAGTGGCCGCATTAGTCCAGTTCGCCTCCCGCTTCGGCGCAGAGCCCTGGATCGGCGTCCGCTTCAACAACGAGCCCTGGTATTTTGTGGCTGTGGATGACCTGGGGGATACCGGCAAGCACGCCTCAGTCACCCGGGATCTCGCCCGGAAGAAAGGGATTATCCTCGAGGAATTAATCGGCCCCCAAACAGTTGCTATTCCTTGATGGGAACAAATCAGTGAAAAAAGAAAGATTTATAAACTCGGATACCCGGAATGAGCAGGGTAACGCCCGAAAGAAGAGTTCTTTTCTGGGTGCCAAAGAGGGGTTGTATGAACGTGAACGAGAAGGTAGTAGACAGTGTAGTCTCCGAGGTGGCCGGAGCGGACGTGGTTCCCCTAGTCCGGGCCCTGAAAAACAAGAGCAATGTCTCGGAGTTCATCCTGGCAGACAAGATTGATAGGGAGATCAACGAGACCAGGAACATGCTCTACCGCCTCTTTGACGCGAACTTGGTCACCTTCATGCGGAAAAAAGACAAGAAGAAGGGGTGGTACATCTACTACTGGACATTCAACGCCCGGCGGGTGGCAGACCTGGTCTGGGACATCAAGAAAAAGAAGGCAGAGCGCTTGCGGGATCGCCTGAAGCGCGAGCAGGGCTCGGATTTCTTCGTATGCAAGAGCAGCTGCATCCGCCTCAGCTTCGACCAGGCAGTGGACTTCGAGTACAAATGCCCGGAGTGCGGCCAGCTCATGGAGCAGGAGAACAACCAGCAGAAGATCCAGGAGATCGCCCTGGAGATCGCCGGCCTGGAATCAGAGCTGAAAAAGAAGGCAAGATGATGTTCCTACCGCCGCCGGCGGAGCGCCCGGGAGATGGACGCCTCTTCACGCACGATCCGGCCAGCCATCCGCTCGATGTTCAGGTCCATGCGTGCAATCCTCCGCTCCAGCAGGACCAGTATCCGGAGAGAATAGACGATGGCCGCCAAGGTGCCGATGATGACCGCTAATGTCGCCCCTTCAAGACTCAATGGCATATGCTTCACCTCTTCCCCTCTCCCGCAGCAAGGGAAGTATAAAAAGCTTTCCCCTATTAAATTTCAATATTGAATATAAAAACATACCATTTCATTACTAAAGAATAACAAATAACAGAAAGGTTTAAATAGGGGGGCGTTATCCTGAGGAGATATGATTGTCCAGAAGGATTTTTTGAATAAGCTGAAGGATTTCGGATTGAACAGTTATGAGTCCAAGCTGTGGACTGCCCTGCTCTCGAGGGGGGTTTCCACTGCAGGCGAGCTCTCGGACATCGCCAATGTCCCGAGAAGCAGGAGCTATGATGTCCTCGAATCCCTGGAAAAGAAGGGGTTCATCATCATGAAGCTCGGCAAGCCGATCAAGTATATGGCGGTTTCCCCGCAGGAAGTGATCGAGCGGGTGAAGAAGCGGCTGCAGGAGGATGTAGGCATGCAGGTCACTATGCTGGATTCCCTCCATCAGACCGAGATACTCAACGATCTCAACATGCTGCACAAGCAGGGCATCGAGATGGTGGAGCCCAGCGATATCTCCGGCAGCTTCCGGGGAAGGGAATCCGTCTACAACCATATGGAGACTCTCATCAAGGGAGCCAAGAAATCCATCATGATCGTGACCACCGCGGATGGACTGGCAAGGAAGACTCTTGCGCTCAAGCGGGCGCTGGGAAAGGCGAAGCAGAACGGCGTGAGCATCAAGATCGCCGCACCCCTGGCAAAAGACAAGCCTGCGGCAGCGGAGTTGGGGAAGCTGGCCGAGATCAGGCATACGGACCATCAGGGAAGGTTTACCATCATCGACCAGAACGAGGTGGTCATCGCCCTGACAGACGACAAGGATGTGCACCAGAGCTACGACACGGCAGTCTGGTTCCGGTCTCCCTATTTTGCATCGTTGCTTACGCATTTCTTCAATAGGATCTGGAAAGACGAGATCAAGAAATAGATTAGATATGATTAAGGAATAGGATTAAGGGAATAAAGGATGATAGTAAGGAATATTCAATTTTGAGATGAACATAACGTCCTTCACTGTTCTATTTGTTCTATTATTCCCACCCCATCTCTTCTCATGGAAACAAGAACGTAAAAAAAAGAATACCTTCTTTTTTAATTATTTTCTATATAGAAATATATTAAATGAACAAACAACATCCAAACCCATTTTTCAGTTCCATAGGAAACCATGGGGTCACCCCTAGTGGAAAACATAAAACTATTTATACCACCGTTTCTTCTGGAAACTGCATGGAAAAAGAGCTGATGAGCTTCTTCGAGAAATTCATCCGTTCACCCTCCATCTTCCTGAACAAGACAACTTTGCTCAGCAATTACATCCCGCACTCCATCCCGCACCGCACCGACCAGGTCCAGCAGCTCGCCTCCATCCTCGCTCCCACGCTGAAACTGGAGCGTCCCTCCAACATCTTCGTCTACGGCAAGACTGGCACCGGGAAGACCGTCACGGTCAATTTCGTGGTGAAGCAGATCACCGACCTCAGCGTCCAGCGCTCCATCCCCATCAGGGTGTTCTACGTCAACTGCCGGCTGAAGAAGGTCGCGGACACCGAATACCGGCTCCTCACCCAGCTGATCCAGGAACTGGGAAAATCCGTCCCCATCACCGGCCTGCCGACGGACGAGGTGTATAAGATATTCTTCGATGCCGTCGAGGGCGAGAAGCAGTCGCTGATCATCATCCTGGACGAGATCGACCAGCTGATCAAGAAGGCAGGGGATAGCATCCTCTACAACCTCACCCGGATTAACACCGAGCTGAAGAACAGCCGGATATCCATGATCGGCATCTCCAACGACATCACCTTCATCAATGACATCGATCCGCGGATCAAGAGCTCGCTCTCCGAGGAAGAGGTGATATTCCCGCCGTACAACGCCCTCCAGCTGCAGCAGATACTCTCAGAGCGGGCTGCCCTGGCCTTCCGCAAGGAGGCGGTCGGCGAGGGGCTCATCGAGAAATGCGCCGCCTACGCTGCCCGCGAGCACGGCGACGCGCGCCGGGCCATCGATCTCCTCCGCATAGCCGCGGAGGTCGCCGAGCGCCAGGGGAAGTCCCGCATCGCCGTCGAGGACCTGGACCAGGCGGAGGAGAAGATGGAGCGTGACCGGGTGCTGGACATCGTCAAGGCCCAGCCCCGGCAGTCCCAGCTCACCCTCTATGCCCTCCTGCAGCTCTCCCGCCAGCGCAAGGACGCGATCTACACCGGGGACGTCTACCACCTCTACAAGCAGCTCTCCGCCTCGACTGACCTCCGCCCCCTCACCCAGCGCCGGATATCGGACATCATCAGCGAGCTGGACATGCTGGGCATCATCGCGGTCCGGGTCATCTCCAAGGGGAGGTATGGCAAGACCCGGGAGATCTCGGTCAGCATATCAGAAGAGATGCAGGCGAAGGTGCAGGCCCTGCTGCGCCAGGAGATGGATATACCATGAATGGCTATCCCATGATCCGGGAGAGGGATATTCCATGACCCAGGAGCTGGTTTCCCCGGACGAGGCCCAGAAGCAGGTGGTCCATTTCTTCCTCTCCCGGAACCTCCTCCTCTCCCCTGACTTCTTCCAGCGCGTGCCGCCGGAGTTCAGCCACGAGGCGTTCTCCGAGCAGCATGGGAAGCTGCTGCCCAATCTCATGGTGCTCACCGCGGACATCCGGCAGATGTTCCTGGAAAAGGGGCGCGTGGAGGTGCACTGGCCGGAGCTGGAGCGCTCCCGCGTGCTGCTCGAGAAGAAAAAAGACGAGAAGATCTACGCCAAGTTCCTGGAATTCATCTACTCCCAGGATGCCCATCCTCCCGCCTCCCCCTCGCCGGTCCAGGTGCTGATCTCCTACAACGACGCGGCGAAAAAGCGCACCGCGGAGGATTTCACGCGCTCCTTCACCAGCAGGTATCAGGCCATGGAGCGGCTCCTGAAGAACCGGCCGGAGCTCCAGCACCTCACCTCCATCAACCGCCTGCGGAACAAGCAGGACCGGGAGAGGGTGTCCTGCATCGGGATGGTGGCGGACCGGCAGCAGACCAAGAGCGGCAACCTCATGCTCACGATAGAGGACCAGACCGGCAGCATCCGCGCCATCATCAGCAGGAACCGGCCGGAGCTTTTCCGGGAGGCGCAGGACATCGTGCTGGACGAGGTGCTGGGCTTCACCGGCGTGCCGAATGATTCAGCCCTGCTCATTAACTCGGTGGTCTGGCCGGACATCCCCTACCGCGAGCTGAAGAAGTGCGATGATGACGTCTACGCCCTCTTCCTCTCCGACCTCCATGTCGGCTCCAAGCAGTTCCTTGCAGAGGAATTCCACAAGTTCCTCCGCTGGCTGAACGGCCAGGCGGGAAGCGACGAGCAGCGCGCCATCGCCGGGAAGATCGCGTACATCTTTGTCATCGGCGACCTGGTGGATGGGGTGGGCATCTACCCCGGCCAGGAAAAGGACCTGGCGATCCCGGACATCAGGCAGCAGTATGAGGCGTGCGCCGCGCTGCTCCGGGAGATCCCCTCCCATATCCCTCTGGTCATCTGCGCCGGGAACCATGACGCCGTACGGCTGTCCGAGCCGCAGCCCCCGCTCGACAATGAGTTCACCAAGCCCATCACCGCCCTGCCCAACGCAATCCTGGTCTCCAACCCCTCCTGGGTGGCCATCCACGCCTCCGAGGGATTCTCCGGCTTCGACGTGCTCCTCTACCACGGGTACAGCTTCGACCATTATGTCGCCCATGTGGACTCCATCAGGAACAGCGGCGGATACGGCCGGGCCGACCTGATCATGAAGTTCCTCCTCAAGCGGAGGCATCTCGCGCCGACCTACGCCTCGACATTGTTCATCCCCGATCCCGCGCAGGACCACCTGGTGATCAACCGGGTCCCGGACTTTTTTGTGACCGGCCATATCCACAAGTCAGCGGTCCTCACCCACAAGAACGTGACCATGATCTGCAGCAGCTGCTGGCAGGGCCTCACCAGCTACCAGGAGAAGGTCGGCCATGTCCCTGATCCCTGCCGGGTGCCGATCGTCAACCTCAAGACCAGGGAGGTCCGCATCCTGAAGTTCTAAGATGGACATCGAATCATATTTCCAGCACGTGGATGCCGAGGTGCGGCGCGCCTATGGGGTTGCGCAGTCTGCCCGGAAAAAGGGATACGACCCCCATACCGACGTCGAGATCCCCATCGCCCGCAACATGGCGGAGCGCGTGGTCGGCCTGATCAGCATCGTCGCCCCCCAGCTGATCAACAGCGGGGTCTCGGAGCGCATCATGCAGCTGGAGCAGCAGTACGGCTTCCTCGACTGGCGGATCAGCTTAATCATCGCGGAGGAGGTCACCCTCCAGAAATTCTGCACGTTCGCCACGCAGCTGGAGGCCATGGAGATCGGCATCCGCGTCGGCCTCGCCTATCATACCTTAGGGACGGTCTCCTCCCCCCTGGAGGGCTTCACCCAGATCAAGCTCAGGAAGAACCGGGAGGGGAAGGACTATTTCGCCGTCTATTTCTCCGGCCCGATCCGGAGCGCGGGAGGCACCGGCGCGAGCTTCACCGTCATCCTTGCGGATTACATCCGGAAGAAGATGGGCTTCGATCTCTATGACCCGACCGAATCAGAGGTGAAGCGCATGGCTGCGGAGCTGCGCGACTACCATGAGCGGGTCACCAATCTCCAGTATTTTCCCAGCGAGGCCGAGGTCGATTTCCTCGTCCGCCACCTCCCGGTCCAGATCGACGGTGATCCCTCGGAGAAGATCGAGGTCTCAAACTACAAGGACCTGCCCCGGATCGAGACCAACGCCATCCGCAACGGCCCCTGCCTTGTCCTCGGGGAGGGGATCGCCCAGAAGGCCCCCAAGCTCTGGAAGCAGCTCGGCAAATGGGGCGCGGAGTTCGGCCTGGAGCACTGGTCGTTCCTCAAGGATTTCATCGAGCTGCAGAAGGGCATCAAGGCAGGGCATGCCGCATCCTCCTCAGTCTCCACCGCGAAGATACGCCCGGATTTCACCTTTATCGCCGACCTGGTGGCAGGCAGGCCAGTGCTCACTCATCCCCTTGCCCCGGGCGGCTTCCGCCTCCGTTTCGGCAGGGGCAGGACATCCGGATACTCCTCCTGCAGCATCCACCCTGCCACCATGCATGCCCTGGAGTCCTATATCGCCATCGGCACCCAGCTGAAGGTCGAGCGCCCCGGGAAGGCGACCGCCCTCACCAGCTGCGACACCATTGAAGGGCCTATCGTCGAGTTGGACGACGGCACGGTCTGCATGCTCAGCGCAGAGGCAGAGGCGAAGCGCCTCTCCCCCCGCATCACTAAGATCCACTTCCTCGGCGACATCCTGGTGAACTATGGTGATTTCCTCAACCGCGCCCACGTCCTGGTCCCCCCGGGTTATTGCGAGGAATGGTATGCCCTGGAGCTGGAGAAAGCGACGGTAAACCTCTTCGGCTCCCTGGACGCAGCCAAGCTCGCCGAGCACACCGAGACCCCGGTGCAGGAGGTCGAGCAGCTGATATCATCCCCCCTGACCAGCCCGGTCACCGCGGCGACCGCCGTATCTCTCTCGAAAAAGCTCGGCATCCCGCTCCATCCGCGCTACACCTATCACTGGAACCTCCTCTCCCTAGACCAGTTCCGGCAGCTCGCTGCCTGGCTTGCCTCGGGGAAGGCAATCCCCAACTCCCACTCTCTCCCCAACTCCCACTCCCTGGAAAAAATCATCCTCCCCCTGCAGCCGGAAAAGGAGATGCTCAGCGCCATCGGCATCCCCCATCTCTCGATTGCTGGCGAGTTCGTGGTCATCGAGTCAGACCATGCCACCGCCCTGTTCCACACCCTGGCCCTGGACAATCCCTCCCTGGCAAAGCAGGCCGCGGGAAGCACGGTCCTCGAGGCACTGCAGACGCTCTCCCCCTTCCCGGTCCGCGACAAATCCGGCGTGTTCATCGGCGCGCGCATGGGCAGACCGGAAAAGGCCAAGATGCGGCAGCTCACCGGCAGCCCCCACACCCTGTTCCCCGTCGGCGAAGAGGGCGGCAGGATGCGCTCCCTCCAGTCGGCGGTGGAGAAGCAGGTGATCCGGGCGGAGTATCCCCTCTATTTCTGCCCCGCGTGCAGCGCCAGCACCATCTTCTCGGTCTGCGAGCGCTGCGACCAGAAGGCAGAGCGGCGGTATTCCTGCACCCTCTGCGGCCTCCTCCCAGCCCCCTGCAAGCACCAGCCGGCCACTTTCCAGGCGCAGGAATTCCCCATCGTGCCCGCGCTCGGCCATATCCTGAAGAAGCTCGGCATGCGCATCCCCCCTCCTCTGGTCAAGGGAGTCCGGGGGACATCCAACGCCAACCACGTCATCGAGCACCTGGCCAAGGGGATCATCCGGGCAAAGCACGACGTCTACGTCAACAAGGACGGCACGACCAGGTATGACATGACCCAGCTGCCCATCACCCATTTCAAGCCGAAAGAGATCGGCACCTCGGTCGTCCGCCTACAGGAGCTCGGGTACGAGCACGACATCGCAGGCAAGCCGCTCACCGGCAAGGAGCAGGTGCTGGAGCTCAGGCCGCAGGACATCATCCTCCCCGCATGTCCGGTCTCCCCTGACGAGAAGGCGGACGACGTGCTCTTCCGGGTCGGGAAATGCATGGATGACCTGCTGGAGAGCCTGTACGGCCTCCCCCCCTACTACCGCTTCAAGGTCCCGGCGGATGTGGTCGGCCACCTGGTGGTGGTCCTCGCCCCGCATACGGCGGCCGGCATCATCGGCCGCGTGATCGGCTTCTCCCAGACCCAGGGACTGTTCGCCCACCCCATGCTCCATGCCGCCACCCGGAGGGACTGCGACGGCGACGAGTCCTGCGCCTCGCTCCTGCTCGACGTGCTCATCAACTTCTCGCGCCAGTTCCTCCCCTCGCACCGCGGCTCGACCCAGGACACCCCGCTGGTCATCACCTCCCGGCTCAACCCCTCGGAGGTGGATGACATGGTCTTTGACATCGACATCGTCTGGAAATACCCCCTGGAGTTCTACCAGGCGTGCATGGACTACAAGTATCCCTGGGAGGTCGAGATCGAGCGGGTGAAGTCCCGGCTGAACTCGGACCACAAATACGACCGCTTCGGCTTCACCCATGACACCTCGAACATCAACGCCGGCGTGCTCTGCTCGGCGTACAAGACCATCCCCACCATGGAGGACAAGCTCAAGGGCCAGATGCGCCTGGCGGAGAAGATCCGGGCGGTGCAGACCGGCGACGTCGCCCGCCTCGTCATCGAGAAGCACTTCCTCAAGGACATCAAGGGCAACCTCCGCAAGTTCTCGATGCAGAAGTTCCGCTGCAGCACCTGCAACGAGAGCTATCGCCGGCCCCCGCTCGCGGGCAGATGCGCCAAATGCCAGGGCACGCTGATATTCACCATCGCCGAGGGCTCGGTCACCAAGTACCTGGAGCCGAGCATCTCGCTTGCGGAGAAGTATGACGCCCCGCCCTACCTCAAGCAGACGCTCCAGCTGCTGCGCAGCCGCGTGGAAAGCGTGTTCGGCAGGGAAAAGGAGAAGCAGATCGCGCTCGGGAGCTGGTTCTCATGATCGTGGCGCGGCATCAGCAGCACGGCAGGCTCATCCTCACCGTCTGTGACGAGTCCGTCATGGGAAAGAGAGTGGAGCAGGGCAGGCATCAGCTGGACCTTACCTCAAATTTTTTCCAGGGCGAGCGCATGACGGAGCAGCAGTGCCTGCCGCTGCTCGCCCGGGCTGCAGTGGCATATTTCGTCGGGAAAGAAAGCGTCGCCCTGGGCGTCGCGCAGGGCATCATCGATCCCCGGCAGGTCCGCCGGGTGAGAAACATCCCCCATGCCCAGGCGATCCGGGGCTAGTCCTGCATCAGCCCTTCGCCTTGACCGGGTGCTTTGCCCCGCAGGCGTTGCATTTCAGGAAAGTGATCCCCTGGTCCCTGCTCAGGTCGGTGTCCGGCTTTCCGCATTCGCTGCAGATCACGAAATGCTTGGCATACTCCAGGATCTTCTCGTTGAGCCGGGATGCGGAGACCTTGGTGCCGAATATCACCGAGCCGGACTTCTTGAGCTCTCCCGGGGCAGCCATCTCCTTCTGGATGTATTTCAGGAGGTGCCCGCCATCCCGCCGCAGCACGTCGGCGATCGCCAGGAAATTGGATATGACTGTCCTGTTCCCCTGGATGTGCCCGCGCACCTTGGGGACCTCGAACCGCTCGGCGCTCTCCGTGACCTTGGGCAGCTCCTGCTGCGCCTTGTCCAGCAGCGCCTCGTAGTCCATCTCCGTCTCTGCCATCCCCGCATGGAGCGCCGCCTGCTTTTTAAATGTTCCGCACAGAAAGCTATATAAACGCCACTCCCGCGGCAGCCTCATGGTCCTGGAGTCCCTCATCAACCCCCTCAAGGCGGAGAAGGAGCCCTGGGAGCTGTTCTTCATCGGGTTTCTGTACACCTCTGTCGCCATCCTGCTCAGCCTCTGGATATTCAAGCAGCAGACCAGCCTGATCATGATATTCCTGACCGTGCTCGCCAGCGTCCCGCTGATATACACCACCATCAAGTATGAAGAGAGCAAGGACGAGGAGATCATGGAAGAGAAGACCCTCCTCCGGGAGCACTCCCGGGCGCTCGCCTTTTTCTCGTTCCTGTTCCTCGGCTTTACCATTGCCTTTGCCGCCTGGTACATCTTCCTCCCCCCGGACCTGCTCAGCATCGTCTTCCAGGTGCAGACCCAGACCATCCTGGAGATCAACAACCAAGTGACCGGGAACGCGATGGAAGTCCTGAACCTCTTCACCGTGATCTTCTTCAACAATGTCAAGGTGCTGATATTCTGCATCCTGTTCGCGTTCATCTACGGGACCGGGGCGATCTTCATCCTGGCCTGGAACGCCTCGGTGATCGGCGTGGCAATCGGCAACTTCATCCGGAGCGAGATCGCCTCGGTGGTCTCTTCGGCGGGTGCGGCGGGCGCTGCCCAGTATTTCCAGATCGTCTCCATCGGGCTGCTGAAATACTCCATCCACGGCATCCCGGAGATCTTCGCC
>Ga0209541_10015811_pt1 | contig 11228 bp, 14 predicted proteins | sample RifCSPlowO2_01_FD_184027 | JGI IMG/M metagenome (GOLD analysis project Ga0209541, IMG submission 184027) | Groundwater microbial communities from Rifle, Colorado - Rifle CSP2_plank lowO2_0.1 (SPAdes) (version 2) | ecosystem: Environmental > Aquatic > Deep subsurface > Groundwater | place...
CTACCGGGCAGGAGACTTTGTTCACATGCCGTATCACCTCATCGTACGGGGGTTTGGGATTCCCTTCCAGATTGTATCCCAGCAATGCATCCACCACCAGTTCGGTTTCTCCCACCTCCTTCTGCAGCCGTTCCATATCCAAAAAATGTGTTACACCCATCCGTTTCAGTATCTCCAATTGGTTTTTCGGCTCGTCCTTCAGCTTTTCCGGCTCGCTCAAAAATATCCTTACATCGTATCCGCGGTTGTGCAGGTGCCTTGCCGCGCATAATCCGTCTCCGCCGTTATTCCCCCTGCCGCAAACCACCAAAACGCGCTGCACGTCAAATCTCCGGATAAAATTGGCCACATGGTAGCCGGCATACTCCATCATCCTGCTTACGCCGATGCCATAGCGCTCAACCATCAGTCGATCCACCTCCGCCATCTGTTTCCCATCCAAATATGGCATCATTACAACAACCCCATAAATTTGTGGTTGGACCTGGGCATCGGGAATTTTTTCAGCTGCGAAGGCCTCACCCATTTCCATTTCCGTTGCATATGCGGCGTTCCATTTCCTTTGCATTGAAATACGTGCAACGTAACCTTCAAATGCGTATACTCATGTTTTACTGTTGCCAGTTTCTTTCCTACTACTACCCGTAGCCCCGTTTCTTCTCTGATTTCCCGTTTACATGCTGCTTTTAATGATTCTCCGTTCTCCAGCTTTCCGCCGGGGAATTCCCACAATGCGGCGAGCAATCCTGTATTGGGCCGTTTCGCAATGAATACTTTATCCTTGTTCCATATAACGCCCAGCGCCACGGTTTGATGGGGCTTTTGCTTTCTGGATTTTTTCCGGGGTAAGGATGCAGGATTGGGCAGCTTAGCCGCATGGCAATGCTTGTTTAACGGACAGGAGGGGCAGGCCGGCATCCGGGGCAGGCAAGTCCCTGCCCCCAGATCCATCAATGCCTGGTTGAAATCCCCGGCCTTTCCAGATGGAAGTATCCCATGTAACCGTTCCCCTACCTTATCCCTGTCTGTTGCAATCCCAAACAACCGTGCACCTACCCGGAAAACATTCGCGTCCATGGCAATCTCATTTTGATTAAATGCGATGGCGGCAATGGCATTGCCCATGTACGGGCCAACTCCCGGCAACTTTTGCCATTCCACTGCGCTCACTGGAAATTCCTGTCCGGCCAGATGCTTGGAAGCCGCATGCAGATTTCGTGCGCGGGAATAGTATCCCAATCCTTCCCATGCCTTGAGCACATCGTCTTCCTTTGCGCCGGCCAGTGTATGGGCGTTGGGAAATCGCGCCAAAAAGCGTGCGTAATAGGGTATAACCTGATCGACTCTTGTTTGCTGGAGCATCGCTTCCGCTACCCAGATTTTATATGGGTCGCGGGTTTTTCGCCACGGCAGATCGCGTTTATTGTTTTGGTACCATCGCAATAGCTTGCGGGAAACAGGATGCATGGTTTATATTTTCTTGCTAGCTTAAAAAGCCCACTACGCCCTCGTAGTATAGCTTGGATAGAATGGGGGCTTCCGGTGGCCAACCGCAGGGGGTTCCACCCCCTACCGGTTTCCCAGGGATTCCAGCTACCCCGCGGTACTGAACCTGAAAGAGCCTTAGACCTGGGTTCGAATCCCAGCGAGGGCGAATTTTTCTTTTAAAAATTTGATCAGTCCTAAAATCGCAAGAATCAGACTGGTTGATGGTGCTAATTCAATAAGAAAAAATAAAAAAAGACTGCTAGCTACTCACGCAAATGAAATTCCGTAAACATTAGAATTTCTTGTGTTTTTGGTAACAATCTCTGCAATACACCGGTCGTCCTTCGGTGGGCTTGAACGGCACTTGCGTTTGTTGCCCGCAGTCAGAACAGACCGCATCGTGCATTTCGCGCGGACCAAACCGGCCGCGGCCGCGAAATCCACCCCCTCTTCCTTCTCTTCGACCTTCTCCGCTTTCTTCGGAGCCTTCTTCTTCATCCATTTATACCACTCTATTTTTCTTTTTTGTTTTCCACAAAAGCAGAGTTCTCCACTTCTATAAAAAACTGTATTTATTTGAAATGCATAGATATTTAAAGGTGCCTACCAAAGCTGCAGGGCCGACGAGGCGATGGTGAAATAGAGGAGGAGGCTCAGGATGTCCCGGATGATCGTGGCAAACGGCCCGCTGGCGATGGCCGGATCGTAATTCAGCCGGAAGAACAGCCAGGGTAAAAATATCGCCACGGCCGCGGCCACCAAACTGCCCAAAAAAACCGATGCACCCAGGATGCCCCCGATCAGTGTTCCCCATACCCAGCTGCCGATCGCGGCAATGACGATTCCCAGCAGCAGGGCCATCAACAGGGCGATCTTCACCTCCCGGAAGACATACCTTCTGAAATCCAGCTTTTCCTCCAGCGCCAGCCACCGGATGAATATTGTCTGCGTCTGCGTACCCACTGCATCGGCAATATACACCACCGTCGGAATGAAAGCGGCCAGTACGATCTGTGCCTGCAGGGCAGTCTCGAAGGAACCGACCACACCAGCGGCGACCAGACCGCCCAAAAGTCCCAGCATAAGCCAGGGCATCCGCTTCTGGAAATGGACCATAGCCGGCGCCTTCATGATGTCATGGTGCGGATCGTTGAACTTGTGGATACCGGCAAAATGCAGGATATCCTCCAAATGTTCACTGTGCAAAATATTCAGAATCGTATCCGAATCGACCACACCCATCAGCTTCCTCTCCTTGTCCACGACGGGGATGGCCTTGATGTTGTGTCGGATGGCCAATATCGCTACGCGTTCTTGATCCGTATAGGGATGGACGACTACCAGCTCCTTTTTCATAATATCCTTTGCCCGCGCGGTTTTAGGTGCGGTGAAAACTTCCTTAATAGAGAACACCCCCACGAGCTCCTTCTTTTTGTTCACCACATACACGTAATTGATGGTGTCATAGTGTGCAATATTCTTCTCGATCTGACCGATGAGCTGCCCTATCGTTAATTCCGGATAGACCACCGGAATCTGGGTGGTCTTTTTGCTGCCCGCCGAATCCGGGGAGAAATGCTTTTCACTTGGAACAGTTTTTGCCATCTGTCTCATCTCCTGCTTATCCATTAAAAGAATTTGCCTTTACAGTTTTCCCATGGAAGAAAAACTTTTTCTGGAGTACGCGCACGGCCAGTTATGCGCCTTATTCGAGCCGGCGGATACGAAAACCATCGTCATCTTCTGCCACGGGCTGGCTTCCAGCAAGGCCAGCCGGATCAACCAGGCGCTGCGCCCGTTATTGCACAAGGACGGCATCGCCACGCTCGCTCTGGATCTCTATGCCCATGGAGAGAGCGACGGGAAATTCGAACAGTTAACCATCTCCAAAGGCTACGACGGTTTAAAACGTGCCTACGATTTTGCGGTGGAAAAAGGCTATGAAAACATCGTTTTTTCCGGCTCCAGTTTCAGCGGCGTCGTCTGCCTGCTCGGTGCGGCACGTCTGGACTGCGCGTCCTTCACGCTGAAATCCCCGGTATTCGACTATCTCCGGCTGTGGAAAACGCGGCTGGGCGAAGACGGCATGCAAAAATGGAAGGAGGACAGGTATTTCGATATATGGGGCCGGAAACTCGGATACGGATTTTACGAGGATGCCATGCGCATCGATGTCCGCCGCATCACCCGATCCATCCATGCACCTGCATTGCTGGTGCACGGGGACAAGGACGATTGGGTACCGCTGGACCACAGCCAGGAGGCATACACATTGCTGCAGGGTGAAAAGACGCTCCACGTAATCCGGGGAGCCAACCATTTTTATAAGGAGTTGCCCCATTTTAAAGAAATGGTAACCGTGGTACATCATTGGTTGCGTAAAAAATTCACGGTTCCCCGAGGTGAATGATCGATGGAAAAGGACGATAAGATAACCGAAGGATATTTTGGCTTTCACCGGGCGGTGTATGCGCCGGGCGCATTGGATAAAAAAACCAAGGAACTGATTGCGTTGGCGGTGGCCAGTGCGATCAAATGCGAATACTGCGTGGATACGCACCACCAGAAGGCACGCGTCGCGGGCGCCACGCCGCAGGAGATGAAGGAGGCGGTTTTCGTGGGTGCGGCCATCTGTGCCGGTGCCGCCCTTTCCTATGGCCAGAAATCCTGGAAAGGGGAAAAATGAAATACAAGGCCTGCCCCAGATGCGACAAACCCGTGGAAGCCAGCGAACACATGAATCCGGCTTTCCTGGGTTTTGATGCGCTGGATCCCAAGATCACCTGCAGCGGCTGCGGTTATCGCGGCTTACCCATCCTGTTAGAACCGAATTCGAAAAAACGCGGCTAGTTTGGAGAGGGGCTGATGCGGGATAAGCCTGGAAGTTAGCAAACTAGCTACAAAGCCACTTGCTTTTATTAAAGTGATCTTGACTGGTCCCGCCAACTGCGTCGTCTTTAAAATAATGGCTAGTGGGAATGTTAAAAAGATACTGAAGCTGTTTCTTTTTAGAAACGAATACCGGCTTTTTGCATCAATCATTCGCAGAGCCAAATCAAAAAATATGGTTGTTACGATCATGAGTTCGATGATGTTAAAAAAAACAGCTATCGTAGGAAATAACGCATCCAGTATGGGATCGAAAACAAGTTCAATACTGGCTATAAGTAGCGCGATGAACGTAAGTCCCTCAAGGGCGTATTTCCATTTGGGTCTTTCGTATATGGGGGGAATCACCAGCATATTAATCAGTTAATTTAAAAAGAGTTAATATCCAGGTATAAAGCGATGGCTACGATTCTTGCCAATTATATCGACCCCGAAATCCTGGATTATGCATTTTTGGACAACACAGTGGAGAACTACCTCTACGCACTGGGCGTTTTCATTCTGGCGGTCATCGTGCTGCGAATATTCAAATTCATCGTGATCAACCGGCTGAAGGCCTGGGCCAAGAAAAGCCAGACCGAATTTGACGACGTGCTCCTCCAGAGCCTGGACAAGATCAGCTGGGGGTTTTACATGGTTGTCGCCCTCTACGTGGCTGCCCAGTTCCTCGTGCTGTCGGAGATCGTGAATACGCTGCTGTTTTACCTGCTCATCTTTGCAGGCACCTATTATGCGGTGTTAATGGTGCAGGAGATCGTAAGCTTCGGCACGAAAGCGATCGTCCGGAAACGGACGAAAGAGGATCCGAACAGCGACACATCGGTCATTGAACTACTGAGCAAAATCGTCCAATATTCCTTGTGGCTCGTAGCCGGCCTACTAATCCTCTCCAACTTGGGCTACGATGTCACGCCGATGCTGGCGGGATTTGGGGTGGGCGGTATTGCGATTGCGTTTGCCCTGCAGAACGTCCTGATCGATATTTTCGCATCCTTCTCCATTTACTTTGATAAACCGTTCAAAAAAGGCGATTTCATCATTATTGGAAATGACCTGGGTACGGTAGAACGCATTGGAATCAAATCCACGCGCATACGAACCCTCCAGGGGCAAGAGCTGGTGGTGTCCAATAAAGAATTAACGGAAATACGCGTACACAACTACAAGCGCATGAAGGAAAGAAGAATCGCATTTATCATCGGTGTAACGTATGAAACACAGGCCAAAAAACTGGAAACAATACCCACAATCGTGGCGGAGATTATTCAGGGGATCCCGCTGACGAAATTTGACCGCTGCCACTTCAAAAGTTTCGGAGATTTCAGTTTAAATTACGAAATCGTGTATTATGTGATGACCTCGGATTATAACAAATACATGGATATCCAGCAATCCATCAACCTTGCGCTGGTTAACCGGTTTGAAAAGGAGAAAATCGGATTTGCCTATCCGACACAAACATTGTATGTATATAAAGCAAAATAGCGAGGTGAAATGATATGGTCGTTGTGGATGTAAATGTGGTGGCCGTCGTTGCGGCAGCCGTTGTCAGCGTGGTCCTGGGGATACTCTGGTACGGGCCCTTGTTTGGCGGACAGTGGATGAGGCTCATGAGCTTCCGGAAACCGGATCTGGAAAAAGCCAAAAACAAAAGCATGGCATCCAGTTATATCGGTGGTTTTATCGTTGCGCTCATCGTGGCCTACGTCCTGGCCCATTTCGTGGATTATATCGAGGCTACCACCCTTTCCGATGGTGCCATGGCCGGGGCATGGATATGGTTCGGATTCGTTGCCACGCTGATGTTCGGTGGTGTGCTATGGGAAAGGAAGCCGCTTCAGCTCTATTTCCTGAATGCGCTTTATCATCTGCTATCCCTGGCTGCCATGGGCGCGCTGCTGGCGATATGGGTGTAGAAACGAATAAATATCTGCAGTTTCTACATATATTCCCATGCGTCGGTTGGCAGGAAATGTGGCCATTGGACAGATGGGCGGTCCCACTCCCGTTGTCAACGCTTCGCTAGTCGGTGTCCTGCAACGCCTAGAGCGACACGGATTTCGCGGCAGGGCGTACATGCCCGTCGGCGGTGTGAAGGGTTTTGTAGACGGACGGTTCAACGTCCTGGCAGAGCCGCTTTCCCGCCTGCCCGTGGATGCGGAAAAACTCAAACGCACGCCCGGATCCGATGCGTTCTCCTCCCGGATGAAGGCCGATGAGGAGAAATGCATAATTATTCTTGAACGGTGCAGGCAGCTGGATATCCACTACCTGTTTTTAATCGGAGGGAACGACACCGCAGAAACTGCACAGAGTATTGATGCGGCCACAAAGGCGGCAGGATACGAATTGTTCGTTTTCCATATCCCCAAGACCATTGATTGCGATTTGCGGAACAACGACCATACGCCGGGCTATCCCTCCGCTGCCACCGCGGCGGCCAATTTTGTGGCCCGCTTGAATTACGAGAGCCGGAGCATGTCTGCCATTGAGATTGTCGTATTGATGGGAAGGGAATCCTCCTATCTTTCCTTAGCCACGGCTTTTGCCAAAAACGGCGATCCGGCGAAGGCGCCGCACTTGATCTATCCCTGCGAGGTGCTGTTCGATGCAGACCGCTTTATCGAGGATCTCCGCGCAGCCTATGCGCGTGCGGGAGGCGGAATTGTTGTGGTGGTTTCCGAAGGCATCCGGGTTCCCAATGGCCAGGGAACCGTGCTCTTTTTCGAGAAACTCGCTGAAGAGTTCGGTCTTCCGGTGGAGCGCGACAGCTATGGGAACATACGGATAGACGATCTGATGCTGGCCACCGGCCTGGGCCGGCTGGTACGCTCCCGTCTCGGCAGAACCGGGCTGCGGCTAAGCGTAGACGTGCCTAACTACCTGCTGCGCTGTGCGGAAGCGACGGAACTGGATGTGCAGGAGGCATACCGGGCAGGAACAGAAGCCGTGGATATTGTCATTCAACAACAAAGACCATCCGGCAGCGTGACGCTGCAACGGCGTTCTTCCCGCCCTTATGCGCTATCGCTTGAAATCGCGGATTTAACATCGATGGCAGGCGCCGCTTCGCGCGCACCGCCGGAATTTATTAATACGGATGGAAATTATCCGAGCGAGGCGTTCATGGAATGGGCCCGGCCGCTCATGGGGCCGGTATTCAGGGGAACGGAACTGCCCCGGACAATCGTCACTCTCTGAACGAAATGTTTAAATACGCCGCAATAGTAACCGCAATCCCATGCGAATTCCCATGCATCACCGGCACGAGTGGAAACTGGCCTTGCGCATAGCCTTCCCCCTGCTTATTTTCACTATCCTTCTGGACCTGTTTTTCCACCCTGCATTCATAGCGCGGGAGACGCTGGAAACCCTTGAAATCCTACTGAGCGGATTTTTATTCATAGATATCCTACTCAACCTGAACGAAGCGCGGAACAAGTATTCCTTTCTCAAACGGAACGCGGTACGCATCCTGGTCATATTTCCTTTTGCTTTCGTATTCCGTATCCTGTGGGTGCTGGAGCTGGAATACCTGATGTCACCCGTAATCTTTGGCGAATGGCTGCCGGGATTGATGAACCTCCAGAAAATGCTCAAGCTGGAGCGGACCAGTCTCCACCTGGCCGCGTGGGGCCGGGAGTTCTTCGGCCTATAGCCGGTTGATTATTTCCCGGCATCCTTTTTTCGGAAGCTTGTTGAGGAGGGTTTTTTTGCCGTTGTAGTATCCGCTTCCCAGTACATGGCCCTTGTAGCGTACGATAATATGCTTGCGTTTTTCCCCCAGGTCTATCCGGAGATCCTTTCCGGCCGCATATGCCCGAGCCATCTCTTCGCTCATCTGCACCGTATTTCGTTTTGCCAGGTGCCCGAAATTCTGTATGAACGCATGGGTCGGATTGAATCCGAAATCACAGGCAGCATATCCCGGTTCCCCGTGGATATCGCAGTTCTGCAGTGCCGGGCTGGCCACCCGTACCCCGCGCCGGTACAAAAGCACTATCCCCGCGGGGAGCTCTATTCCGAAATGCCGCTCGATATACCGTTTGAAGTTCTCTTCCCGTTTTCCAACGCCCATGTTATTCCTCCTTGGTTATTTTCGCAATGAAAAATCCCTCGCTCTGCAGATGCTGCGGATAAATCCTGCAGCACCTTCTGAATTCGTTTCCATATTCGCTTAGTCCGCTATCGTGCGGCACATTCCATCCAACATCCGTCAGTTTTGCAGTGGGCACATTCTCCAGCAGCGTTTGGACAACCTGCTCATTCTCCTCTTTCGCATAGGTACAGGTGGAATAGATTAAATGGCCTCCAGGCTTCAATGCATCGTATGCGGCAAACAGCATCTTCGTCTGGATCGCGCCCATGCGCCGGCTTTCTGCAACATTCCAGCGTTCGACCGCGTATTCCTCGCTTCCCAACGAGGAGCAGGGCGCATCCAACAAAACCTTGTCAAAGCGTCCCTTCCAGTCCAGTTTCTTGCTATCACGAACAGTTACCAGTGCATTCAGGATATTCAAGCGGTTGATTGTGGCGTATAAGGCGGATAACCGGCCTTTCTGGTCATTGCCGGCCAGTACCCCCTGGTTTCCCATTAACATGGCCATATGGGAGAATTTCGAGCCCGGGGCCGCGCAGGCATCCAACACGTATTCATCCGGTTTCGGATCCAGTGCAAGCGAAACCAGCATGGAACTTAAACTCTGCGGATGCAGATAGCCCAAAAAATATTCCCATGTTTTTCCGATGGGATACTGCACTTCCGTCAGCCTAAAAGCCGCAGGGTACTCATCCACCTCTGCATAAGGAATTTTACTTATTTGCCGGAATTTTTCCAATGGGATTTTGATCGTGTTCACGCGGAAAAACGTCTGCCGCCGGGCAAATGCGGCTTCGCATTTTTCCGCATCGGTATAGCTGTTCAACCAGTCCGAGTATTCTCCTCTTTCCATGTTAAGATGGTAGTACCCTTCCTTTCTTTATGCTTATCTCTTATGCAGGAAATAAAGTCCACCAGAATCACCTTTTAAGAGCAAAGCCGACAAATAGAAACATTTAAATACTAGTTCATTCAATAGTATACCATAGTGAACGGTTCTAGTTTTTTTAAACTGTGACGTTGCTATTGTAGCTTCTGGATAAGAAGTTACAACAATCAAGCAGCATGGTAATTGAGCACTGGGTGCAATCTCTTTGTGGTCTGGGCCAAATTGCAAACTGCTTTGATCAATAAAGAGGTGAAAACATGGGATTTGAAGACCGAGGTGGCGACCGACAAATGTACGACGCAACCTGTGCCAAATGTGGCCAAGCTTGTCAAGTACCTTTCAAGCCAACCGAGGGTCGGGACGTATTTTGTAGAACCTGCTACAAACCTAAGTCGCGATTCTGATACTAATCCATAGTTGGATTGGGTATTGAAACTAATTCTTTTTTTATTTTTATTCTTTCTTTTAGAAGTAGTGCCATCTTTTTCCTTGTTCCGTGGGCATACCCTCCAATTCGTCCGTCGCTTCGTATCACCCGGTGGCACGGCACTTCCGGCGCACGCGGATTGGCGTTCAATGCGTTCCCAACGGCACGGACAGCCTTAGGCCTGCCAACCGCTCGTGCAATATCCGCATAACTAGCAACTTTCCCCTTCGGAATTTTAGCACATGCTTTCCAAACAGCCCTTTGAAATGCCGTTCCCATCAGGCTCATCTTCTCCCACCGGCTATATATTTCGCATATAACAAACCAAACAAGCCGCCCAGCAGATGGGCATCGTGTGCCGTCGTCGTGTTTCCGATAGCGAACATCATTATCTCAAATGCAAAGAACAGCATTGCCAGGTGCTTTATTTTTGCAGGAATAAAGAATACCCTTACCTTCTCTTCCGGGATCCAAAGCCAGGCAGCCGCCAGCAGTGCCGAAGTTCCGCCGCTGGCACCCAACCCGACCGCATAGGAAGAGATGCCATATGCGCTTAGGTCGAACGAATATCCGATCCACTGCTCCAGATAGATCAATGCACTGCCCAGGAACAGTATCCTCAGAAGATCTGGACTTTTTATCCTTGTTTCCAGGGCGTTTCCAATGACATACAGGCTGTAAACATTTACAAAGAGGTGCAGTATATTGACATGGGCAAAATTGGCGGTGAAAAATCTCCACGGATCGAATAACGCCCGGTCGGAATAGAAGATAAGCGCGTCCTCGTAGCCTGGGATTATCTGCTGGAATAAAAAAGAAATGACCATAAGCACTACCAGTGCATTGGTCAGGGGGATTTTCATGCCTCCACTTGCCCGATTCATATCTCCTTCATCGTCTGCCCGCAGCACCGGTTAACGCTGACATCCTTCCCGCAGTTTTCACAGGTCAGCGTTTCCCCCTTTATATCCATCGGATTGCCGCAGCACCGGTTGGACTCCACCTTGGATCCGCAGTTGTTTGAACAAACCAAAACAGCCATGTGTTCACCTCTATGCGTATCCGTTGCGCATCTTTAAAACATTTGTTTTCCCGGTATTTAGATGTATTGTGGTAATAAATAGGGAAAGAATAAGGTTTAAATACCAAGAGTGATTATACTTATCCATGAAACGAAGATATGTAGAGCGCGACCGGGAAATTGTGCATTTACATACCACCGGCATGGGCTTTAGAGCCATTGCGGACAGGTTTGGCATCTCACCTTCAAGAGCCCAGCAAGTTTTTCTCAGGGAAAAAACTTTAGCGGATGAAAGCGCAAGAGGTACGTTGAAAGGTTACGGATTAAGTGACGGGAATATTCGCCTTCTTGCCCGTGCTACAGGGGTAGAAAACCCTGGCTTCATAGATCTGGTAAATTTGCTCCGTCGCTATCA
>Ga0209541_10015812_pt1 | contig 11228 bp, 5 predicted proteins | sample RifCSPlowO2_01_FD_184027 | JGI IMG/M metagenome (GOLD analysis project Ga0209541, IMG submission 184027) | Groundwater microbial communities from Rifle, Colorado - Rifle CSP2_plank lowO2_0.1 (SPAdes) (version 2) | ecosystem: Environmental > Aquatic > Deep subsurface > Groundwater | place: Rifle...
AATATTGTTATAATGGGGCGTGGTCTTATGCTTCCTGTACTCCGGGGACGGTTTCACCTTTTGTTCGTGAAAGTTGTAACAATTTAGACGATGATTGTGATGGGTTAACCGATGAAAATAATGTGTGTAATACTAGTACTCATTGTGGAAATTATACTACTGTTTGTGTTAGTGGACAAGTATGTTCCAATGGAGCATGTGTGGGTACTTCCTGTACTGGAACTCCCCCACTTAATTCTGCTGCCTGTCCCAGTACTGGGGTGGGAAGTACAATAAGTTTAGTTTCATCTTGTATTTCAGGAAGTTCATGTCAATATGTTTGTGCTACTGGTTATCATATTTCGGGAACTATTTGTGTTGCTGATTGTACTGATATTGATGGTGATAATTATTGTGCGGAAGCAAGCGGAACTATTTTACCAACAGGAAAATTAGGATGGGCAGATTGTAATGATGCTGATGCCGCTACCTATCATCTCTTGTACGGGTATATAGATAATGATGGTGATAGTTATACTGTTGGAGAACGAATGTCTATTTGTTCTGGTATTAGTTTGTCCTCGAGTTATAGGGCTACCTCAGTAGGTATTGATTGTGATGATGGTAATGCTGCAATTAAACCTGGTGCGATGGAAAGATGTGATGGTGTGGATAATAATTGTGTGAGTGGGATTGATGAAAATAATGTTTGTATCACTAATGATCACTGCGGTAGTTATACTACTGATTGTAGAACGGGGGGGCAGGTATGTGAAGGGGGAAGGTGTGTGAGTGTTTGTACTGATACTGATAGTGATAATTATTGTGCGGAAGCAAGCGGAACTATTTTACCAACAGGAAAATTAGGATGGGCAGATTGTGCTCCTTCTGATGGTTCTAAGTATCGTATTTTAACTGGGTATATAGATAATGATGGGGATCATTATGCTACTGGTGCAATGCAGTCAATTTGTTCTGGAGTTGGTTTGTCGTCTGGTTATTGGGCTACTTTTACAGTTAATGATTGTAATGATAACAATCGTAACATTAACCCCGGTGCGGAAGAAGCATGTAATGGAATAGACGACGATTGTGGAGGAGAGACGGATGAATATGTTTGTCCAACTATTAGTTATTATTGTGATAATGATCTCGATACTTATTTTGCGTCTACTGCGCTGAGTTGTAATAGTTACAATTGTGTTCCACGAAGTTGTCGAGCTACCGCGGGTACTGATTGTAATGATGCAAGTAATGCTATTAAGCCGGGAGTTGCAGAACAGTGTGATGGCGTGGATAATAATTGTGATGGGCAGACGGATGAGGGTGGTGTTTGTGCAACTTGTTCTGACGGCATCCGAAACCAAGATGAAATGGGGGTAGATTGTGGTGGTACACATTGTAATGTGTGTATCATGAAAGGAAATGTTTATACTGCTGGAAACCCGCAAGTAATTAACAGTTACGACTTAGCTATGGAAGCATTAATTGTTGAGGCTAATGGTGATGACGATTATGGCAATTTGAATACTCCTCCTCTTCAAGGAAGTTTATATGATATTCCCGTATGGGTATGTGATAATGGTCGTTATAGTTTAATAGCAGGCGGAATTGTGACTTGTACTGCTGGATTTAGTGAGGAAGCAAATGTTTACACCACTGGAAATCCGCAAGTAATCAACAGCTTCGACTTAGCTATGGAAGCATTAATTGTTGACGCTAATGGTGATGATGATCTTGGCAATGATAATACTCCTCCTCTTCAAGGAAGTTTATATGGTACTTCCGTGTGGGTATGTGATGATGCTCGTTATAGTTTAACGGCGTTTACACGTTGTTAATCCTCGTCAAAAATAAATAATAATATAAATTAATCAATGACACTCATCCCGCCACGAAAAATATCTGAAAATGAAAATAATTAGAAATAAAAATAGATATAACCATTTAGTTATTTCTCCCCGCATTAATAAGTATAAAGTATGGCTGGCACTGGGAATTCTTGTAGTGATTCTCATTCTGGGCGTGGTTCTTTTTTATATTGTCCGTCCGGAAGTGTTGTTTGGGAAAGGGATTGGAAGTATTGTGGGTGGTGCTTCTAATGGTGAATCCTGTGATACTAATTATGAATGTTCTTCAGATGATTGTGATGAAAACTTAGGTCATTGTATGAGATGTGATAAAGATTCAGATTGCACTGATAATAGGGCTTGTCCTGTAGGTGATGAAGGAGAAGCCTGCAGAAGAACAAAATTTAAACTCTGTGTTGCCGGAGTTGAAGGCGCGACTTCCAGACGTGAACGCTCTTGTGTTGAAGGTGTACGATGTGATACTTATAGAGATTGCCGTGCTGGTGAAGGTTGCGCGTGGGATATTTCACAAAGTGGAAATTATAATCCTTATTGTAAGCCCCTTTCCAGTGGCAGGGTAGGATGTACTTCCGACCGGCAATATTCTAATTGCCCTCCCACTCATTATTGTACCCTTGATCGTGGTTTTTATGATATCACTCAAGGTTATTGCCAACCCAGAAAAGAATTAGGTCAAAGTTGTACTAATAATCAACAATGTTTGAGTTATTATTGTAATCAAAGAATTTGTCAAACTTCTTCCCTTAATTGTCCTCTTCAAAATGTTTACTGGTCGTTAGAACAGGCAGATGATCATCCTATTACAGAAGCGTATGTCGGTCAAAGAGTTTATTTAAATGCGGAATTTCCTGCCTCCTCTTCTTGTGATCTTACCAAAGTTTCTTTTAAAGTTATAAGAGTTTCACGATTAACTGACAGAGTTGTATTTCGACCTTTAAGTCCGGTCGATTCCACTTCTGTTGTCGGATCATATACTTTTATTGGAAATGATTTAGCAGACACTTTAGATAGTGCTTTTATTGGTGTGGATATATTATATAAAAATCAAGATGGAGTGAAAGAGTTATTACCTAATTTTGTTAGTGATACTACTATTGATGTAAGTAGATACCGAAATATTGGTAATCCTTGTGGAATAGATGATCAATGTAAATCCGGTTTGCGTTGTATGGACCAAATTTGTAATCGAGAACTAGGTTTTAATCCTCTCTGTTCCATTGCTCATCCTTGTCCTGCTGGTTTGGATTGTGTCAATGGATTGTGCACCAATAGAGATGAAGAATTAAATATTGTTCTTGAAGGAGCAGCAGTCTCGCGTTTAATTAACTCATTTTCCTGTCCTTCAGGTAAAATAAATATTACCAGTGACCGCATTTTACCGGATGGAACTCGTTTCGCCGCAGCGACGTATCCTCGTTCATTTTGCTGTGATACTGGAAGGGGGTATAATTGCGCCGACAATGGATGTTATTTTGCTGGTGAATTTCCCCGATGGGGAACGTATGATTCCAGTTATTTAATCTGTCGGGCTCAAGATAATAATTGGATTCAATGTAATATTAATTCTGTAAATACAGAAGTTGCTGGAAAAAAATGTAAATTAGATCTTAATAATAAGTTTCACTGGGTTGATGGATCTCTTCCTGATGTTGATAATGATGGTGTTTTAGATATAAGAGATAATTGTCGAGATACTCCTAATTTGGATCAGAGAGATTCTGACGTGGGTCGTTTCATTATGAAATTAAATTCTTCATTTTCTACACCAATTGGTGTTGCAGTTGATGATGAAGACAATGTCTATGTTTTGGATTTATTCCACAATGGGAGAATTACAAAATTTAATCCTTGGGGTGATTTAATAACTACATGGGATACTAATACTAATAAACCTAAAGCTATAGCAGTTGATCATAATAAAGTTTACGTAACTGACTCCCAGACTAATCGACTTACAACATTTGATTTAAATGGCAACTCAAACGAATTATCTTATGGTGGATTTAATTATCCGTTAGGAGTTGCAGTTCATAAAAATGGTAAAGCGTATATAGTTAATAATCAAATTCATTTGGTAAAGAGATATAATCCTACTGGAAATCTTATTAACCAATGGGGTTCTTTGGGATCGGCTAATGGGCAATTTAATTCTCCCTCTGGTATAGCTATAGATGATTCTGGAATGGTTTACGTTGTTGATAGTGGTAATAATCGCATTCAAATATTTAATGGCAGTGGTGATTATCAGAATGTGTGGGGTAGTAGTGGAAATAGTAATGGCCAGTTCAATGCTCCTTATGGTATTGCTCTTCGTTCAATTTGGGATATCTATATCACTGATAGTGGTAATAATCGTATTCAAAAATTTGAGGGCCATCTTTTTCAGGCTAAATGGGGTTCTTCAGGACCGGAGGATGGTAAGTTCAATAATCCTCAAGGTATTGCAGTTGATTCTCATAATAATGTTTATGTAGCTGATAGTGGTAATAACCGTGTCCAAAAATTCTCTGGCGGAGATAGGGTGGGAGATGTTTGTGATACTTGCACCCCCAATAAAGAAATATGTAATAATATAGATGATGATTGTAATGGAGAAGTTGATAAAAGTGATAGCCTTTTTGAATTTGTAAATCCGGTGTGTAATACTTTTGAACGTTGTGGTGATTATAACACTAGATGTAATCTAGGAGAAATATGTTCTACTGGAAATTGTATTAGAGATATTGGTGCGTCATGCACTTCAAATGATGATTGTAGTTTTGGTATAGTTTGCACTAATCAAGTATGTTCTAGAACCATTTGTCCTAATGGGGCGGTAGATAATGAAATGGGGTGTATGTGTGGATCTGCCTTAATTCCATGGGGTAATTATTGTTGTAATGGGGTTCAATCAACAAGTGCTTGTGTACCTACTGCAACTTGTTCTGACGGTATCCAAAACCAAGATGAAACAGGAGTAGATTGTGGTAGGCCGTGTTCTGCTTGTGGACAACCTGCAGTAATGAAAGGAAATGTTTACACTGCTGGAACTACTCAAGTAATTAACAGTTATGACTTAGCTATGGAAGCATTAATCGTTGAAGCTAATAGTGATGATGGACTGGGTAATGATGGTACTGGTCCTCTTCCTGGAACGGTATACACTATTCCCGTATGGGTTTGTGATAATGGTGGTTATAGTTTAACGAATGGAGAAATTGTGACTTGCACTGCTGGATTTAGTGAGGAAGCAAATGTGTACACTGCTGGAACTACTCAAGTAATTAACAGCTTCGACTTAGCTATGGAAGCATTAATCGTTGAAGCTAATAGTGATGATGGACTGGGTAATGATGGTACTGGTCCTCTTCCTGGAATGGTATACACTATTCCCGTGTGGGTTTGTGATAATGGTTATTACAGTTTAACGGCGTTTGCACGTTGTTAACACTCGTCCAAAACCGACAACCACTCCCTAAAGAAGATTCGTCCCCGATTATCTTTCCTCCCCCAACCATTTCCAAACCGGCTTGACTTTTATTTTTCTACCATCAATAACATAATTATCTTCTTGGTTCAGAGTTAAAATAAATCCTTCTTTCAAATTAAATTTTTCTAGAGCTTCAACTAATCCTTTAATTTCTCGCTCTTTGTTCGTATCGTCAATAGTATAACATACTTGATATGCTTCAGTTATTTTTGAACCAACCCTCACCACGAAGTCGCATTCGCGCTTCTCTTTAAAATAAAATAAATCTTTTTGTTTGCTTCTCAATCTGAGAAAAACTACATTTTCTAAAAGTTTCCCATTATCTTCAGAAAAAGACTTACTATTTTGAACAATCATTCCATTATCTATTACATATATCTTTTTAGGATTAACTAACTGTTTTTTTAAAGAATAGTCAAATTTAGACAAACTGAATAAAAGGTAACTTTCTTCTAAAAAAGAGATGAATTTGGAAACACTGTTGGTGGAACCAAAATCAAACATTTTTTTTAATGAAGTAAATGAAAATTCTTTTGTTACATTAGTAATTAAGAATACGGCCATTTCATTTAATTGCTTAACATTTCTTATTTTATGCCGAGTAGCGATATCCCTACATAAAGTATCCATTAATAAATTTTGTAATATCTTTGGATCTTTGAGCAGGAGATATTCTGGGAAGCCCCCTGTAGTAAGATATTCTTTAAAACTATCTATCCCTTCTTTCTTATTAACATAACATAAATATTCTTTATATGAAAATGGGAACAGTTCGTATCTTAAATTTCTTCCAGTAAGTTTTGTTCCTAATTCTCTGCTTAACAAAGAGGCATTAGAACCGGTAATTACCACATATTTATTTTGGTCCAACAATTTCCTAATATAAAACTCCCATTTATCTACTAATTGAATCTCGTCAAAAAAATAATAATCAGATACGCCATATATTTTATTAAAAACTTCTTCCAATCTCTCAAAATCGTTTAATTCAAATCCTGCCAACCGCGGGTCTTCAAAACTAGTATAATTGACCTCTTTAATATTTTTAGCCAGACGTTTCATCAAAGTGCTTTTTCCGCTTCTTCTCATTCCTGATATGATTATGGCGAATTTATTTTGTAATTTTATCTGGTTCATCAACTCTCGGGGAGTTATTTTTTCTTCTTTCCGAAAAGCTTCTTTCTGAGCTAAAACTACTTTTTCTAAGATTTCTTTAATGATCATATCTTACCAAGAAGTATAGTTATATTTAAATCTTTCTTTCTTGGTCATTACTACTGCACACTTTTGTTCATTACTAATGCACAGAGGGAGATTCTGACTAGATATTCTTATCCTCAATTGAACTATCATATCTCCCAAAACGTGTCAAAATCACTGATTATAATCGATAAAATGGGCCTTTTGGTTCAGATTACAAATAACGGCGGCAACCTCCTTCTAAAAACCGAAAGTTTTAAATATTAACGTATTCAATTAGATACGTATGTATCTAAATAGAAACAATGAATTGGAAGTAATCTCTTTGTTTAGAGGGAACTACAAAGCCAGATTTTATTTGAGAGAGATAAGTAAGCTTTCAAAACTTCCATTAAAAACTTGCCAAAATACCTTAATAAATTTAGAAAAAGCAAAGATTCTTAAAAGTAAAACAGAGGGAAAAAATAAATATTTCTCATTAAACCTTGAGAATATTAGGACTAAATCATACCTGCAACAGTCCGAAATTTATCAAACAGATTTGTTTATTGAGAAATACTCCAAATTAAAAATGTTTTTAAAAGCACTCAAAACAACTATTCCTATAATAGTGTTCGGAAGTTTTGCTAAATTCACCGCAGATGAAAATTCCGATTTAGACTTATTGATTATTTCAAATAAAAAATTAAAACTACCCTTTCATTTGTTGCCATTTAAACCACACGAGATTAATATGTCTGAGAAAACTTTCCTCAAAGCAATTGACCAACAGGAAGATTTAATAAAAGAGGTAGAAGAGAATCACCTAATTTTAAATAATCATTCATTTTATGTAAATGTAATGTGGGGATATTATGGAAAATAAGAAATTGAAATGGTGTTTTAAGATAAAAGATGGATTAAAAGTGGTTGAACCCAACGAGAGACTCTCAAAATCTTATCTTGAATAAGCCAAATCCTCATTGCTACGAGCTAAGAAAGATTTTGAAGACAAAGATTTATTATGGACAACTGTCGCGATTTATTATGCCGAATATTATGCCCTTTATTCTTTCCTTCAACGGATAGGAATAAAATGTGAAAATCATTCTTGTTCTATTCTGGCAGTAAGTTTTCTTTTAGGAATGGAAAAAATTAAGATTATTAATGAGCATAAAGACAAGAGAATTGATGCTCAATATTACATGAAAGTCGACCAGGAACATAAAATTAAATTCATGCTCACAGAAGCACAAAACTTTATTTCAAATTTTGATGAATTAGTATCCAATCTTTCTGAAATAGAAATTAAAGAATATAGAAGTAAAATGTCAGGATTATAAATAGAAGCGGCAACTATTCTTTCTTGCGACAAAAAACTCTTCGTTGCTTCGCTCCTCGTACCTCCCGCTTCGTAGTCAACAGGATTTAACAGTAACTACGACGTTAATATAATAATCTCCAAATAGTCGTCCAAAACCGACAAGTATATAAATCAAAAGTATTTAATCATCTCATCCTTAAGAGGTGTGTAGATGAAAGTAATTACTAAACGTCACATTAAAAAATCATCTATTTCTCCACCAGCAAATATTTCTTCGGCTAACAAACATAAAATGTGGTTAGTTGCAGGAGTATTGATTGCTGTTATTGTCATTGGGATATTATTGTATACGGTGAAAAAGTCGGGAACTGTGGCGGGGAAGGCATTTTCTTACTCTTGTGCTAGTCCAAGTGTATGTTCATTAAAAACTTGTGATGCAGGATTTACTCAAGATTCTAGTAAGACCTGTCAGGCTGGTTCTGTGTGTTGTGCCCCTGTTGCTTCTAGTGCTTGCGTTAAACCAAATAAATGTGGTACTTCTCTAGCTTGTGTTGAGTTTGGAGGAACTGCAGATCCTAGTAAAACCTGTTTAACTGCTGGCGATGTATGTTGTGTTCCTCCTCCTCCTCCCTGCACGGGTTATTGTACCTCTAGTAATTCTTGTCTTGCTGGTTCTACGCCCACTACTTCTTCCTGTCCTTCTGGTGGTATTAGTACAACTAAATGCTGTGAATTTAATCCCCTTACTCCCCATCAATGTGTAGTTAGTTCTGGCCCTATATTGTTATATGGTGGGGAAACGATAAATCCTCCAACTAATAATTTGTATACTTTTGTTTTTGACGAAGTAGATAATAATATGAATAGAGCAGCCACTTGGTCTGTTCTTCCAGGTACTAGTGCTCCTTTAGTTTCCTCGCAACAATCTGGAATAATTGGTAAAGAATTAGGTTCATTTGATGGAACTACTGGATTATCGGTACCATCGACAGTATTAAGTACCATACTCCCCATGACTTCTCCCTCATCTAATCCCACTTTTTCAATAAGTCTCTGGTTCAAAACAACTCAAAGTGGTATTTTATTTGGACAATATGGTATGACTGCGCAGGGTCCATCAGGAACTTTTCCTCAAGGATGGGTACCTATGCTTTATGTTGGCACGGATGGAAAATTGTATGGGGAAGCTTCTTATGCTGGAACCACTGCTGGTGGAATTAATCAAGTAGTTTCAACTGTTGTAGTTAATGATGGAAGATACCATCACGTTGTCTTAACGTATGGAAATAAAATTGAAATATTATACTTAGATGGTAAAAAAGTATCTTCTCTATCAAATTTGAATGTCTATTCTTACGCTGATTCTTATCTTTACGAAATAGGAAATGGGTATGCAAATATTCGAAGTGATGGTATGGGCTGGCCAAATACTGTTGTTTCTGAAGATTCCTCTCAATTTTCCTTCACCGGTCAGATTGATGAATTTTCGGTTTATGATAGAGCTATAACTCTAGTTGATGTAAATAATATCTATCAAGGTGGTGTAAAAGGATTAAGTCAATGTGGACGTGCTTGTGCTGCTCCGGGTGCGACAGAAATATGTGATGGCATTGATAATGATTGTGATCAAAAAATAGATGTTACTACCAGTGGCGCTAGTGTATGTACTCAAGATATTAGTTGTGGTAATTCTAGAACAGCATGTGCTACTGGAACAAATTGTGATTCCGTAACGGATAGTACAACCCCTTCATGTAGAGTACGAACATGCACTCCTTATTCTGATGGTGCTTGTGTTACGCCTTCACTTGTTTCTTGTATCCCTCCTGCTGGTGGTACTCCTGTCAATGCTCATTATTGTGATGGTGATGAACGTGGTCTTGATGTAAATACACCTGCAACTTTAGTACCTGCATGTACTGTTGCTAAATGTGAATATGAATGTGATAGTGGATTTCATTTTGGTTTTGGATCAAGTAGCTGTTTGACTAATGATCCCCCTTGTTCCGACGGCATCCGAAACCAAGATGAAACTGGGGTAGATTGTGGTGGAGTATGTAATGGATGTGGACAACCTGCAGTAATGAAAGGAAATGTGTATACTGCTGGAAACCCGCAAGTAATTAACAGCTTCGACTTAGCTATGGAAGCATTAATTGTTGACGCTAATGGTGATGATGACCTTGGCAATGATAATACTCCTCCTCTTCAAGGAAGTTTATATGGTACTTCCGTGTGGGTTTGTGACAATGGTCGTTATAGTTTAACGGCAGAGGGAATTGTGACTTGCACTGCTGGATTTAGTGAGGAAGCAAATGTTTACACTGCTGGAACTACTCAAGTAATTAACAGCTTCGACTTAGCTATGGAAGCATTAATTGTTGATGCTAATGGTGATGATGATTTAGGTAACCATGAGAGTGCTCCTTTCGAAGGAACAGTGTATGGTACTTCCGTGTGGGTATGTGATGATGCTCGTTATAGTTTAATAGATGGAGATATTGCAAATTGTTAGAGGTGTCTAAAATGAAAAATAAATCAATATTTATCGTGTCTTGTATTTTAGTAATGGTGATGATGGTAATACTAGTTTCGGCTGCTGACACCATTTCTTCAGATAGGATTAATCTAGAAATCAGAACGGGTAGTGATACATACCCTGTGGGAGTTTCAATTCCCGTGGATGTTTATATGAGTCATCCTGTTAGTAAACAAGTATTGGATACAAAAATATTTGTGTCTATGCCGGCAGGAACAACTGTGGTGCCCATTTCTGGCACTTTAGGTACTTTTTTTACTCCTGATGATTACGCTAGAGCTGGTAATAAAAATACCCAATATTCTACTCAAACCAATGTTTGGCAATTTTATACTGGTGCGGGTGTTCAAAATCCAGTTATCGATAAGACTACTCCCACTAAAGTTTTTAGTTTTACAATGAGTACTGCTACTGAAGGCCCGCTGGAAATAAAATTTGATACCAAGACTAAAGTTATGCAAAGCGCAAATGCAGCAGAAGGAACTTATGTTTATTACACTAACCAGACTACATCGAAAACATTGACGATTACTGGTGCTTCTTTCTCTTGTACTGGCACTCTTCCTGCTGCTACACAGGCCCAATTATGTACTGGTGATGATGCTGGTTTAAGTGCTGCTGCATCGTATGGCAAAGTTGATAGTGCTGCTACTTGTACTGCTGCCAAATGTGAATATTATTGTGTAGGTGGTTATAGCGGCGCTAATTGTGCAACTCCTCCCACTTTCTCTTGTACTGGTACTCTTCCTGCTGCTACACAGGCCCAATTATGTACTGGTGATGATGCTGGTTTAAGTGCTGCTGCATCGTATGGCAAAGTTGATAGTGCTGCTACTTGTACTGCTGCCAAATGTGAATATTATTGTG
>Ga0209541_10015814_pt1 | contig 11227 bp, 9 predicted proteins | sample RifCSPlowO2_01_FD_184027 | JGI IMG/M metagenome (GOLD analysis project Ga0209541, IMG submission 184027) | Groundwater microbial communities from Rifle, Colorado - Rifle CSP2_plank lowO2_0.1 (SPAdes) (version 2) | ecosystem: Environmental > Aquatic > Deep subsurface > Groundwater | place: Rifle...
GTTTTTTTCAGCACGGAAGAACTGGCGACATTGTTTCATTTTCCGTTTAAGATTACCAGTTTGGCCTTTCCGACTGTGGAAAGGGTTGAGCACCGCAAAGGTGGCCCTCCGCCTAATTTGCCTATAGGGTAACAAAAACTTCACGCAAAAATAGCCCTTTGCAAGACGCGAAAGTTGCCGGCTTTGCCGGAACTCCCGTCTGCGGGCCATTTTTGCTATAATTAAGAACAGAGTATGAAAATCCTAAAAGATTTTAGTTTTAAAAATAAGCGCGTCCTGGTAAGGTGCGATTTCAATGTGCCCATTGATGACCGCGGACAAATTTTAGATGATGCAAAAATACAGGAAGCCCTGCCAACGTTGAAATACCTTATTGAAAACCGGGCGAAAATTATTATTTTAACGCTCGGTACTCCCGTAGATGAGAACATGAATCCCTCGCTTGTCCAGATCGATGAAGCATTATCTGAATTATCTTTATATATATCAAAAAGACAGCTTTTAATTTTGAGATCAACAGTTTCTCCCGGAACAACCAATTACGTGCAGTCATACTTAAATGATCTTGGGAAAATCAAAGTAGGAGTAAATTTCTTCTTAGCTTTTTGTCCTGAGAGAATTGCCGAAGGAAAATCATTGACCGAGCTTAGCGAAATACCGCAGATAGTGGGAGGTGTTGATAGGTTTAGTACGCAAAAAGCAGCAGAGTTTTTCGCAAATTTAGGAATTGAAGTTAATAGAACTGATGCAATCTCAGCAGAACTAGCCAAACTCTTTACAAATATGTACAGGTATATAAATTTCGCAATTGCCAATGAGTTTATGATTCTTGCTGGAAATTATAACCGTGATATTTATAAGATAGTAGATTTAGTCAATAGAAATTATAAACGAGGAGGGTTAGCCCTTCCGGGTCTTACAGGCGGCCCTTGTCTGTTTAAAGATGGGTTTTTCTTGATCGGTGATGTTCCGTTTGCGGATTTAATTGCCACCAGCTGGAAAATAAACGAATCTATACCATTATTTTTAATAAATAAGGTAAGACGACGTAGGAAATTGGAAGGGAAAAAAGCCGTAATACTTGGTCTTGCTTTTAAAGCAGAAATTGATGATATCAGGGAATCTTTGGCCTTTAAAGTTAAAAAAGCGCTTGAAAGAGAAAGGGCAAAGGTTTTCTTGCATGATCCGTATGTTTTAGGCTATCAAAACAACATAGAAAATACACTTAAAGATGCCGACTTTATCTTTTTGGCAACTAATCACGCTTTTTATCGTAAGTTAGATATCTCAAATGTTAAAAAACTAGTTTCCAAAAACTGTGTTGTCTGCGATGTGTGGAATGTTTTTAAGACTAATAAGATAATTTTTACGATTAAATCGCTCGAAAGTCATCTGTCAAAAAGACAGCAAGTTGGTCTTGGTGATATCTTCGAAGCAAAATGGCGCGATGTTTAAAGGATTGTATTCTTTTAAACTTCTGGTTAAAATAGTTTGATATTAAGATAAGAGAGTTTGTTTCTCGCGAACTTGAAATAAAAAAGTGGTGCTAGAACTGTCCGCCAAAAATTGAACATTTGGGTGGGCAAGCGCGGTACTTCCACCGCATAACTTAAGCATCCGCAACCCGAAGCACAAAAATTGCACGCCGGGTGCAAGGAAGTTTCAACTAATGATACGTCCTCTCCTGCTTCGGAGAGGATTTTTTTGTTTCTTCCCCTCCTAAAAAAGCGCCCGGTATACATTAGGAGGAATCAGTGGGACCTGAAACCAAAAACGCGCTACCGAGCGCACAGAAATTTAAAGACAAATTATTGCGCCAAGTCAGACTTGGCAGCCGAGTTAGACTGTGGCGACCTGTAGCCGCCCTAGCTGTTGCTGTTTCAGCAGCTGTAGTATATGTCGAAGATCAACCTTCGGTCAATCCCGATCATCCGAAAGCAACGCAACCTTTAGCAAGTGGATTTGTTGAGCATCATGTTGATGATTCTTTGGACCCGCCTGACAAATTGATTCACGGATCTTTCTCGATTGCAGGGCTTCAAGATAAGCAAGCCGACGAGGCCAAAATTACCAGCCTATCAGAAATTTCTCAACCATCACCGGTTGATCTTTCTTCTCCATCTGAGAATGAAGCTGATCTTAGCCGTATCACAGGCTATTATTGTGAGCAAGTACCCGGTTATCCGATTGGGGATGGAGGAGGGTATTGCGGTAACACTGCCTCTGGTGAGCCTGTTCGATCTGGGATTGCCGCTTGTGGCGACCAATGGTCTTTAAGAACGAAACTTTTCATAGAAGACTGGGGTGAAGTCGAATGTCTAGATAGGGGATACTTGGGCTATAATCAAATCGACATCTTTTTTCCAACTAATAAGGACTGGGTTGAGTCTGGCAAACCCGATTGGGCCAAGGTGACAATAATTGAGGAGTAATACATCCCACTTTGACACTCTCAGTCCCCCTAAACTACAATCAAAGTCATGAAGTTATCCATTGTCATGCCGGTTTACAATGAAGGCGAGGTCATTGGTCAAACCATTAGTCAAGTAGAATCGGTTGTTAAAGTTTTCCATGAGCTTTTAATTGTTTATGATATGGACGAGGATACTTCGGTACCGGTTGTTAAAAGACTTCAAAAAAATTATCCAAGCGTTAAATTAGTCAAAAATATTTATGGCAAAGGTGCGCTTAATGCCCTCAAAACCGGGCTTGCTAAAGCAAATGGCGAGGCGGTTTGTATAATGATGGCGGATTTGACGGATGATCCTAAGGTTTTAAACAAGATGATGGATAAATATCACGAAGGTTTTGATGTAGTTGCCGCATCACGTTACATGAAAGGTGGTCATCAAATTGGAGGTCCAGTTATTAAACAAATTTTATCCAGAATCGCCGGTATTAGCCTTCATTATTTAGTAGGGTTGCCAACGCATGATGCAACTAATTCATTCAGACTGTACACCAAAAAATTGTTAAAAAATATTAGAATCGAATCGGATGGCGGATTTGAAATGGCCATAGAGCTTACTGTCAAAGCTCATTTTGGGGGTTATAGGGTTACCGAAGTTCCGACAACCTGGAAATATATTGCCAAAGAATCTCGTTTTTATCTTAATAAATGGTTGCCAAAATACCTAAAATGGTACTTCTGGGCAATACGCAAGAAATTTACATAAAATGAATCTACAGAGTGATTCTCTTAAATCAATAAGAGATTAAGAAATCCAATAATTTCGCAGGAAAAGGGAGCTAGCGAATACTAATAGTAAAAGGGAAACAATGCTTAGAAAAATGAGCTGTTTTTTTGATAATAATAAAGACAATATAATGTAAGCTGGAAAAATTGGCAAAAGGTATCTAATAATTGATGAAAAGCTACTTCCGAAAAAAATTAGTATCACGGAAGATAACGTGTAAATAGAGTAATGCGGAGGTAATTTTTTAAAAACTAAATATAGTATTAATAGAGTATAAACTCCGAACAGAAATTCAATTATGATTACGGGATAAACGAATATATTATCATAAGACGATTGTGGACCTGATATAATCTTTAAAATTACATCTCTGAATTCATGATAAGGACTTAATATGTCTATGGATCTCCCGAATCGCGCATTAGACTGGGCGGTTATCATCAGAAACATATCCCCAAATTTTAAATATGTAAAAATTGCATATAAAATAAATCCTAGTGGAGCAATTGCAATTTCCCAGGGAATCTTCTTTTTTTTGTGATAAATTTTATAGCCTTCATATAAAAGGGTTGGAATAAGAGCTAATCCAAAAGGTCTTGTAGCGGTTGCGAAAGAAGTAATAATCGAGGCTATAAGTATGTTCTTTTTTCTTATGAACCAGAATACTAACACAGTTAAAAGTAGAAAAAGTCCTTCACTGTAGTAGGCAAAAAAATAATATGATGCAGGAAAGATGAATAAAAGAAAGGTTGACCGAATAGCAATTTTATCGTTGAATTCGATTTTTACCAAATTGAATAAAACAATAGATGCTATAAGTGTAGAAGTAATAGAGATAATAAATCCCATATAGATTGGATTAAATATTAAATTTAAAGAGAAAATTCTTACCAAAAGCGGATATAAAGGGAAATATACGGACAATATATCACCAAACGGATAACCGTTTAGAACTATGTTTAAGTAATTTTTACCATCAAAGTTCAGCCATGGAAAAATTGCTCCCCGAGGGAAAACAGGAATATTATATAACAGCTCATAACTTGTACGGTCAAATATCAGATAATGTGAGATTATGTTTATTAGCTGAAAAAATATGTATATTGCGGCAATAAGAAAAATTACTTTTTTCATTAAAATAGTTTATCATATTGAGTAATTTTGCTCTTTCATAGCTTAACGATAATAAATTGTTCTTAAGACGAACTTTCTAAATTTACACAAAAAATGTTGAATGTTTCAGACAGTGGACTCAGAAAAATATTTTGTTCTATGAATGTTAGCTTGTTATTATTGGCTTTCTATCTGTGTTATTGGAGTCTTATGTTTTATTTATTTAAGGTTGAAAAGTATTTAGATTTCTTAATGAGGGTGTTTGGTAAGCCCTTTTCAGATATAAATAACTTTTTCCTATCATATGATAATGTTAAACAATCACTTCATGATTAAAATATTGTTCAGATTATAAATAATTATGCATTTCTAAAAAGTATTTATCATAAAGAACAACTATTTATTCCAAGCGGTTTAAGTCTTTTTGAAGTGAATTTCAATATTTACATGTACAAGATGTTTTATAACGAATATATTAAAGAATAATGTCAAAACCTAATAAGCTATTAAAGCAAAATTACATTTTTATTATATTCGCAAGTATTATCATTTTGATGAATTTACTGTTGTATCGTTCTAGCCTTAATTATTATTTTTTTCAAGATGATTTCTACGAAATCAAAATTGCAAAGGCTAATAATTTTTATGAATTTATTTCTTTCTTTAAATTTCTTGAAAATCGATCAAGTTACCGCCCAATAGGATTACAAACATATTATTTTGTATCTTCATCTTTTTTTGGATTTAACCCCATCGGTTTTAGGATTATAACTTTTGGATTATTGATTAGCTCGTTTGTCCTAATTTACAAGCTGTTTAAAAAAATAGCGCACAATAAACAAGTTGGCTTCGTCACTGCATCTTTTTGGATTTTGTCATCTGTTCACTTTATGTCTATAACATGGATAGCAGCTGCTTGGAATATTATCGGAACATTCTTCTTTATCTTAACGTCTATATTGTTTGTTAATTTTTGCGAGAATAAGAATATAAAATTCTATATTCTTACGTTATTCACCTTTCTATTGACTTTATGTTCCTTTGAATTTTTTGTATCTTGGCCCGTAATTTTTGCATTCTATTATTTTTTAATAAAACGAAATAGTTTGAGGCAAACCCTAATGATTTTCTTGCCATTTATAGTATTCTCGCTTACCTATATGTTTTTAAGAAAAAGTTACGCTTCACTTCCACAAATTTTTGAATATAACATAGCATTAAATATCGAATCTCTTAAATTATTATTTTGGTATTTTCTCTGGTCATTAAATGTTCCGGAAGAATTCAAGAAGCAAGTTATTACAAATATTTTAATTTTTAATAAAACGTTTTTCCGGGAATTCTGGCCACTAGTTGTTAAAAGTTTCGTGGGCGTTTTGATGATAACTATAATCGGAATAATTCTGCCACTCACCTTGGCTCTTATAAGAAAAACAAAAATTAATTATAGAATTATATCTTTTGCAATAATATGGTTTGTTTCCGCAATATCTCCTGTTCTAATTTTACCGAATCATTATTTTTCGATGTATGCTACATTGGCAAGTATTGGTATATATTTTTTAATCGCATATCTTACTAATAATTATTGGCGGACAATCATCATTCTGTTTTTACTTATTATTTGGTTAGGCATGTCTTACACAACTATCTCATTTTATAAAGATAACTCATGGATGATTGAATCTCAAAGATTTTCTAAGGAATTTGCAAACAGAATAACAGAGAGATTTCCAACGCTTCCTCCCAACGCAATAGTTGTGTATCCACTAAATGATAAGAGACATATTCAAGCACTTTTATATGATTATGCTATAAAAGAAATTTACAATGAACCAAGTCTTACAATCTATTACAATAACGAGGAATTCTTAAATGATCTTCATGTTGATAGGTTAAAGGGAAGAAAAGTGTTTGTGTATTGAAATGAATAAGAAATTATTGGCACCGATATTAATACTATTTTTTACTATAATTCTCTCTCAAGCAATGCTACGACCTGGACTCTATGTAATTCATGATGATCAGCAAATAGCCCGTCTCTTTGTTTTTGATAAGGCTTTAAAATCCGGGCAGTTTCCTGTCAGATGGGTAGACGATTTAGGGTTCGGTTTTGGATATCCTTTGTTTAATTTTTATCCTCCATTCGTATATTTCCTTGGGGAGATTTTTCATATTTTAGGATTTGGTTTTATAAGTAGTATAAAACTTGTATTTTTCGTATCAATCTTTGCATCTGGTGTAGCTATGTATATATTTGCTAGGGAATTTTTAGGAAGAATTCCAGCACTTGCAAGTACAATTTTTTATATGGCGGTTCCATACAGAGCCTTAGATATTTATGTCAGAGGAGGTTTAGCAGAGAGTTTCTCTTTTGTGTGGTTACCTTTGATTCTTTGGTCATTCTACAAACTGGCGGTAACCAACAAAAGAATCTATCTTGTTTTATCTTCAATCTTTCTGGCACTTTTGATGATTACCCACAATCTTATTTTTCTACCCTTCATACTCATTTTGCCCTTTTACCTATTGTTTCTTTTTTTAAATTCAAAAGATAAAAAACTTATCACTTATCACTTATCACTTATCACTCTGCTTGCAGCAGGTCTTTCGGCATTTTTCTGGCTGCCAGCTTTATACGAGAAAAAATTTACAATTGTCGATGATTTGCTTTTGCTGAATTTAGCCAGTTACAAAATTCATTTTGTTTACCCCCAGCAATTATGGAATTGGACTTGGGGTTTTGGTGGATCTGCGGCCGGTCTTGCGGACGGTATTTCCTTCAAAATCGGCAAGCTCCATATTTTCATGTCGTTTACGGCTTTTATATTAGCAGTCGTTCATATTCTGAAACGTAGCAGCATCAGACGTCAAATGCCTGCCCCGTTAAAATCGCAGCATGAGCCGTCTATGAATAATAGTGAAAAGGTGAATGCTAAGATTAACGGGGTCAACTGTCAACTGTCAACTGTTTTTTTTATTCTTTTCCTCCTTTCTGCTTTTACGACTACTTTTTACTCAAAGCTAATTTGGGACTCGGTAAAACCACTTGCGTATTTGCAATTTCCCTGGAGGTTTTTAATTTTTACCGCGCTTTTTAGCTCCTTTTTAGCCGGGTCTTTTTTAGAACTTTTAAAACTACCTATTTTAAAATTTTACGGATTCTTGATATTAGTTGTTCTTTTATTAACTGTAAATTTAAAACTTTTTAAACCACAGGCATACAGACCTAATCTAACTGACAAATTGGCAACTTCTCAAGAAACAATCAGTTGGTATATTTCCTCATCTTCATTTGAATATCTTCCCAAGGGTGTGGAACTTACAAAAAGCTCGTTAGGCACAAACGTAGTTAATATAACCAAAAATGATATCCCTTCAAAAAAAATTGAGGTAATAGAAGGTTATGCTGAAATTAACGATTTAAATACGACACCTTCCAAGGTTGAATTTATGCTTGAAGCCAAAACAGATTCAAAAATTAAGGCAAACCTATTCAATTTTCCTGGCTGGAGAACAACCATTGATGGTACTAAAGTAAAAATTGATGACAACAATCGTCTTAAATTAATAACTTTTCAAGTCCCTAAGGGGATTCACAATGTTAAGCTGGAATTTAAAAATACATTCGTTAGAACATTTGGCAATTTGGTCTCTCTGTTTTCTATATTATTAATAATTTTTATTCTTAAAAAATGGCAAACAGTTACGAGCAGCTAGATATAGAATTTATTAAAAGAAAAGCAATCTCGGGGGTAGTTACTTTTACTCTGAGAACATTTTTTATACAAATATATACGTTTTTTGCTACGTTCGTCCTAACAATTCTTTTATCTCCGGAAGTATTTGGCGTTTATTTTATTGTCCTTGCGCTTATTAACATATTAGTTTATTTTTCAGACGTGGGTCTGGCAGCAGCTCTTATCCAAAAAAAAGAAGAACCAAAAAGAATTGATTTAATAACAACTTTTACGATTCAGCAATCTATTGTACTGTTTTTAGTTGCTATTGGCTTAATTTTCTCAGGTCGAATTGCGAATTTTTACAATCTTAGTGTCGACGGCTTGTTACTTCTCAGGATGTTGATTTTTTCCCTACTACTTTCTTCATTAAAGACAATTCCATCAATTTTACTTGAAAGGCACTTAAAGTTTACTAGATTCGTTATTCCTCAAATAGTGGAAAATTTTGTATTTTATACATTGGCTATAATTTTAGCTCTTAATGGCTTCGGCATTTCAAGTATTACTTGGTCAATATTTGCAAGGGGTTTAATTGGACTTATTTTAATTTATATTTTATCTCCATTCAAACCTGACATTGGTTTCAATATTAAAAGTGCAAAAAGGCTTGTTTCATTTGGTATACCCTTCCAACTCAATAGTATCATTGCTCTTATTAAAGATGATCTTTTAATTGTAGTTATTGGGAAGATATTACCTATAATCCAAATAGGATATATAGGTTGGTCTCAAAGGTTCGCATTCTTACCACTTAGATTTATTATGGATAATGTAATTAAAGTAACCTTTCCGGCTTATTCCAGACTTCAAAACGATTTAAATTATATGAAAAGTGCAATAGAAAAATCATTATTTTTTGTGACATTTATCATTTATCCACTTATATCTGGTTTGGTAGTAATCGCTCCAATGGTAATTAAGATTGTACCAAATTATTCTAAATGGGAACCGGCTTTACCCTTACTTTATTTCTTTGCAATTAATGCTATTTTTGCAGCAGTCAATACCACTCTAACGAATACTTTATTTGCTTTGGGTAAACCTTCTATAATTTTGAAATTGATGATGTTATGGACAATACTTACTTGGGTTTTAACATTTTTCTTTATTAAATTATTTGGTTTTGCCGGTGTCGCGATTGCCTCGGCAATGGTTTCCATTTCAACTTCAATAATAATTTATTTTGTTAATAAGGAAATAAAAATTTCAATAACGAGAAATATTTATGGCCCTATTGTTGCTTCTGGAGTGATGTTTTTTAGTCTTAAAATAATAGAGCAGAATCTTCCTGTTAATATTTTCAGTCTTATTTTTATAATAATGATTGGGATGATAATCTATATTATTTTATCATTTTTGATTCTTAGAGAGAAGTTAACGGAGAGTTTGAAAATCGTGTTATCAGTAATTTTCCCCATGAAATAATTATTTAATAGTTTATTTATATAACTTTATATATTTTAAAATCTCCATAGATTTACCGAATTTTAATATATTTGCCAAAATGAAAGCAGATATATCGAGAAGTAAAGCAAATAGCATACTTATGAATTAAAATTGACATTAAAGACTCGTGAAATATGTGCTACTACTCAATTTGAAAAAAAATGATAATTTTTTACTAGTACTCCATCTGATGTCAAATTAACCAAAAATATAACTCTGAATAGATTACAACACTATCCCAAAAATTGTTCCCCAAGACTAAATTTTCAAAAAAGTAAGGCTTAGATGATAAATAACGAGATTACCTGGGATATAAAATGCTAGCGTAGAAGCAATATAAAAAAACGAAAAATTCGATTAGTCACGAAGGGATTTAATCAGAACTATTCAATTATTATCTTTTCAATCACGTCTCCAACTTGTATTTTATCTATAACATCAATATTTTCTACAATTTGACCAAATATTGTGTAATTTTTGGGTAAATTTGGAGCGTCAGCTAGCATAATAAAAAATTGGCTACCATTAGTATTTGAACCAGCATTAGCCATAGCAACGACTCCCCGTTTATAGTCGTCTTTCACAATTTCATCAGGGAATGAATAACCCGGTCCTCCGGTGCCATTACCCTTTGGATCGCCGCCTTGAATGACGAAATTTTCTTCCTTTCTATGGAAAGTTAAGCCGTCATAAAATTTTTTATTAGTAAGGTATATAAAATTAGATGAAGCAATTGGGGCATTAGCAGAAAGCTCTATAATAATTTTGCCTTTTACAGTTGTAATAATTACTTTTTTATTTTGAATTTCATCAATAGTTAAGACTGGAAACGGAAAAATAGCTGCTGATTTTGTAGATTCACCAGAAATATTTGTATTTTGCTTCGGTGATTCAACAGGACTTTGTTGAGGGGGTATTAGAGTATCTTGAGCGGATTTTCCCTTTGATGAAAATATAAAGAGCACGATAATTACTATTATAAGACCTGTTCCTGCAAAAGCTATATTTTTCATTATCGCAAAGTAGTGTAAGAGACATCATTGACAATGTCAATGCCTATTGTAATTGATATAATCTTACCTGTGAAATTAAAATAACTTAATGTATTAAATTGGCCACGACGTTTAATATTTAATTATTACAGCAAATTCTCGAGATATGAAAATAGAATACTGATGTATAAAGTAGTAATCGTACTTTTGAATTTTAAAGGACTCAAAAATACCATATCGTGTATAGAATCATTGCGAAGAATAAAAAAAGGCAATTTTGAATTCGAAATTATTGTTGTGGATAATGGCTCAGATGATGGTTCGAAAGAAGCACTTTCAAAATTGCATGATATACAATTAATCGCACTCGAAAAGAATTTAGGGTATAGCGGAGGGAACAATGTTGGGATTAAAGAAGCATTAAAAAGAGGTTCAGAGTATGTATTGATTCTAAATAATGACACCATAGTTGAGCAGAATTTTCTAACAAGAATGGTAAACTGCGTAAAAAATGGTGATATCATTTCTCCAAAAATTTATTTCTCACCTGGTTTTGAATTTCATAAATCTCGATACGACAACAATGATCGCGGTAGAGTAGTCTGGTATGCGGGAGGCAAGATTGATTGGGAAAATATAATTGGTATTCATATGGGAGTGGACGAAGTGGATGTGCTTCTGACCGATGTCCGCATCCGGGACATCAGGATTGACGGCCATCGCGTCGTGAATCCTA
>Ga0209541_10015817_pt1 | contig 11226 bp, 15 predicted proteins | sample RifCSPlowO2_01_FD_184027 | JGI IMG/M metagenome (GOLD analysis project Ga0209541, IMG submission 184027) | Groundwater microbial communities from Rifle, Colorado - Rifle CSP2_plank lowO2_0.1 (SPAdes) (version 2) | ecosystem: Environmental > Aquatic > Deep subsurface > Groundwater | place...
TAACAATACTCTTCATATTAATATTTGAATCTTTAATATTAAGCTCTGCAAATCCATTTACATTTTCTTGATTATTTTTCTTTGCTGCGCCTGTTATTATTAAAGACTCCCCTGCTTTAATATATGTTTTTCCAGGATTAAGTTCAACATTAATATTATTGCTAATTTCAAAACTTTGGCTTTGCCCGGCATCTGAACCATAACTTGCATCAATAATACAATTTCCCAACATGCTATTTAAAAATTCTTGTGTAAGAGAAATATTGCTTTGAATATTTCTTTGCTGTCCTCCTGATAATAATAAAGGCACATGCATGATTAACTCGCTGCTATTTCCACAATAAAGAGTCATATGCAAGAAGCTGTCTGTATTTACAGCAGGCTTAAGAGTTATATATAAAGCTAAATTATCTCCAACACTATAAACTGCTTTTGTTTGCCCTAAGATAATTTCTGCAGATGCAGCTTGGATTAAAAATAAGCTTAATACAAAACTAAAGATAATTATTATCTTTTTCATCTTCTTTTTTATTCTGTTAGCAAGGAAAAGGCATATATAAATATTTTGTCAATTAGAAATACATTTAAAAACTCAAGTTTCATATCAAAAATATGAACAAAAGTATTTGTCTCTGGCTATAAAGAAGATGTTTTCTTAGATAGAACTTTAAATTTTAACAACTTATCACATTCTGGTGGTGATTACCTCTGGAGTTTTCTCTGGCTTTAGAACTTCTAATTTTAGTTTATTTTTTGATAGTAATTCTAAATTTTTCTTTAGTGGGGAGTATAGTATAATGTCATTATTGCTGGCTCCAGACCTGCAGATTCGGGTTAAATTCCCGATACTCCCATTCTTAGGGGGAAAATATGACATCTAAATCTGAATTAAACTATCGGTGGTTGCGACATTATGATAATAGGCAGCGGTATAGCTGGGAGCGCTTTAGCTTATGAACTGGAAAAGAAAAGGATTAATTATCTTATTTGCACAGATCAAAAGAGCTATAGAAGAAATACTTCTTCTTTAAGTTTTGGGCATTGTAGGGTTCCAAAACAAGAAAATTTAGAAAAAATCATTAAACAGAGTGTATTACAATTAGGCGAAGACGAAGAAAGAATAAGATTCGTTTACTCGAGGTCAGGACTTGTTGTAGAGCTATTCCAAGAATTAGAGATAGATTTTGAATATAGAAGCTTTGGAATTATTCCTATTGGAAGAAAAAGAGGCGGCAGAATAATTTTAGAAAGCTTACAAAAAAATATTCCTTCTTTTGAAACAGAAACAGAATTAACAGATTTCTCACAAGATAAAAATGGGTTTAAGATTCAACTAAGAAAACAAAATAAAATAATTAGCACAAGAACAAGATATCTGGTCTTAGCAACAGGAGGGTACGCAGGAACTTTTGTATTTAATGATAATATACAATACACAAAATATAGTATTTTTGAGCTTGTAAGAAAAAATGGTGGAGAGGTAATTAACTTAGATTGCATATTTGTACATCCTTTTGGATATAATCAGGGCAGAAAAATTTTTATAGGTAATGAAATCAAAAACGGAGAGTTTATAGATTCAGAAGGGAATTTTGTATTTGACAGAGAAATCAGAGAATTAGTAAAAACTAATAATTACCACGAAAGTTTTCCTCTGCTTGTTGCACAAATAGAATCTTGTAAAAAAAGAAATTCAAAAGTTTATTTTATATCCAACAACAAAAAATTTGAAATAACTCCAACGGTTCATTATACTGCGGGGGGTATTAAAACAGATCCTTTTGGAAAAGTTATGGGCTGTAAATATCTTTTTGCAATCGGAGAATGTAAAGCAGATGGTTCTAGGAATGGTGGAAGATTTCCTGGCTATCCTTTTACCTCTTCAATAGTAAATGCAAGTTTTTTGGCAGATTATTTTCATAAATGTTTAGGAGAAGAAAATGAAGCCACCAATTAAAATCGGAGTTCTTGGCGGAATTGGTCCTGAAGCAACAGGAGAGTTTTATTCTAAATTAATAAGCGAATTTCAGAATCAAGGATTAATTAAAAGCAATAAAGACTATCCTCAAATAATTATAAATAGTATTCCTGCTCCAGAATTAATAAATAATAATATTTCAGAGAAGGATTTACTGCCTTATATAGAGGGCTTGAAAGAACTAGATGAATTTAATCCAGATTTTATTGTTATGGTTTGCAATACTATTCATTTATTTTATGATGCTCTTCAAGCTGAAATTAAAACACTAATCTTAGATTTAAGAAAAGAAGTGAGAGATAGTTTAGAAAAAAGAGAAATAAAATCTTGTTTAATATTAGGTACATCAAGTACTATAAATAGAAGACTATACGATTTTAGCGGAATAATTAAGCCTGATAGGGAAGAGTTAAAAATATTATCAGAAGCTATTTTTAATTTTAATAAGGGGGAGAATAGAGAAGAACAAATTAAAATAACTAATAAAATCTGCAAGAAATATCTTTCTTTAGGTGCAAAGACAATTCTTTTAGGATGTACTGAATTTGCAGTTATGCTTGATAAAGCAAATATTCCAAAGATTAATACTATAGATATTCTAGTTGAGGCTACAATAAGAAATTTTATAAAGCTAAAAGAGGTTAATAAATCATGAATAAAAAAGAGAAAGAAGGATTTAAAGTAACCCCTTATGAGGTTTCAGGGGAAGTAGATTATGAAAAGATAATTAGAGAATTTGGAGTTTCTCGAATTGACACCAAACTTCTTGATAGAATTAAAAAGCATACTGGAGAAGTTCATTTCATGCTTAGAAGAGGAATCTTCTTTGCCCACAGAGATATGAACTGGCTTCTAGATGAGTATGAAAAAGGAAATAAGTTCTTTCTTTATACAGGCAGAGGACCATCAGGTCCAATACATCTCGGACATCTAGGAACTTGGCTTTTTGTAAAATGGCTTCAGGATAAATTTAATGTTGAATTATGGTTTCAGTTTACTGATGATGAAAAATTTTTGTTTAAGGATAAAAGTTATGAAGAAATTCAAAGATGGACTAACGAGAATATGCTTGATGTAATTGCTCTAGGTTTTAATCCAGAGAAGACTCACTTTCTAGTTGATACTAAACATGCAGGCATAATGTATCCAGAAGCAATCAAATTTGCAAAGAAGATAAATTTCTCAACTATCAAGGCAGCTTTTGGCTTTACAGACCAAAACAATATTGGGAGTATTTTCTATACTGCTATGCAAGCCGTTCCTGCAATTCTTCCTTCTGTTCTAAAAAAGAAAAATATTCCTTGCTTAATTCCTTTAGCCATTGATCAAGATCCTCATTTTAGAATTGCTAGAGATGTTTATCCTAAACTTGGCTTTTACAAGCCCTCTATTATTCATGGAATATTTCTGCCTCCATTAATTGGAGTTAAAGGAAAAATGGATAGTTCAGGAAAAGGAGATGAGACAGCCATACTTACAACAGATTCTACAGAAGAAGTAAAAAAGAAAATAAACAAATACGCATTTTCAGGAGGCCAGGCAACAATAGAAGAGCATAGGAAAAAAGGGGGCAATCCGGATGTAGATGTTTCATTCCAGTATCTCAAGATGTTTTTCGAGCCAGATGATAAAAAGCTTGAAAAAATAGAGAAGGATTACAAATCAGGAAAGCTTTTGACAGGAGAATTAAAAGTTTATTTAATAGAAAAAATTAATTCTTTCTTAAAAGAACATCAAAAGAAACGTGAGCAGGCAAGAAGTCAGATTGATAGGTTTTTGTATAAATCCTCATAATCTTATCATACTCGTTGGATCATTCTGTTCTATATATTTTCTTTTGTGCAAATTATTAACTTCAAGATCTATATATTCTTGACTCGTGGACTTGAAGCCGGGAAATACTCGAGTTAATTCTTGTCTTAATCTTTCATCTTCCTTAATTCTTAATTGAAACAATCTCTTTCTATGTTCTCCGCCGATTCTCATACCAAAAACAAGTACATCTATGTCTCTTGGAGTATTGGAAAATCTGCCAACAGAACCGCAAACATACATCTCTTCTACAACGGTATTAACAACTGGATCCTCACGAACACTTTTTGCGAAATCTTGCGCGGCTCTAAAAAAATAAGTTAGTGTTTGTAAGTTTTCACTCATCTCGCCCCCCTCTTCTCGTCTTCCAATCCCCTATCTAAGAGCTTAACCCAAAATAAAATGCCATAATTTATAAACCCAAAATTCTATATTATTTAATGAGAAAAGAGGATACTGACAAACTTTGGTTAGCAACTCTATCGGAATGTAATGAAGTTCAACGTAGAAGGTTGGCAGGGGTAAGAGCTATTGAAATCGGAAGAGGCGGACTTCTACATGTTTGCAAACTAACTGGGATGTCACATCATACAATTATCAAAGGAATGAAAGAAGTTCGAAACACAAAAAGACCTCAAACTGCTCGGCTTCGAAAAGAAGGAGGGGGAAGAAAAAAAATTATAGATAAAAATCCAAATGTAAAAAAAGAAATAGAAAACATTTTGGAAGAAAACACTGCAGGAGACCCAATGAGTAAATTAAAGTGGACTAATAAGTCCACTTATACTATTGCAGACGAATTAAAAAATAAAAATCATAATGCTTCAGAAGTTACTGTTGGAAGAATAATAAAACAATTAGGATATAGTCTTCAATCAAATATTAAATCAAAAGAAAGTGGAAGTTCAGAAGAAAGAGATTCACAGTTTAGATATATTAATGAAACAGCAAAAATATTTGCGAAGAAAAATGTACCTGTAATTTCAGTTGATGCAAAAAAGAAGGAACTCGTCGGTGATTTTAAGAATTCTGGAAGAAAATGGATGAAAAAAGGCAAGGCCGAAATAGTTAATGTTTATGATTTTTGGTTTTTAGCTAAAGGTAAAGCAATTCCTTATGGAATCTATGATATTAATATGAATAATGGATTTGTTAATGTTGGAATTGACCACAATACCTCTGAATTTGCTGTAGAGAGTATTAGACAATGGTGGAATAAAATTGGAAAGAAAAATTATCCTAATACTAAAGAATTATTAATTTGTGCAGATGGTGGAGGAAGCAATGCAAGTCGTAGTAGATTATGGAAATTTTATTTACAGAAATTTGCAAATAAAACAGGATTAAAAATTACAGTCTGTCATTTTCCACCTGGGACAAGCAAGTGGAATAAAATAGAGCATAAAATGTTTTCGTTTATTAGTATGAATTGGAGAGGAAAACCATTAATAAATTATGAAGTGATTATTAATTTAATTGAAGGAACAAAAACTAGAAGGGGATTAAAAATAAAAGCAAAGATGGATAAGAATATTTATGAATTGGGCAAGAAAGTTTCGGAAAAAGATATGAGAAAAATTAATATTTTAGAACACAAAATTAATTCAAAATGGAATTATACAATCGGTTGAAATTGGCAGTTTATTTTATAGCAACCCCTAAGAAATAAACACTCACCATTGAGGAAGAAATGCCCTGCCTTCTTGCAAAAGTCTGATGTGCATATTCTCTATTTGCTTCAGTTTCTGCAACTCTTGCCCTTTCTTCTGCATCTTCCTGTCTTTGTGCTCTTACAAGATTTGCTACTTTGGCAGTATATCCTCTTAGGCATACTATCTTGGTCTCTCTAACTTCAATAATCATTCTGCACCCCTTTCTTTAGAACAATAATTTCTAATTCTAAAAAAATCAATTTGGTCTTGGCTTATTGGTGTTGTTCTGTATTCTTCAGCTGCTCTTTTAAGTCTTGCTGTTTCTGCCTGCAATCCTCTTAACGCTTTCAATGCTCGATATCTATCAAGCCTTTCCTTGTCTGTTGTTTCTGTTGTCATCTCACTGCCTCCGCAATTACAAGCATATGATTTGCTGAAGCACCATCTGCAACGGTATGATATCCTTTAGTTCTTGAAAAATTTCCATAATCAAGGCAGTCTAATATTTCCTCATAACATTCAGCAGCCCGATTACAAGAATCCTCTGTTTTCGAAGTTAATGTAAATATTAGTTTTCCTCCCATTCTTAAAACTCTTCTGAATTCATGAAGCCTACCCATTTCATCATTACCTCTTGAAAATATTTCTCCTTTAGGCCGATTATCATATAATGATTCAATGCAATATACTAAATCTTGAGAGCTTCCTTCAATAGGAAGACTTTCCATATCTGCATTTAAAAATCTTAAATTTTCTAGTCCCCTCTTCTCCGCTCTTTTTCTTGCCAAATTAAGCATAACTTCTGAACTATCAACTCCCGTAATTCCCCCCTCTTCAGCCAATTGCGCAAAAAATACTGCTTCCAATCCCATCCCACACCCAGCATCAACGATTTTACCTCCTCCATTAACATATTTTGAAATCTCCCTCACTCTCCATTCTACTAAACTTCTGCTTCTTGATTTTAAAAAATCATATAAAGAAATTCCACCAACCATTTGGCTCATGAAATCATAGAAATCTTTAGTTGATTCACCCCTTCTCATTCTTTCAAACTCTTGATTAATTTCAGGATATTGCGCCAAAACTCTCTTAACTTCTTCCTTGCCACTTTCTACAAATCCTTCCTCATCTAAATAGGTTTTTATGTCACTCATATTTATTTCTCCTTAAAAAAATCATGTTTATAATCTGAAGGTTCTGGTAAATCAATCATTTCTTTTGAGCCTGCCCATCCCGGCTTTCTGCTTCCTTTGGCATAATAATGAGTATATTCTTTATTTTGCGCTCTATATCTGCCACTTAGAACATCTCCTGAAACTTGCAAACACTCTTGCCAAGTTTTATCTGATAAATTTGGATTTGACAATTTTGCAAGATTGGGATCATTTTCATTAAAACAAGAATACTGATGTACTCCTTTCTTAGACTTGCACAATATTGCCCCTTTAAGAGTTGTCCCATTCCACTTTTTATTATCTCCAGCCCTATTCACTGCAGTATAAGCAACATCAACTTTTTCAGCGGTTGAGCAGTTTCTCGTCTCTCCATAAAGCATTCTTGCCAGCAATATCTCATTAGAGTCTTTTGAAAAATCCTTTCCATAAGCAGGCAAAGCAATTAAAATAGCCGCCAATCCAGAAATCAACCAGTTTCTCATTTTCTTTCAAGTCTAAGCACCTTTAACATTTCTTTTATCTCTTCTACGGGCAAAGACTTTAATTTAGCTATATCATCTTCGTGTCTTGGACAGTATCCAGCATCAGTCTCCCTTCTTCTCTCTCCATTAATATATGGCTCTGTCAAAGAATCATACTCTGCTTTATTCCCATCTCTGTTTATCCATCTATTTGTTTCTGGATCAGCCAATACTGCATAACAAGTTCTGCATACCATTCCTTTTTTAGAATCTTCTTTTCTTCTTTCTCCTTCAGCTCTCGGCGAATCACACTTCCCAACATTATAATAATTCCTATCAATCATAGAAAAAGCTCTTCCACCAGCTAATGCAAACTCATTCCCTATAATTTGTCCGCCTTCTCTTACAACTCTTCCTCTCATTTCTTCACTTGTTACTTTATCATTTATCTCCATTATATTTGATTATCTCTTTGGTGATATTCAGGCAGCATATTTTGAAGATATTTTCTGCCATCACATGATTTAAGTCCTAAGATTACAAACAAAGCTGCACCAGCTAAAAGAGTTCCATAAACAATATTTCTTCCGTATCTTTGCATTTGATTTTCTGGCTTAAGTTTATTTTCACTCAGCGGATTTTCAGCAAATTTTCTAAATGGGATGCTTGCTCCTACAAGGAAGTCTTTCAAGCTTGCGAGTTTATTTTCTATTGTCATTTTAACTCCATTTTTTGTTACTCTTACATAGTAACAACCATATTTAAATCTTTCTATTGTAATGCATTGTTAAGTTAATTGGTCTTAACAATTAGATGCAAAAAGATTTAAAAACTTAGGGTGCCTAATTATTCTATGAAAATAATGAAAGTTCTTGACAAGAAAGTCGGCAATACTGAATATATTAAGTATCGGGTAAATATTCCTAAAAAGGTTGCAGAAGACAGTAAACTTTTAGACAAGGAAATAGTCATAAGATTAGAAAAAGATAAGATTGTTATAGAGAAAGAAATTTAAGAATGGTTCTGCATATATTCCATAACAATTTCTATTATCTTCTTGATGGTGTCATTGCAATTTTTAAAATAAACTTTATCTAAAATTTTAATTCCGTTTTTTCTTATTACATCACTTATTAGAGCGTGCACAAAAGACTGTGTTGCAGATTTAACTTTTTCAAAATCTAGTGTAACCTCTTCTCCACTTTCTAGACTTGGAATTATTTTATTTATTCTAATCTCTTTTGCAATGTCTTTGTTTTCTGCAAAAGTTCCAACACACTCGTAAAGCTTTATTTCCATAGTTTAGATGAATTGTGGTTTTTTGTATCTAAGTTTAGTTTGCTGTTTTCTTCCTTCTCTATAAACCTTCCTAATTAAGTCCAGCAGTTCATTAAAGTTAAGAGTATCATTTAAACATAAATCTATGGCAACTACCGTCCCTTTCCAAAATGGCAGGTTTGTTTCAGAAGAAAAATGATCTTTTAGAGGGTCAGAAATTAGTTTTATTTGTTTATTCTTTGGATTTTTTAGTAATTTATACATTGCTTTTCCACTATATATCATAAAAAAATCTCGGCTTATCTTCGCAAGAGATTTGATAAAAAATAAACCCGCACCGGCGTTTGCTTCTGTTCCCCCTATTCTCATTGTTGTTCCGGTGATACCTGGGGTTAAAGCCAAAGCGAGCGCATTAAGGTCATCTTTTGGATGATAAAATCTTTCTAAAGTATGTTTGATGCCTACTCCAGTGTCAACTACTCCAATTCTTATGGTGTTGCTTTTTTTGTAGTATTGAGCACAAACTATTGCTCCATCTGGAGAAGAGGCATGTTCAAAAACATTTCTTACTAATTCGCTTACAATATACTTTATTGGTTCTGCTTGCTCAGGGTTAAGATGCAACATAGGTATCATTTCACAAATGAAGTCATCTAAATTTTGGGAGTTGGTTATAAGTTGCAAAGGTATAAATCTGCCTGCAGATTCATGAGATTTTATTTTTATTCCGGAGTCTATTCCTAATATCTTAAAAAATCCCATTCTCTCAAAATAATGTTTTGATGTTGCCTCCATTTTTTCAACACTTAATTCTGCTTGTTTCCGTCTGATAAACAAACCTAATCCAGTAATCATACAGAGGACTACTGGGTGTACAGATACCCATTTTTTGTGAGAAGTTATTTCTAGAAGTTTATCATTACTTGTATCAAATGAATTGATAAATGGGTCTATGTTTCCTATCCAAATACTATTTGACAAATGAATTTTCATACCCTCGAGAATGAATCCCGGTTTATAAACCCTTCTAAATACCGGGATTCCCGGTATTTTAACTAAAAAGTAGTATTTCGGGCACCGAAAGGTTTATATAGTTCGGGTGCCTAATTATTCTATGATAAAAGAATGTTTATACTGCAAAAGTAAAGAAGTTGTTAAAAGAGGATATTTTGAAGCAAAAGCACATGGTAAAAGACAGAGATATTTCTGCAAGAGTTGTGGAAAGAGGTTTATAGAGAAGGACGCCTTTTACAGAATGAGGAACACTCCTCAAAAGATTACCTTGTGTTTAGATTTATTCTACAAGGGAGTTTCTACAAGAAAAATTCAAGAACACTTACAAGCATTCTATCCTCATAATTCTTCTAATGTTTCTATCTATTCTTGGATTATAAAATATTCTGAAATGATAAGCAAATTTACAGATAAGATAAAGCTAGGAATCAGCAGCGAAGTGCAAATAGATGAAGTAGAGTATCATAGAAGGAAAAGCCATAAACATAAAGGAATAGAAGAAAATTGGTTTATTGATAGCATTTGTCCAAGAACAAAGTTTATGGTTGCTTCAAGCTACTTTAAGGCTAGAGGGCAAGAAGAAATAAAGCAGATTGTAAAAGCAATAAAGAGCAGAGTAGAGAATGATATTTTTACTATCACAACTGATGGGTTACAGGCATATCCTAAAGTAATAAAATCCGTATTCGGATATAGCAAGAGCGAGAAGAAGTTTAATACTTTCCACAATGTTGTTAATGCTTCTAAAGGAGAAGGATTTAATCATCCTATTGAAAGACTACATAACACTATAAGAGCAAGAACTAAGATTATGAGGGGATTTCATGGAAGTTTAGAAAGTGCTAATGCAATTATGAAAGGATTTGAAATATATTATAACTTCATAAATAAGCATCAAGCTATAAATCGCTCTCCTTATGAGTTGGCTACTGATTTGAAGCTAACTCGAGAGAATAAATGGCTTGAGCTGATTAAACTAAGCAAAACATAAAGTAATGATTTAACTATTAAGGAGTAACATCAACAAAAGATTTAAAAAGCAAAGATTTCTATAAAAAGCATGGCATTAAACTTAGGAAAAGGCTACACAGAAAGATTTGGTAGTAATATTAGCCAGATGCCTTTGCTTTTAAAAGCAGGCGAAGCTCCGGCATCTATGTCTAGAGTTTATCATAGAAGACTAGATAGAACAGATAAAGAGGCTAGCCAAAATTGGTTAGTTAATTATTTTGATACTTCTGATTTAGTTGCTTATGATGATGCGAAAAGAAGTGAAAAAGTTAAGATTGTATTCACAGTTGATAATCAAGGCAGATTAACAGAAGCTGGAAAAAATACTCTTGGGTTAATTAATCCTAAATCTCCTTTGATTTCTAGAGCAATTAGATTGAGCAATGAGCAATATGATGCTCTCCCTGGAATTGAATTAACTGCTAATGAATTTGGTATCATTAATGAACCTTTAACTAGAAAACAAGTATTAGCAAGTAGGTTACATAGAATTTTAGCAAGAAATCCTGATGAAGTTCCTGCTGAATTTGCTGAAGATAAAAATCTTTTGTCTGCCTATGTTGCTTCTATTTTCAGATTAGGCAAAAGCGAACATAAATATTATAAAATGATGGGAATTTATCCAAATGCTCATGAAGATTCTGCAAAATTAAGGACGTTGTATGCTTACAGGCTTGAGTACAGGGCTAATGTCGATGGCAGGTACTACCTTGATTATGATTATGGTCGCCTTGTCGGTTTAGCGCCAGAGGCGCAGGTCGCGCAAAATTTGCAAGTTTCAACACAAGGAACAAGAGTTATAGAAAGAAAAATAACTTCTCCAACTCTTGCTCAACTTTTAG
>Ga0209541_10015818_pt1 | contig 11226 bp, 8 predicted proteins | sample RifCSPlowO2_01_FD_184027 | JGI IMG/M metagenome (GOLD analysis project Ga0209541, IMG submission 184027) | Groundwater microbial communities from Rifle, Colorado - Rifle CSP2_plank lowO2_0.1 (SPAdes) (version 2) | ecosystem: Environmental > Aquatic > Deep subsurface > Groundwater | place: Rifle...
TACAGCTCCTAATAAGATATAAAGAATACTATCAACAACAGATAATGGCATCAAATCACCTCTTAATTAAGCCTAATCTCGTAATATTTAAACCTTACTCTTTCTTCAACAAATTCTCAATCAAGCTTGCAAAAACAGGCCTTGTAATAAACACACCAATTGAAATTCCTATTATTGTTACAACAGCAAATCCTCTTAATAGCCCAGCACCTGTTGTCAATAATGGAATCATTGCAGCAAATGTAGCAGCATAGGCAGCCATAATGATAAAGAAAGCTTTCTTAAGCTTCTCTTTCCAGTTGTAAACAATTTCTTGTCCTGTTATAGCCTCGTCTGTTATAACGATCTGGTCATCTACTCCAGTACCAATAGAAGCAATAATACCAGCAATAGCAGCCAGGTCTAAATTTGATTTTATTATAGCAGAAACACCTAAAATCAGCAATAACTCGCTTAACATTATAAATATCATTGGTATTACTATCTTTAATATCCTATACCTGATAAAAATAACCAAACCTACAGCTAAAATTGCAAATAATCCAGCATAAATAGAGGTTTTAACAAAATTATCACCTAAAACAGGAGAGATAACGTTTAAGCTTACTATCTCAATCTTGAAAGGCAAGCTACCAGTGATTAAAATAGTTTGCAGCTTATCCATGTTGGCTAATGCATCAGCATTAGCTTCTTCTCTATTAGCACCAGAACCAGAACCGCTAATAACAATCTGGGTAGATTCCTGCCCCTTTAAGCTAGCTCCTATATTCAGGCTATCAACAAGCTCATCATCTACATAAAAGTCTAAAGTCTCTGATAAATAACCTTCTGTTCCACCAGTACTAAGATTGATTTCTAGGTCTTTGGTAGCTTCAGCATGTTTTTTAGCAGCATTGCTACTTAAGGTTATTAAGAATTCAAATGAACAAAAATCAACATTGTTTTGCTTTCCACATTGCCTTATACCAGAACAAGTTCCATCTTCTCTGCAAACAAAGGTTATATCTTTTTCTCCACCAACAAATACTGTTGTATTTTTTATTTTAGCTTCAAACTTACCTTGCTCTTCAATTAGCTCTCTTATGCCCTGTATATCAGTCCTTGCAATCTCAACAACAACTAGCTTATCATCACCAACATTAGCTGACCTTATCTTAATATCACTTAATCCATAAATATTTAATCTGTTATTAAGAACTTTAATCAAGTCCATCACTTGATTATCACTAATTTCTTCGTCAGTAATTGGTTTTAGCAGTACTCTAGTTCCACCCTTTAGATCTAGCCCTCTTCTGATATTTGTTCTTTCAACATTATCCACTGATATTTCTAATTCTTTATTAACTAAAAAAGCATAATTATTCCTGTCAGTTTTTATATTCAAGGTTTTATAAGGCAGAACTTCAAATAAAATATTATTAAAATTATTACTAGTAATGTTTTTCCCACTAATAGAGATTATATCGCCTTCTGCTTTAGTAATATTACCTTTATTTACTATTGTAAGATTATCTAAAGTAAATCCAATATCATCCGAAACATCATAAATGTAAACTCCTCTAGTAGTTTTAACCTCTATTTCTTTTGGCTCTACAAAACTAGCTTCCCTAATTAACCTGCTATACTCAGCAACATTATTCACTTGTTGCTTATTTATTTCTTTAATAATCTCCCCAACCTGCAATCCGTTTTGATAAGCCTGGCTATTTCTTTCGACGAAATTTATCTCAACCCCATTTGTATTAAATTTTGGAGCAATAGCTATTATAGCTAAGAGCATTAATGCTATCAAAATCCATACTCTTATTGTAAATAATCTTTTTATCTTCATGATATACCTTTTTTCTTACAATATCTTATCAAAATTGAAGTATTCATAAGCCAGGTCATAAGTAAATCAACAATCAGGGCTATAATTATAATCGTGAAAATTCCCTTTAGCACTAAAGAATTTGTTATGAAATAAGCTACAATTAAAGCAATGAGTGTAGTAAGCGTCATTGTTAGTCCTGTTTTAAAAGCGCCAAAGATTCTATCCATTACACTTCCTTCTCCTCTCCTTTTCAAAACTCTTGAAGTAAGCAACATATCTGTGTCGATTGAATAACCTATGATTAAAAGAAATCCTGCTATGCTTGTTATTGATAACTCAAATCCAATCAAACTTAGTATGGCTAGAGTAACAATCATATCCCCAAAAGCAGCTAAAACAACAGCCAAGCTAGGAGCAAAACTTCTAAACATAACAAATACAACAATAGCCATTAATAAAAAAGCAACTAAGATTGCTGTTATCATCTGCTTAAAAAAAGCCCCACCTAAACTAGGTCCAACCTCTTCAATAGAAATTTTATCGTCTTCAAAAGCTATCTTATCTTTTAAAGCTTCTTTTAACCTATTGCTTTCTAAGCTACTGGTTTCTATTATTAGTCCGCTTTGCTCTCTTGTTGTAAAATCAACTAAACTTCTTACACTAACCTCTGCATCCAACTTAGAGCTTAAAAATTCCTCTAGCGCCTTAACATCTATGTTTTGAGCTGTGACTAGATTGGCACTTATACCGCCTTTTAGACTAACATCTCTTTGAATTACTTCCCCATTAGTTAAGTAACCTATTCCCAAGGAAATCAAACTTATTAGAATTAAAATTATAGGAATCCAAAATAGCTTGTAATGATGTCTTTGATAAAAATCCTTAACCCCCATGTTTTAGAATAAAAACCATCTATTTAAATATATTACTAATCATGCATTGTAACGTTAAAGGGATCTAATACTTGAATTTGTTTAAATTTTAAGATTATGAGAAAAGTTAAATAGTAATCTATTAATCTTTATTTATGCAAATGGATAATAAGGTTCAATTATACAGAAAGAAAATTGGTTTAACTCAAGAGGAACTTGGAAAGCAGGCTGGAGTTACAAGGCAAACAATAATTTCCATGGAAAGAGGAAATTATACACCTTCGGTTTCTCTGGCTTTTGAGATAGCAAGAGCATTAAAAACTCCCGTAGATAATATTTTTTCCTTGCAGAATCGAACAAAGAGCCATACACCATTTTTAGAGATAATACTTGCAGTTACTATAGGGATTATTCTTTTGTTCATATCAAATCCTTTTAAAATGTCAATGAAAGGAGAAGTTTATATGGTTTCTCTATCTTTATTTGGCATATTTATATTGGTAAGTGCTATTTTATTCCTCAAATTTAAAGTAAAAGATGAAAGAGATTACTTAAATAAAATGATAGCTTCCAGAATAAGTTTTATTATAACATATCTTCTTTTGTCTTTAGCAATAATAATTCAAGGTCTGTCCCACTCTCTCGATTATTGGATAATTTATATTTTTTCTGTAATGCTCTTTATAAAATTAGTAGTATTAATCTATTTGCAAAGAAAAAAATAGTCATGTAAAGTTGACTTTACATCAAATTAATTAATAGAAAAGCTTAAATACATATATTATTTATAGATCTTATGAAAAATTTGAAATATATTCTGCCAATAATAATTGCTTTGGTGTTAGGAGTTCTAGCTTATGCAATGTTTAATTCTGGAGAGACGGAAAAATCAGATGGAACGATGGTTAAGCCAGACGGAACTATGATAAAAGAGCCTGAAATTCTTGCAGGTGAACAGGCAAAACTTTACGAATTCAGCGAAGCAGAATATGAATCAGTAAAGTCTTCGAACAAGTTAGTTGTTTTATACTTCTATGCAAATTGGTGCCCTATTTGTAGAGAAGAATTCCCTAAAATGCAATCCGCCTTTAACGAGCTATCATCAGATAATGTTGTGGGATTTAGAGTAAATTTCAAAGATGACGAAACATCTGAATCTGAAAAAACTCTAGCTAGAGAATTTGGAGTCGCTTATCAGCATACAAAAGTTTTCATAAAAGATGGGAAGCAAATTTTAAAAGCCCCCGACTCATGGTCAAAAGAAAAATATTTGGAAGAAATAAATAAGGTCGCATAATAAAGATGGCTGAAGTAACTATTATTGTAGCTTTTCTGGCAGGCATAATATCTTTTTTAGCTCCTTGCGTTCTTCCTTTACTTCCAGGTTTTATAGCTTATTTAGGAGGCACAACAGTAGAGGATTCTAAGAGGAATAGAAAACAAACCTTTCTTAATAGCTTATTTTTTGTTTTAGGATTTTCATTAGTCTTTTCTATTTTAGGAGTTTTATTGAACACTATTCTGAGTTCAGTAGCTTATGATGCTCAAATATGGCTCGCAAGAATCGGAGGAATTTTAATCATATTCTTTGGTTTGTATCTCACAGGACTGATAAATCCTGCTTTCTTAGCAAGAGAATATAAATTTCATCCAAAATTGCAATTTAATTCTCGATACCTAACATCATTTTTATTTGGCTTAGCTTTTGCAGTAGGGTGGACTCCTTGCGTAGGCCCAGCATTAGGTTCAATTTTAGGAATCGCTGCCGCACAACCAGGAACTGCATTTTATCTTTTGTTAGCATATACATTAGGTTTAGGTGTACCTTTCCTTATTTTGGGATTGTTCACATCAGAAGCCTCAGTGTTCATTAGAAAATACCAGAGAACGGCAGTCTATCTAACAAGAATATTCGGAATGCTTCTCATTATCTTAGGAATACTTGTTTTCACACAGAGTCTCAACCTAATTGCAAATTGGGACTTCTTAAACAAGATATTATTAAAATGAATAAATTTTATCTAATCAGTATAATCGTTATTATCATAGTAGCCATTTTTTTTATAGAATCAAAAAAAACTCCGATAAGAGGTTTTACAGAAACAGATCAGGAATTTATGCCTGTTAAAGAGAAAGAAGTAATTTATCCTAAGTACAAAGAAATTTCAAACCCGAGCGGATTTATTAATTCAAACAATTTTACGCTTTCCGAAAATATTGGGGAGAAAGTAATACTTGTTGATTTCTGGACTTATAGTTGCATAAACTGTCAGAGGACTCTCCCTTATCTAAACGAATGGTATTCAAAATACAAAGATCAAGGTCTTCTTATTATAGGAATTCATACACCTGAATTTAAATTTGAAGAAGAGTATGCAAACGTGCAAGAAGCAGTAAACAAGTTCGGAGTAAATTATCCTGTAGTCCTTGACAATTCATATGCGACATGGCAAGCATATAAAAATAGATATTGGCCTAGAAAATATCTAATTGATATAGATGGATATATTGTTTATGATCATATAGGTGAGGGAAGTTATGATGAAACAGAGCTTAAAATCCAGCAATTATTAGAGGAAAGGAAAAACAAGCTAAAACTTAATGATTCAATATCAAAGGAAATATCTCAGCCAAATAACCCCTACTCTGTTGACTTTAATCAAGTAAAAAGTCCGGAAATCTATTTTGGCTCGCAAAGAAATGAATATCTGGGTAACGGAATTAGAGGGAAAAAAGGAGTTCAGAATTTTGAGGAGCCCACAATAATATCATCCAACACACTATATTTATCAGGTTCGTGGAATATTCAAGATGAATATGCAGAATCGCTTTCTGAATCAAAAATTATATTTAAATACGACTCAAAGAATGTTTATATAGTTGCAAGTGCCGAAAACGATTTAACCGCTTCTATATCTTTGGACAAAGAATTTGCAAAAGATTTATTAATAAAAGAAGAACAGCTTTATTCTATAATTGAAGGCCGTTCTTATTCGCAGCATATTCTAAAAATTGATGTACCTAAAGGATTAAAAGCCTTCGCTTTTACATTTGGTTAAAGAAGAAATAATTTTTTTGAGTCCAATAACTCCCGCTTATGTTACAAGGTATACTAATCATAATCTTTATATATCATGTATTCATTAAATTCTATAAAAAGAGGTTAAAAATTATGCTTGCTAAGGAACACTATCTAGCTTTTTCAGTTTTCATATTATTTGTAGTCGTCTTTATAACATCTCCAACTTATACAGGACTAGTTGTAAATAATGAGACAAATCAAACTGGAGGGCTTAATACAACATATATACCTTCTCCACTACTTAAAATAGAATTAGCATCTAAAAGTTTTGATCAAGGCAGGCTAATAACAGGACTTATAAGACTAAACCTTTCTGGGAGAGTTTCTCAAGATAGTACAATAACCCTATCAACAAATAACCAATCTTCAGAGCTAAAATTAGTTGATTTAGTAAGAAGTCTTAATGTTCCTTATAGGGAATTACAAACAATATACAAAGGAGAAAATCCTTCACCAACAAAGCAACTTACTTTTAATTCAGCAGGTTCGCAACTAGTTGGAATAAAAGTAAGATCTAAATCAAATGTGGTCGGCTTTAAATTAAACATAGAAGGAAAAGAATCTAATGGCCAATTCCCAAAATTCCCAAGGATAGATGTTGGCTCTAAAGGATTGTACAATGACTGGGAATATTATGGAAATTTAGGGTCTTATGATCCTGCTCCAGTAGCTGCTTCAGAATTGGAGCTTACAAATACAGAAGAGCAGATAATAATAACAAACTCACCTAAAATATTTTACTGTGAAAAAATAAATCTTCCAGAGTCTAGAGCATTTAAACTATCTGCAAAATACCAAAAAACATCAAGCTTGGGAGACTTAAAACTTAAAATCCTATCTTCAGACTTTTCTGAGATACCAACAGCAGGATGCGATCTTACAGAAAATGAAGATCTAAATTGGCACGATTGTGATGCTGTTCTGGATAGACCACTTAAAGGTGAGAATTTAGTCTGCTTATACTCTGATAAAGACCAAAATATCAATGGCTTAGCAAAATTATCAATAGACCCATCAACAACACCTGAGAATCCAAACTCCAACGGCTATGTATGCAATCAGGACTTTGATTGTGATTTAACTTCTCCAACAGATTATTACATAAGGGCTTATCCAGGAATTTATCCAAAAATATTGTCAACAAAAGAAACATTCCAAAACTGGGCAACTTCTCCAGAAATAGAAAAATTATCTTTTAACAGGCATTTAAGCATATGCGAGCCATTTGACTTTAGCAAAATATTCTGCATGATCCCATTAAATGTTATATCAGACTCTTCAGGCATAATAGATCTGTCTGGATTAGAGCTAACGTATTCAAAAGATGGCTCAACATTTGCTCCAGTGACAGAATTAAATGACCTAACTTATATAGAATCTTCAGTAGAGATAGTTGATATAGCAGAATTACAAATTCCTATAGTAACCTTTAACTTAGTTGCTCCGCCAACAAAAACAGCTGTGCTAAAAGCAGAAACTTCAACTGGATTAACAGCAGAAAAAAACTATGATGTAAACCTTGTTGAAAGCGAGGTTACGCTAGAACCAATACCAGCAACATTAAACAGGATAAGCATAGCAAAGACTACTTTAACAAGACTAAAATCAGATAAAACGACAGCTGCTCTAGGACTAATGGGGAAGGTAAATTCAGTTTTTGATGAATTAATCAAAATTGAAAGCAGCATAAACCTTATCAAAGCCAGCACAAACCTAACTCAGACTGAAAAAGAAATTCAAATCTTAGGGACTAATACACAATTAGATGAAATATTAAAACAAGTCCCAAAAAATTACGATATAAAAGCATCATTCAAATTTTCTCCTTCAATAATGAGCTTTGAAGAGCTTTCATCAGAGATTCCAATAAAGCAGGATAATAGCTACAAAATAGCTGTTTTAAAATCACAAGATAAAGTAAAAATAGATGCAGAAGCAAAAGTTTTTGACATAATCTATCCTAATGGAGTAAAACAAACAGCTACAACAATAACAAAAACCATTACATCAGCAGAGAAGTTAACAAACGTCGAGATAATAGAAAAAATACCCAAATCCACAGCAAAATCTGTATCTGAAATTGGCTTTGATACGCCAGCTACGACATTAAAAGCTGATCCTGTAGTTAAATTCATTATAGGCGAGATTTCTCCAGACTCACCAGGAAAGATTACTTATGCAGTATACAAAGACGTTCTTTTTGATGTTGAAAGTACATCTACGTTATACTTACCTACACAAGTATCCAATGATTTAATAGGCATAGACTGCGGAAATAATTTCTGTAATTTCCTAGAGGATTATACATCTTGTCCAGAAGACTGCCTCTGCGGAAATAATGCATGCGATATAAGGGAAGAGCTTACCTGCCCATCAGATTGCAAAGGATTTCCATGGGGTTTGATTATATCTTTAATTGTAATAGCCATATTAACCACTGGCGGGATATATTATTATTTAGTTATTTATAAAGATCCAATCAAGCAAAAAAAGTTTATGGAAGGGCTAAGAAAAATTCCTGTTCTAGGCATATTCTTTGAAGAAAGGAAATTATTCAAAAATCCCCGGGAACTGCAAAGTTTAAAGACGTTTATCAGAGATGCAGCATCAAAACATTATTCAAGGCAGCAGATAGAGCAAATTTTATTAAAAAAAGGCTGGAAAGCAGAACAAATAAATGAAGCATTTAAACCATGAGAAAGTTTTATATAGATTCAACAAAGATTATAAAATGAAAAGAGGTTATTAATGAAGAAGTTTGGTAGATATAGTCTGACTTTAATTTTAAGCATGCTGGTTTTTTTAATTCTAAGTTCTATTGTCAATGCAGAAGACTATAGTTTGGTCGGCTATTGGACTTTAGACTCTAATGATGTCATAGACTCAACAGTCATAGATCGAGGTAGTGGATTTAATAATGGAAATTTGGTAGGAAGTAAAACATTAAAGCCAGGAATTAAAGGTGACAGCCTTTTATTTTTTGGAAATAATTATATAACTATACCTCCAACTAACGATCTAAACTTTGGTGTTGGAGAATTTACTCTCTGCGCTTGGTTCCAGACTACTGGCCAGGAGGAAGATATCATTTCCAATAATTGGAGGGGGAATTATGGAGACTATCTTATGATGGTATATCGGGAAAAATTACGGGGTCATATTAATTTGCAGGGTGGAGGCTCTAACACTATTGATAGCGTGGCTACTGTAAATGACGGCAAGTGGCACTTAGGTTGTCAGGTGGTTGATGACCGTTACAAAACTACGCTTAAGTCTCAGATATCTTTGTACGTGGATGGCTCGTTGGATGGTAGTAGGGTCGCGTTTGGCACTAGGCAAGGTCAGACTGATCCAATTTATATCACTAGACGTGCCATAGATGCTGATGCTAGCGCATTTAACGGCTTAATTGATGAAGTTCGGATTTACAACAGAGCTCTAGCTTCAAGCGAGATATTAAACCTTTATAATAGTGGTATAGTAGATCCAGATACAAGCTCATCACTTTGTGCATCTCAAGGTTATGTTTGGGTAGGTGACAAATGTTGTGGTGATGATGGAGTAAATGATGATTATCCTGGTTGTGTTGATGGTAAAAAAGAAGTTGTTGTAGTAGACCCTGATGCAAGCTCATCGCTTTGTGCATCCAAAGGTTATACCTGGACAGGTGACAAATGTTGTGGTGATGATGGATTAAATGATGATTATCCTGGTTGTGTTGATGGTAAAATAGACTCTGATAGAGACGGGATATCAGAATCCTCAGAGGGTACATCAGATAAATGTCCTAATACATTACCAACTGAAATAGGAAATATAATCACTGATCAAACCAGCCAATATTATGGTTGTGGACCTTCAGAAAGACCTTTATGCATAGGAAAAGTAGAAGGTAATGTATGCCAAGCAGGTCCTATCTGTGCAACAATCTCAGCTTACAATAATCAAGCAAATAATGCTGTATGCGCTAGTATAGTATGTGATGCATCTAGTTCATGTTCAATAAACACAGGATGTACGCCATGTCCTGTACAAGACTGCAATCAAAAAGATTCTTATCTTGTAGGATGTTACGAAGATTCTAGTGGTCTAAAGAGGGAATATAGAGATTATATAGGAAGCTATGAGGTATGTGAAAGTGGATCATGTGTAGCAAAGACTTGCGAATATACTGTTATTGATCCAAATGTATTAGGAGACTTTGATAAAGATAGAATCTCAGATTTCTGTGATACAGATCCATGCGGACAGAATACTTTCCTTGGATCCATCGCATTAAAATCAGTAGGATGTTTCTGTGAAGGCAACTTTACTAACTGTGATAAAGATCTTAATAATGGATGTGAAAGGGATGCTAGTTTAGAAGGAGCTTGCCCAGGAATTCCAAGATGTACCACTCCATTCACAACTATCTCTTTATACAGTGGACAAACCTGCATAGGCCCTGCTTCTGAAAATGCTTTGGGAGGAATGGTCTGCATAGAGAACCAGTATTTCTGTTATGGATTATGTAGGAATGTATCGTGCGACACACCTACAGAACTTTGTAAAGATCCAAAAGACTATGATTGCGACGGATTGTCTAATGATTATGAATTTAAATATGGATTAGCAGTATTTGACCCAATAGATAAGGATCATGATCCTGATTCAGATGGCTTAGTAAATATTATGGAATTCAGATACTTAACAAACCCATTTGATCCTGATACTGATGAAGACAAGTTAACAGATTTAAGAGAAATTAATGTAACAAATCCTTTAGAGCCTGATACAGATAAAGATGGCTTAATAGATGGAGATGAAGTCTTGGCTTATGGAACAGATCCACAGTTGCAAGATACAGATGGAGATGTTTTATTCGATGGAGATGAAATACAGGCGATAATAGACTGGCTTGGTATAGTGGATGAAAATGCAATAAAATTATTTGTACAGAAAGATGGATGTAAAGTAGAAGATGGCTGTTTAGGGGGAGAATTAGGAGGACCAGATGGAAAGAAGAATGGTCCATTTGACCAAGATACAGATGGAGATGGATTATCAGACTTTGAAGAAGTGAAGGGAGTAAACAGTTTGATAAGTAATCCATTTGATCCGGAAAATACATGCTCTTTTGAATGCTCAGTATGGTCTCCAGAATTATGTGAAGATGAGGACCAAACACAAACAAGAACATGCAGTCAAGGAACTAATTGTGCAGGAGTTAGTTATAAACCGAAAGAATCACAATCATGTAGATCAGGATTTGCTGGATTAGAAGAAAAAGTGCCTTTCTTCACACCATTAAATATAATAGCAACCTTAGTAATCCTTATTGGCTACTATCTTGTGATGTTTAGGAAAAAGACTAAATAATCTTTATGGATTAGTAATTGATAAGTTTGAATATCAATTGATACTTTATATTATCAAAGGAAATGAAAAATTAAAACCATAATGTTTTTAAACCCTTAATA
>Ga0209541_10015819_pt1 | contig 11226 bp, 10 predicted proteins | sample RifCSPlowO2_01_FD_184027 | JGI IMG/M metagenome (GOLD analysis project Ga0209541, IMG submission 184027) | Groundwater microbial communities from Rifle, Colorado - Rifle CSP2_plank lowO2_0.1 (SPAdes) (version 2) | ecosystem: Environmental > Aquatic > Deep subsurface > Groundwater | place...
CGAGAACGACGACGTCGTGTGCGACGTCGAAGAGACGGCGTGTGAGGTACCCCGCACGAGCCGTGTTGAGCGCAGTGTCGGCGAGGCCTTTGCGCGCGCCGTGTGTCGAGATGAAATACTCGATGGGAGTGAGACCTTCTTTGAGCGAGGAGGTGATGGGGAACTCGATAATCTCACCGCGTGGGTTGGTGATGAGCCCCTTCATGCCTGCCATCTGGTGCAGCTGGACCACGGAGCCACGCGCACCTGAGGTGATCATGTCATGCACCGGTCCTTGCGTGTCGAGACTCTCGACGACGTGCTTGCGGAGCTCGCCTGAGACCTTGCCCCATATCTCGATGGTTGCGCGGCGGCGTTCCACTTCGGTGAGCAGTCCGTTCTCGAAGTTCTCCATTTCCATCTCCGCCGCTTTCAAACCTTCGCTCACCATCGCCTCCTTCACCGAAGGCACCGTGACGTCTGAAATGGACCACGTGACGCCCGCGTACGTCGCATAGCGGAATCCGAACGCCTTTATCTTGTCGAGTATCGCGGGGATGCCTTCGAGCTTGTACTGCGTGACAAGGTTCTGGACCAGTGTGCCCATTCGCTTGTTGGTTATCTCCTCGTTCATGTACGGGAAGTCACTCGGGAGGACCGAATTGAAGAGCAGCCGGCCCACAGTCGTTTCGAAGAGAAGCCCCTTGAATTGCTCGTATTTTTTGCTGTCTCCGGGAAGCACCTTTATCTTCGCGCGCAGGTCGATGCCGTTGAAGTCGTACGCGGTGATAGCAGCGTTCGTCGTGGGAAATGCTTTGCCTTCACCCTTGAGCCCACCCACGGTCTTCGTCATCCAGTAGCAACCCAAGACGATGTCGAGGAGCTTCGAGGCAACGACGACGTCGCCAGAGCCTGGTTTAAGAATATTGCGGTTGGCCGACATAATCTCGCGCGCCTCAAGCTGCGCAGCTTCCGAGAGCGGCACGTGCACTGCCATCGCGTCGCCGTCGAAGTCCGCGTTGTACGCGGGGCAGACAAGCGGGTGCACCTGGATGGCGTTGCCTTCGATCAAGACAGGTCGGAACGCCTGGATAGATTGACGGTGCAAGGTGGGAGCGCGGTTGAGGAGAACGTATTTGTTCTGTATCGCCTCTTCAAGTATAGGCCAGACTTCCGGTGCTTCGTCTTCGATGAGGCGGCCGGCGCCACGGATGTTGTACGCGAGCTCGCGCGAAAGCAGCCCCTGTATCACGAACGGGCGGAAGAGTTCGAGCACCATGTGCTTGGGCAATCCGCACTCGTCGAGCGCGAGGTCGGGACCGACGACGATGACCGAGCGACCAGAATAGTCGACGCGTTTGCCGAGCAGGTTCTGGCGCAAGTAGCCGTGCTTACCCTTGAGGTAGTCGGCGAGCGATTTGAGTGCGCGGCGTCTACCGCCGAGGATACCGAGCACGCCCGCGCCGCGGCGCATGCTGTTGTCGAGGAGTGCGTCGACGGCTTCCTGGAGGATGCGCTTTTCGTTCCTGAGGATGACTTCCGGTGCGTGGATGGCGAGCAAGCGCTTCAAACGATTGTTGCGGTTGATGACACGGCGGTAGAGATCGTTGAGGTCGGACGACGCATGACGACCGCCTTCGAGCGCGACCATCGGGCGGAGCGCCGGCGGGACGACGGGAAGACGGGTCATAAACATCCACTCCGGGCGCACGCCGGCAGATTGCATCGCCTCACCGAGTGCCAGGCGCTTCCTGAGCTTATCTCGATCCGCCGCACCGGATTTCTGGTATTCCTCGCGGACCGTCTTGATGAATTTATTGAGATCGATCGCCTTCAGTATCTGATAGAGCGCCTCGGCCCCGATCTGAGCGCGGAACATCGCGCCGTATTTGACTGCATACGTGTGGTACGCCGCTTCGTCGAGCACGACACCCTGATTGATCGACTCGATCTCTTTCTTCGCTTTGGTCGCCTTATCCTTGAGATCGGTTTTTACTTCGGCCGATGCGGCAGACTTGGTCTTCTGCTGGAACTCCTGCTCGAGATCCTTGAGCAGACGCGAACGCTCCGACTCGTCGACGTGGGTGACGATGTATCCGGCGAAGTAGACTACTTTTTCGACTTCTGCGGCAGAGAGACCGAGCATGAGTGCGATGCGCGAAGGAATGCCGCGGAGGAACCAGATGTGTGCGACGGGAGTGGCAAGGTCGATATGACCCATGCGCTCGCGGCGCACGATAGCACGCGTGATCTCGACACCGCACTTCTCGCAGACGATACCGCGGAAACGGATGCCACGGTATTTGCCGCAATAACATTCGTAGTCCTTCTCGGGGCCAAAGACGCGCTCATCGAAAAGACCGTTCTTCTCGGGCCTTTGCGTGCGGTAATTGATGGTCTCCGGCTTCGTGATTTCGCCGTACGACCACTCGAACACGCGATCAGGCGAGGCGAGGCGCATCGCGACCGCTTCGAAATTCTGCGGAATGCTGTCCTTTTTCTTTTGCATATGCTACTCGGTTGCGCCTGATTCAATAAACTCGATGTCGATGCCAAGTCCCCTCAGATGTCGGACCAAGACATTGAAGGTCGCTGGTGTGTTCGACTCTTCGATTCGTTTGCCCGAAACTATCGCGTCGAAGGCTGCAGAACGGCCGAGGATGTCGTCGGATTTGATGGTGAGTACTTCTCGCAGGGAATACGCGGCGCCGTAGCCGAGGAATGCCCACACTTCCATTTCTCCTACGCGCTGACCGCCGTTTTGCGCCTTACCGCCGAGCGGTTGCTGTGTGGTGAGCGAGTACGGACCGATAGAGCGCATGTGTATCTTGTCTTCCACCATGTGATGGAGCTTGAGCATGTACATGACGCCGACGGAAACCGGCTGTGCGAAGGGCTCCCCCGTGCGGCCGTCGAAGAGTGTTCGCTTGCCGTTCTCTGCCATACCCGCTTCTTTCAGCTCATTCCTGATCTCCTCTTCGGTCGCTCCGGCAAACGATGGGACGACTGCCTGGTAGCCGAGCATTTCAGCCGCGAGCCCGAGGTGCAGCTCGAGGATCTGACCGAGATTCATACGCGAAGGCACGCCGAGCGGAGTGAGAATGATATCCACCGGATTTCCCTCTTCGTCGAACGGCATGTCCTCTTCGGGCAGGACGCGCGAAATAACGCCCTTGTTGCCGTGGCGGCCTGCGAGTTTGTCGCCGACCGAGATGGTACGTAGCTGCGCGACCTCGATGTGTACGCGCTTGATGACCCCGCTCTCTAGGCTGTCTCCGTTTTCGCGCGAGAATACTTTCACCCCGATGACGCGACCGCGCTTCCCGCCTTCCATGCGCAAGGATGTATCTTTCACGTCTTTCGCCTTCTCGCCGAAGATAGCGTGCAGGAGGCGCTCCTCTGGAGTGAGCTGTGTCTCTCCTTTGGGTGTGACCTTGCCGACGAGGATGTCGCCCGGGCGAACTTCCGCGCCGATGCGCACCACTCCGTCCTCATCGAGATTGCGGAGCTTGAATTCCGAGACGTTGGGGATGTCGTGTGTCGTCACTTCGGGACCGAGCTTTGTATCGCGAACGATACAGACGAACTCCTCCATGTGGATGGATGTGAATCGTGCGTCCTTGGCGAGGCGCTCGGAGATGACGATGGCGTCTTCGTAGTTGGCACCAAACCACGGCAGGAACGCGACGCGGACATTCTGACCGATAGCGAGCTGGCCGCCGACCGATGTCGACGTATCGCCAAGCAGTCCGCCACGCTTGACACTCTCGCCCACAGAAACTGCAGGACGTTGGTGGAAGGTCGTAAAGCCGTTGGTGCGAGAAAAATTGACGAGCTTGTACTCTTTCGTCTTGCCGCTGTCACCCTTGACCTTGATGCTCTGGGCGTCGACGTAGGTCACTTCGCCAGCTTCCTCGGCGACGATGAGACGCCCTGAGTCGCGCGCAGCTGCGGCCTCGACGCCCGTCGCGACGACCGGTGCATCAGGGACTACGAGCGGCACAGCTTGTTTTTGCATGTTCGAGCCCATGAGCGCACGGTTGGCATCGTCGTTCTCGACGAACGGGATGAGCGCTGTCGCAACAGAGAAGGGCTGATTGGTCGCGACTTCGATGTAGTTGACCTGGTCGCGCGGGACGAGCGTAGGCCTGCCTTCCTTGCGAACCTCTACCATTGCCGGGGTGAGCCTGCCGTTCTCGTCACGCGCGGTGCCTGCGTGCGAAATCGCGTACTGCTCCTCTTCGAGCGCGTTGAGGTATGAGATTTCTTTTGTGATGATGCCCTTCTCGACCTTGGCGTAAGGCGTTTCGATAATTCCGAATTCATTGGGCCGCGCGTAGAGCGACATGTGCAATACGAGCCCGATGTTCTTGCCTTCCGGTGTGTGTATGGGACAGACGCGTCCGTAGTGCGAAGAGTGCACGTCGCGCACCTCGAGGCCGGCACGCTCCGAGGTGAGTCCCCCGCGGCCGAGCGTGGAGAGCGTTCGCAGGTGCTCGACTTCGTCGAGGACGTTGTACTGCTGCATCAGCTGCGAGAGCTGGTCGGTGGTGAAAAATTCGCGTATTGCCGCCTGGAACGGTCGGGGATTGACGAACGAAACAGGTGTCACTGTCTCGGGATCCACCATGGCCATGCGGTCCTGGATATTGCGCTTCATGCGCGAGAGCCCCACGCGCATGCGCTGCTCGAGCAGCTCGCCGGTGAAGCGCACGCGGCGGAAACCGAGGTGGTCGATATCGTCGGGAGCAGCGTTGGGGTCGGCATTGAGCTCTGCGATGTGGATGACAATGCGCGCGACATCCTCGAGTGAGAGGGTCGGCTTGCTGAGTTCTTTGTCGGAAGTACCGAGACCGAAGCGGCGGTTGAAATGGAAGCGCCCGACGCGCGAGAAATCGTAACGCTCAGCGGAAAGAATCGCTTTCACATGCTCGCGCGCGTTGTCGGGGGTGGCGATATCGCCGTCGCGCAAGCGGCGGTATATCTCGACGTACGCCTCTTCCGGAGTATGTGCATGGTCATGCACGAGCGTTGTAGAGACATCCTTTTCAGCAGCCGTACCACTGAAGCGCGCGGCGACATCCTTGTCTGTCCCGAGCCCCAAGATGCGCAAGAGCGATGTCACCGGGAAGCGGCGCTTACGATCGACTTTGACATACATGGCACCGTCCGCGTCCGACTCTATCTCGATCCATACGCCGCGCGCGGGGATTATCTTTGCGGCGTAGTAGTTTTTGCCTTTGTACGGTATGCCCTCGAAGAAAACACCGTATGAGCGTGCGAGCTGCGGGACGACGATGCGCTCGACGCCGTTGATGATGAAGGTGCCGTGCGAGGTCATCCAGGGAAAATCGGAGAGAAAAATCTCTTGGTCTTTCTTGTCGCCTGTCGTTTTGTTCTTGAGACGCACCACCATCGAAAGCGGCGCCTCGTAGGTCTTCATCATCTGCTTGGCGTAGTGCTCGTCCCAACGGAGATCGCCGAAGGTGAACTTGAGCAGCTCGAGCTCGAATTTCTTGCCTGAGTGATCGGATATGGGAGAGAATTCCTTGAAGACGCGCTCAGCTCCGCCTTCAACGAAATCCTTGAACGATCCAATCTGAGCCTCGACGAGGCTCGGGAGCTTCACGAGTGGATCACGCGCGCGACCAAAATACTTCTGAGGACGAGACTTTGCTTTTGCCATGCGGTTGCATGCGACACCACCGAAACGAGTCAGCGGGTCGCATGAAGTATGTATGAACCCTACTAATGAAAAACGGCCGAGCTATGCTGAACCGTTGTTTGCTCAAAACCAACCGCAACTCAATCGAGGGAGCAAATGTGTCGCGAGTATATACGATGGCTCAGGGGTGTCAAGCGCACAAAAAGCAAAGGCGGAACAAATGTCCGCCTTCGGTCGCCGCATAGGCGACTAACGCAGTGCGTACTGGCGTACGGCCAGGTAGCGCGCGATGTCGGGACCGTGGACGCTCCTCAAGCTGTACGCGATCGGCCGCTCGGCGTGATTGTTGAAGTCGGGGCAAGACGCACCCTTCTCCAGTGTGTCCAAACGGCACCGGCAGGGCTTGACCCCCCCTCCGGGAAGCTTCACGTCGGCCACGCAGTAGATTTGAGGCTTACCTTTCGGCTGTTGGGATGGATGTGCCCAAGCAGGAATTGTAGTCATGCCTTTTCCCCTAAATGGTTCGTTTCCGGCCCCTTTTCAGCTTACAAAACGCCGCCTTATGAGCCATATTCTTTGTAGCACGTCAGTTGCGAGAAGCAAGCATCCGTAAAGAATAGACGGGCACAACCGAAGTCGCGCCCGTCCAAGCTCCTCGTCCTCCCCCCTATGCTGCTACGCAGTCACAGACTGCAAAGGCCGCATTCTCTGTGCGGACTGTTACAGGCTCCTCGGCCGTAACGATGGACGCTTGCGCGGCGTCGTTGACATCGCGCGCGCGGACCATCTTGCACGCGGGCGGGCACCGCAGAATGCCGTGAGGGTCGTTCTTGCCGACGACCCACGTCAGGCTACAGCCGACGTTCGTGCACCTTCGCGGGTCCCGCTCCGGCCAAAACGAGCCGAACGCGGGGAAATACATGTGAGACACCTCCTTTTGGTTGTTGTCTCGCTACGGCGAATCTAGCACGTACGCGGCAATTATCAAGACTTTTTCTTGGTGCGCCCCATTTTCCATGTATCTATCTCGGCATGGTGGCCGGAGAGCAATACCTTCGGCACGCGATACTTTCTCCCCTTCCACTCAAGCACTTCCGGCCGCGTGTACACCTCTGGGCTCGAGACGCGCGATCGCTCGAGTGACTCGGACTTGCCGAGCACTCCGGGGATGAATCGCGCTACTGCGTCGGCCACAATTGCGGCGGGGAGCTCTCCGCCGGTGAGCACGTATGGGCCGATCGAAACTTTCCTTGCTTTGTGAATCTTCGCGACACGCTCATCGACACCCTCGTAGTGGCCGCAGATGAGCACGATGTCCTTCTTTTTCGAGAGCCTCTGTGCGTATGCTTCGTCGAATTGCTTCCCGTCGGTGGAAAAGAAAATGACCTCGCCTTTTCTCTTTCCGAGCGCCTTCTCTACCGCGCGAAGAAGCGGTTCGGGCCGAAGCACCATGCCTGGTCCCCCGCCGTATGGCCGGCGGTCGACTCGATCGTCCTGCACCCTTTTAGACTTTCCACCCATTCGACTTCGCTCAGGGTAAACAAAATCCTTCGGGTTGTAGTACGAGACCTTTATTTTTGGGCTCCTCCCCCTCGCTTCGCTTCGGGACTTCCTATCGGTCGCTGCTGCCTTGCCCAATATAGAAGACTCCAAATACGGCCGAATAGCATCGGGAAAAAGTGTTATGACGTGAAAATGGGTCATACGACAGTGGCAAACCGCGTCCCGTGCGGCTTTCCTTCAAATATATCAAGAAGCGTACGAGGGGCTTTGCCAGGCGCTATGTAGACGCTCGTGCCCTCCGAGGCGAGTCGACGTGCGATATCGAATTTCGTGCGCATACCGCCTCGGCCGGTAGCGGACGTATCGAGTGTGATGTATCCCGCCACCCGCTCGGCATTGTCGGGATTCACCTCGGCAACTGTCTTGCCATCAGTATCGAGTATTCCATCGCTGCTTGTGAGAATAATGAACAAGTCAGCGCGAAGCAAAGAGACGATGAGGCCGGCGAGCTCGTCGTTGTCGGTGAACATGAGCTCCGTCGTAGCGACGACATCGTTCTCATTCACTATCGGCACAACACCGTCGGGCAGGAGCGCATTGAGGCAATTTTTCATGTTTTCGTAGTGGCTTTCGTCCCGAAAGTCCTCTTTTGTCGCGAGCACCTGTGCGCACAAATAGCCGCGTTTGCCAAAAAGTTCGGCGTACATGGTCATGAGTTTTACCTGGCCGACGGCCGCGTACAGCTGCTTCTCAATGACCGGTGTATTTGTACCGTGCTTTGCAAGCACGCTCTTTCCAGCCCCGACGGCGCCCGAGGTCACGAGCACGACCTCGACGCCCTCTTTGCGCAATTGCACGATCTGGTCGACCAGGTTTTCCAGTATCCGCGCGTCCAGCTCACCGGCTACTCCGGTGAGGACGCCGGTCCCCACTTTGATTACTATCCTTTTGCTCATCTACTCGCTCTTGAGATCCTTGATGACATCGTCGACGGTCGTATCGCGGACGTACGGCTCCGAGGTACCTTCGGCAAGGCGTCCGCCTTCTGGCTCCTCTATCTTGAGGTTCACACGCGCGTCGTTCTTCATGCCGACCACGCGAAGTACGGTACGTATTGCCTTTGCGGTCGCACCGCTGCGTCCGATGACCTTGCCCATATCGTCGCGGTTGACCGAGAGCGAGAGGAGCACACCCATCTCGTCGACGGTACGGTTTATCTTTACATCGTCCGGATTATCGACGAGCGACTTGATGACGAATTCGAGGAATTGCTGATCGCGTTCCATATCTGACTATCTGAATTAGAGATGCTCGTAATTAATACGGGCAGAATACGACAGTTTGTTGAATGCGTCAAAGCGAGAACACCCATAAAAAGAAAGGGCCCGCCCCGTGTGGGGCGGGCTTCGCTCGCTTTAGCTGGAACCGAGTCTCGGTGCCTTGAGCAGACGCGGGTCGATTCCCGCGTACCGCCGACGCACAACCGCAGCGTAGACGCTGATCAACCGCTCCCAGACGAAGTTTGCGAGGTCGCGGAGGAGGTCGAGGATCATGTACGCGACCATGCTCCACGGCCAGAACGCGACCCAGTTGAGAATCTTCTCCTTGTACGAGAATGGTGAGGGCACCTCCGCCGCCTTCCTTTCGAGCCAGTGAGTGAGGAGTGCGTCGGGAATCTTGCCATTGCCGAGTTCCACGAGTAGCTCCGCTTTCAGCGCTGCTTCGTCTTTGTCTCTGATGCCGAGACGGTCTGTCAACGTCCGACGCGAATCGGCACGAACCCGTTGCGACGGGTCGGGCGGACTGTAGCTTGCGACCTCGCGCCTCCACTCCTCAATGAACGCTTCGCGAGCCCGGTGAAATTCCTCCGTCGCAGCCTTCACGAAACGGTCCCATTTGACCACGCTCCACAATCCGCCAAGGGCGAAGTAGCCGAGCGCGCAGACAACCGCGGTGATGGGGTTGTACCAAATGATGGCGAGGACATTCCAGCCGACGACGAGCCAGACCATGAATGCGAGTGCGATCGCGCTCAAGAATGCCTTGCCGGTCCGCTCGCTGTCGGCGAGTGGTGCGATGATGATGACGAAGAAGGCTATGACAGCCCACCCCCAGAACGTGCCTGCGAACAGGCCGGCGATGAACGCCCACGCGGCGAAGATGAAATCGGGCATCGAAGTGCTCCTGCTGTAGAACCCAATTGACCGCGACAACTCTACAGTGCGCGACTTTTCTGTCAATGGAGCCTACGGCAGCAGCTTACAGGGCTTTCTCCTCACCTGCTGGAGCTTCCTCTTCTTTCGGCTCCTCCGCAGGTGCTTCGGTGGGGACTTCTTCCTCCTTTGCCGAGACTTCTGCCAGCGCCGAGGCTTCGGCAGGCAGGTTGGAGGACACGTCGGCCTGGGTCTCGCCCTGCGTAGCCTCAGGCGAAGCAGGGGCTTTGTATGAAGGCAGGACGTTTATCTTTTTTGCATTCAAAATGCCTAAGCTAACGAGCATGTTGTGCACCGTCGCCGAGGGCTTGGCGCCGACCGACATCCAGTACTTGATGCGCTCCTCGGAGAGCTGGCGCACTTTGCTCTTCGGGTCGTATGTGCCGACCTTCTCGACGAATTTGCCTGTCGCGACAGACGCCGTGTGTTCGGTGACGATAAGACGATATGAGGGGTCGTTGATGCGCCCTGTCCGCTGCATTCGTATCTTCAACATGTTGCGGCACTGTAACAGCAAGAGTTGTAAAAATCAACAGCCCCTCACACGCTCGACGTGTGAGGGGCGCACGCTATGAACCTTGTACAAGCGGTTGGTCGCGAGTGCTCACCTCTTCGACACACCGAGCACACCGACCTGGGATCCGCTCTTTGTTCACTGTCACCTCCTCACTTCCTGTCTGTGAGATCGTTGCCGCCGCGCAGGCCGGGGAACTCCGTGCGATTCTCGTCCAATACGGCAAACGCGCCTCGGCTTTCCTCCAGAGAGGCAAGCGTGCGGCTGAGATCGACCGAGCAGACCGTGGGGAGCTTCCGCACAGCATCCGCGGTCTCCACCGACGATTCGAATTGGATCACGCCGGCGGCCGAGAGCGTACGCGTCACCATGGCACCGCACGCCTCTACATACCTCTGGACTTCTTCGATGTCATACCGCTCACTGACGAATGCGTTATAGGATGGCATTGAATTCCTCCCTCTATCTACCCCCACCACGATAGCCCGCCATCTACGCATAGACAACCCCTCACACGGCAAGCCGGGTGAGGGGTGGACGGTCAGCCCGTACGCGTTCGTTGCGATATCTCCGAGACATTCGTTTCGAGTCGCGCGACCTTGCCCTGCAACTCGTCGATGGTCTTGTCCTGTTTCGCGATACGTTCGCCGTACACTTCGAGTGCAAGCCACTCGTTGCGCACGGCAAGAATCGTCAGGGCGAGGCCGCAGACGACCATGCAAGCGAAGAGGAAAAAGACATCAGACGCGAGCGAACTCCCGATGGCGAAGCCAGAACATGTGGCTATGGCGCCGGTCATGAAGTGCATCGTGTTGCGAGCTTCGCCAGTATTCTCACGGGGATTCGCCACGATATTGGGCAGGATCATCTGTGCCCATACGGTTGCGATCACAGCGATTGCCAGCGAAATGACGGCCATCCAAGCATAGGTATTCGGGCTCATGTGCTTCTCCTCTTTGCTCCCGACTACATCGACAATACAACGCGCTCATCCAATGTCAAACCCCTCACACGGCAAGCCGGGTGAGGGGTGGGTTCAGAGCGGCACGACGCCGCTTGCGTAGCTTGAGCAGCCGCGTCAAGGACGCGTTATTTCGCGACCTTTGTGGCTTCTTCGAACCTCACGGACAAAAGTTTGGAGATGCCGTCCTGCCCCATCGTCACACCGTAGAGCTCTCCTGCCGCGCTCATCGTCGCTCTATTGTGCGTAATCACGATTAGTTGGCTATTCTTGCCGAGCTCCTGAATCATATCGGCATAGCGCTTCGAGTTCGCCTCGTCGAGCGCGGCATCGGTCTCGTCGAGTACGAGGAAGGGTGGCGGATTGACCTGCGACATGGAAAAAATGAGTG
>Ga0209541_10015820_pt1 | contig 11225 bp, 11 predicted proteins | sample RifCSPlowO2_01_FD_184027 | JGI IMG/M metagenome (GOLD analysis project Ga0209541, IMG submission 184027) | Groundwater microbial communities from Rifle, Colorado - Rifle CSP2_plank lowO2_0.1 (SPAdes) (version 2) | ecosystem: Environmental > Aquatic > Deep subsurface > Groundwater | place...
TATTTACATCTTGAATGGGGCGGAATTATTGCAAATCCCCTATTCTTTCAAGGCATTATCCCAAATTACAATGATGGTTGAAAGCGGCAATAAGTTTTCAACATCAGACTATTCAATTGTAGATGAAAAATTGAAGTTTGTTGACTATAGGTTTGGAGCAGGAAACAATTACAGCTTTTTTGTTCCAAGCGGCAAATATGTTGTTTTTGCAGCAGGCGATGTAATTGACTTTGGAGGTGTTGAATATCTGCTTGCAAAAGATGTAACTATTCCAAAGCATAAGAACATCAAAGTACCCATGAGCACGCAAAATATCAAACCATTCAAAATTGAAGCAAGGTCGCTTGGCAATACAAATCTTGTGCTGTATGAATGGCAGAAAGCATTCAGGGTTTTTAATGATAGAGGTTGCTTTTTGAGTTATGACTTGACAGATCCAAATTATGGAGACAGGACTGTTTATGTTTCCAACAAACCTTATACAAGCCTTGACATGGATGTATTTTTTAAGTTTAATGGAGTGCCATCAAAGACAGCGCCGCAGGCTGCTGGAAGCGGCTCTAGCAGAGGATTTAGCTGGAGCACTTGTTGATGTTTATGACGCAAAACAATTTCAGAAAAATATTGAATTTATTTGTTTTAATTGCAGCACTTATATTCTTAAGTGGCTGTCCTGATATGAATGAGCAATTATATCCAGTTTCTGAAGAGCAGTACTTAATTGGATGGGCATTGCACAACATTAATGATTCAACACCGAGAAAATTGTCATATTCCCTGAAAGAAGTGGCAAAATACACGTATCATTTTAATTATCCTGCTTTTAATTCCCAAAGATTTGACAATGTCATGTTTTGGATAGGGCCTTTCCAGTTTGGTGCAGGAACATCGTGGGTGAGATTTGCAGTTCCGCAAGATAGGGTGTATTATTTAAAGGGCGATAAAGTGTCACAAAAAGATTATTATGGCAGAGATTGGTCATTTTATAATTTAATGCATATTAATTATTTAACGTCTGACGATTTTGCTACCCAATTTGGACTTGAGATTGCGCATAGAGAACTCTATGGATTAGATAACCCATTTAATGCTATCAAACCAATTCCAGGAGTAAAAGAAGATGTGTACATGGGAACCTCGCCATTCACTCCAACAAGCGTGGTGGTAAAAGACGAGGCAATATCTTTGAATGACAACTTACTAAAAGGATACAACAGAAAATCTTATTTAGCAAGGTTAACACAACTATCTATAACCTCATGCAGTAGTGAAGGTTGCGAAACAAAAATCATTGATTTACCTTCACCAACATATAAAATATATCTCGATGGAAATTTAGTTGAGGAAGGAGAATTAACATCTCAGAATGAATGGAATCACAAATATTTAAAACATTACTTAAACGCTGCGCAAGGGGCTTACAATGTTGAAATTAATATTCCCTCAGGCTACCCAATTTTTAATGTAACCAAAATTAAGTCAAGCTTTAACAAGAACTCTGAAGCTAATAATTACCAGCTTCCAGTGCTAAAGCACATAGAATTCCCGCCAAGCTTTAAAGCAAATAAATCATTGCAAATAAGCCTGCAATTCGAGGATGAAAGCATTATAAAAAATGTGTCAATGTTCTATAAAACTGATTTGATGGCAGATTGGAGTTCCTTAGGCAGCTATAAGGGCACGAAACTTGTAATAAAAGACGGGAATGTCAAAGAAATCAATTTTAGGTTTGCTGTTGCAGCAAATGACGGCATTGCAGAATATGAAATTTATCCAATTTCGCTTAGAAGCCTATCTGTCTCATGCAAGCCTGAGTCGCAATACATTAACAAGTCAGGCATATTGCAAACTTGGGTTCATGGACAATGCCTAGACGAAGAAAATAATCCTATTAGGGGCATAAGAGTTGAACTTAATTCTCGTGGAAAATTTTTAGGCGCAGTAATGACCAACCCTTATGGCTCTTTTGAAGCGCTGTATAATGGCATGGTTGATAAAGTAACAGCAAACTTCAAGGGAACTGGAGTATATGAGCCTCAAAAGAAGTGATTATTGCACTATTAAGAATAAGGTTTCTGCACAGGCAAAAACTTGTTAAAAACCAAAAGAAGATTTATTGAAATGAAATTCATAACCAAATCCCAAATAAGGCTTCCAACAAGAAGTAAAGAAAGCCATAAAGGCGACAATGGATTGGTGCTTGTTGTCGGCGGCTCCAGGGATTTTGTAGGGGCTGTTGCATTAGCTGGACTGGCGGCATTGAGAAGCGGCTGTGATTTAGTCAAAATAATTGCGCCTGAAAAAGTTGCATGGGCTATAAACGCTTATTCCCCAGATTTGGTAACTGAAAAATTAAAATGCGATTATTTTAAATTAAATCATTTTAAACTTATTGAACAATCAATGCGAAAATTTGATGTTTTGCTGATTGGCAACGGAATTGGATTGAATAAAAGTACAAAACAATTTTGTAAAAAAATAATAAAAAACATAAAACAATTCAAGGTGATAGACGCCGATGCAATCAAGGCAGTTTCAACGGATGATTGTGAAAATTCAATTATAACTCCCCATTCCAAAGAGTTGGAATACTTTTTGATTAATTCAAAAATAAATAAATCAACAATAAAAAAAATCAATAAAGAAAAAAACATTAACAAAAAATCAGAATTAATAAAAAAAATAACTCAAAAATTTCTTGATAAAAACAACATAATATTATTAAAAGGAAAAATTGATGCAATAATCTCAAAGGATAAGATATTCTATAACAAAACTGGAAATGCAGGCATGACGAAGGGCGGCACAGGCGATGTTTTGGCTGGATTGTGCGCTGGCTTTCTTGCGCAAAGCAGGAACTTATTGCAGAGCGCAATAAACGCGGCTTATTTCAATGGATTGATTGGGGACATTTTGCTCAAAAAGAAAAAAGGGTTTGCTTATCTGGCAAGTGACATGGCGGAGGAGATAAGTAGAATAAAGATTTAATTAGTCAAACATTAATATTTGGATTTAATGGAATTTTGCCAGCAAACAGCAAGCCAACTATTACTGAAACCACAAGTATGCCAATTAAAAATGCTAGTATAATATACAAAATGAACCAAACTAGCCAAACTAAAAGAGTCTTACCCCAATCTAATTTATAAAATGATTTTATCAGCCATAGGGCAAGTAATATTGAGATTATCAGCCATTGGGCAATTGTAATGACTAAGCTTAGGCTTTTAATTGTAATGGACAAAATTCCCAACAAAAATCCAATTATGCCCAGAATTGTTGTTAATTTAATTGCAGTTCTATAGCTTTGGTCAGCTAATTTGAATATTTTAGTTGTCAGCATTAATAACAAGCCGTTGAGCGGTATAGTTATTATTGTTATTATCAATGACTGAATTAATTCTGAAATGGCCATTTTGTAATATTTAGTCCTAGAATATAATACAGTTAACTTAACCTGATTGTTTATTAACTTTTCTATTTAGTTCATCGATTAAACCTAAACACTTAATTCTTGAATCAGAATTACTAATTTTATAACAATACTCTTTATCCTTTTTAAGTACGGCATTGCAATAATTTTTCATTTCAAGATTCCCGATTTGAGCATCACAAATGTTTTTATCTATGCCCTCTGTATTGTTGATATTGGCAGCTAATACTAGGATGATGCAAAAATCTTTACCGAAGCTGGATTTCGATTTTATGCACTTGTCTATGCTCTGTTTTGGATTTTTTGAGTCAATACTATTAGCAAATCCTGAAAATAAGCTATATACAGAAAAAAATAAAATAATTTGAAGTGCCGTGACTAGCAATCCGATTATAATTGCTGCGATTGCCAGACCTTTTCCTTTCAACTTTGGATTTTTTTGAATATGAACAAATGCCGCAATCCCGGCTATTAATCCGATGATTGAAAAAGTCGGTATAAAGAATATAAGACTAAAAATAAATGCCGCAATTGCTAGAGTTGAAGTTTTCTGAGGCATAGAAATGAATTGTAGCAAGAGATATTTAAATATATTGGGAAAGAAAAGCTAAACTTAGAAATATTCATTCCTGGATATACTCAACTCCAAGCGCGAGGCATAATTCAGCCTTTTTCAATTCCTTGCCAAGATAAGCGGCATGGTCCAAAACCCTAAACCAATTCTTCTTATGCTCGTCGTTGTACTTGAAGATTGCAACATAAATGTCATTGGCTCTCCCGCCCCTGAACTCCTTGAGTATTGTATGCTGATAATCGCATATTGCGACTCCAATTTCATGGGTGTCCCAATAAATTTTTATCAACGTATAGCAACCGTCGTCATTCCTGTGGTCTTTATAGTCGTCATAAGGCTTTGTTCTTATAACTTCAAAATCCCCTGCAACTTTCTTGTCCTTTACCCATGCTGGTTTATCCATTCCCATAGCTGAAGCGAATTTTAGTCAATTTATAATTATTTTGGTTGCAAAACCGCAATTATCTAGAATTCTCAGAATTCTCGGACCTTCGGAATTTTTCAAATTCCGAAAGCTTTAAATACTATTAAAAAAGATATTTTATAAATTATATTTAAAAATATTTAAAAAACTATTAAAAATACTATTATAAAGATGGTAAAAATCCAAAAACTTCCTTCTGGACAATTAGTCATCACAATCCCAAAGCTTATTGCAGAGTATGAAGGCATAAAGAAAGGCATGGAAATGGAATTCAAGAAGCATAATGAAGGATTTATCCTAAAGATAACAAAGAAAAAAGGTGATCAAAACTGAAAATAGACGATTTGGCAAAACTGCTGGGCAAAACCAGAATGGAAGTTGAGGAAATGCTTAACAAGCATGATATTATAGAGATAAACCTGAGCGAAAGAAAACCAAAGTACAAGGAAGAAGATGATCTCAAGATTTTTGAGTAAGCTCATTAACAAAATCAATAGCATCGAAAATCTTGATTTTCGGGCTTTCGGAAATCAAAATTTCCGCAAGCTTTAAAAAAGACAACTCCATTAAAAATTATAATATTAAAAAAAGGCAAGATGGCAACTGACGCTGAGCTTAAAAAATATGGATTTGAAGAAAATGAGAAAAGCGAAGAATTTAGGAGCTCAACTATAAAAACAGGCTACCCAGCTCCATCAAGGAGGTACAGGCTTCATTATGAAGGGTACAACATTTCTATTGAAGAGCCTTATTTCTGGACTTTGCATTATTTGAGGTATTTTGGCGGCTTTCCAAGAATTGACAAGATAACAGATGTTTTTGCAGCTGCAGAAAATTCAGCATTTTTTGGAGCATCGCAGCAGAGGCTTGGATTGCAGCAAGACAAGGTAAGCCAGTTTCTTGCAACAATTGGCAAGATGGTAAGGGAATTATTCCAGCTTGTCAGGGAAATGAGAATTCTTGATGAAAGGCTAAGCTATTATGCTGACAGCTATACAAAAAGCCCAAGCGCTGAAAGCGCTGAAATAACCCTTAAGGGCATTTGGGTTGATTTGGTTGAACAGGGAGCAAAAAATCCCGCTTCTGTTTATGGTATGGCACGGGAAGTGCAATTTACAACATTGCCGGATTTGTTTTTCTCGACGCATCCACCAAAGCAGGAAGATGTTGATGTTGTTGTTGAGAAAGAAAGAGGACAGTTCAACAGAAAGGTAAGGGAAGTCTTGAAGAGAAAGCTAAGAAGCTTTTTGGCGTGGAAAGAGCACACATATGAAGAATTAAAGAACAGAAGAAAGTTTACCTTAAAGTACTTAAGGCAGCACTTTGAGATAATAAGGATGTATATGACATGGGTTAAGCCGTATTTAAAAAATATACAAAGGATGCAGCTTGACCAGTCAAGAGCTGATACAGCAGACTTGATAGTTGCTTTTGAAAGCTCTATGATTGAAGTGGAGACTTTAGCGGTAAAGCCTGTAAAGATAGCAGGTGTGGATATCAACCAATGCATTCTGATGCATTACCTTTTCAGAACAAGGCCAGAAATGAGCTACTCGCAGGAATACCAAAGAGGGCCTTTGCATCTTGGCAGAGTAGAAATAGACTTTAGGGCTTATGCATGGACAGACAAGGAAATTGAGAGCTATAAGAGGATGCGCGAGCAGGAGGATTTCCAGCTGCTTGGAGTTATTGATGGTTCTGTAAAAGCTGCTTTGGAGGCATTAGGAGACGAGCTTATGAGATACTTAAAAGAAGCTGGCGAAGAGTTTGAGGAAAGGAAAGAGTTGCCAAAGCCACCTGCCAAAAGAGCCGGGCCATTCCTGTCTGTATTTGAAGGATTTGCAGAATTGTTTGCGTCATTTAAAATGAGAAAAGAGCTGAAGCAGGCAAGGAAAAAGCCTACCCAAACAAACATTATGAAAATGGCACTTGCAAAGAAAAATGCAGAGAACTCTGTTAAAAAAGTAATGTGGAACACTTACCATCATTTCAAGAAGCAGCATGATATGCTGAACTGGTAAAGCCTTTTGCCTTTCCAATTAAAAAAACAAAAGTGCGTGTAACGTACAGAGCAAGGCGACCCGCAGGGCTCAAGGCGAGAAATTTTTTCCTCGAATTTTTGAGGCAACCCGCAAAATTCAGAGTTGAAAAAATTTTGAAGCACTCGAGACTTTTTTCCGCAGAAAAAAGTTTGCCTTGCGAGTGTTAGGCGACCGATAGGCGAGTGAGCATTGCGAACTCGAGTTTTTGAGCTGCCGAAAGTCTAGTTGGTGGCGTAATTTTTAGTAATACTTTTTAGAAGAATCAATAATTCTAAGATACTGGCTCATACTTTCATTTAAAATAGCATGCATAAGTGGTCTTATTCCTCTGTAATAATACTTTAATTCGGTATTTGTAAGTTTCTCGTGCTGGAAAATTTTTTCCATTATTCTGCGTTTAGCCGGAGAAAAAATTTCTGATATGGATTTATTTGTATCTAGTTTACCTCTGAATTTAATATTTTCCCTAAATCTTTCATCTTTAATATCAGTTGTTCTTCTAGAGAAATCTTTGAAGGAATCATAATAATACTTAAATTCTTCATCTTTTATATCTTCTTTTATAGAGTATCTATCTATGGTGTTTTGTATATCATAATTTAAACTTTCTAAAGTAAAAATCTTATTTGTTATAATCAGTATTTTATTAAATTGTTTTATTAGTCTGTCAGCCTCATCCTTATTCAGAGAAGACAATTTGTTAATTATTATATCATAATCAAAATGGTATTGCAATATTAACGGAATCGCCAAGAAAAGTCTCTGATTATTGGTCTTTAGTATTTCAAATATTCTATCTTCATTGGATTTATAAGTAGGAAAATCTAATTGAAATCCAATCTTTTCAAGATCCTTAATCAGTTTTGCTGGTATCATCTTTATACTCCTTCTCTAAAACCTTAAATTTTGCATCGTAGTCTGAAATAATTGATCCTTCCGCTAATTTGTAGTATCTTTCCCTTAATTCTTCAAAGTTAATATTTTCAGCTTTGATAATATCTATTGCATCATCAATATCTCTTTGTTCATTGCGGGCAATTTTTGTGATTATGATATCTTGCCAGTTCAAAATGTATAATTTTATTTTTCCAATATCTTTTAGGTGCTCAGATTTGTCTTTCCAATCATTAGGGAGACTAATTCCAAAGATAAATTCGTCATAAAATAAATCTATCCTAATATTTTCTAGATACCAAATATTACAGAGTTTTGAAGTATCTTTTTCTTTCAATCCAGCTAAATTGAAGAGTTTTCTAATTTTTTCTTGATTCTCTGTAGTTAAAAAATCTATATCTTTTGTAGTTTCTTTGATGTTCTTGAGAATCATTGCAGTGCCGCCAATCGCGTAAAGTTCCAGCTCTTCATTTAGGTCCGCCAATAATTGTAAAAGAGTGTCCAAATTATCTAAATTTGTAGCGATTGGGTTTTTATAGTTATCTTCATACATTTTTATACACTTTTTCATACTAAAATATATGTACTTCTATATAAACTTTTCGTTTTTTTGGGATTAGTAATAGAAAGATTTAAATAATGTAGCCTATTCTTCAAATTATTGTAGCCTTAATGGCTACCTTTATTGTTAAAATATGTTGAAATTGAGGTAAAAATGGGAAGAGAAGAAACAAGCAAAGTCAAAAAACAAGTTATGGAAGGATTAGTTAAGGTGCTTCCTAATGCGAGAATACTAAACAGAAAAACTATAATTTCCGGAGATAAAACAATTAAAATTTGGGCATCAAAGGACTATAAGGGTACAACCTCAGTAGGGAATTGGTATGGTTTTTTTTCCGAAGAAATTGAAGACTTGGATAAACCAGAAAGAACTTTATTGTTGTTTACTACAGGAGATGCACAAAATTTTTTGGCAATCCCTTTTATGGACTTTGAGAAATACATAAAACCTATTTTGAGAATAATCAAAGATGGCTATTTTTTTCTTTTTCGTAGAGACAATCAAGGGTGGTTTTTACCAACTGATTATATTCCAAAAAATAGGAGAGTTGGAGTATCTGAAAGAGGAATACCTCTAGACAAATATGTAAATGATTTATCTTTTGTTGGTGGGTCATATGAAGAATACCTTAAACTTTCTGAATCTAAAAAAATTGATTTTAGTTTAGAAAAGTTGGATATAACTTTCATGATAAAATTAATTGCAGAAAAAGATCCTACATTCTTGGCTAAATCAACAGAAGAAAAATTAATCATCATTAGGTATCATCAGATAAAAAATCAATGAGGCATTTGAAATGGATAAAATGAAGAAGCATATCTTAATTGGTGGTTTTTCATGAATGTAAAGGATTTATGTATGGAACTAGCTAAGGTTGATTCAGAAGATGAAGTAATAGAATTATTAGAGAAAGCAGGTCATTGGAAAGATAATTCGTGTTGGAAATTTTTTAATAATGAGGAAAATAATTTTGATAGAATAGGGAATCAGCAGAGTTCTCCAGATGCTGCTTTAGTTGAAAAACTAGTCAATTCTATCGATACGATGCTTATTAAAGAGTGTCTTTTGAAAGGCATAAACCCAGAAGATAAAAATAAAGCTCCTGAGAGCATTCAGGGAGCTACTGAACTATTTTTTGGTATTAAGCGTGGCCAATTATATAACATTACTGCTAGTGAAAGAAGCAAATTAGCCGAAAACGTATCCATCATTGCAACTGGCGAAAAAAAGAATCCTTCATACTGCATTATAGACAAAGGTGAAGGTCAAAGACCTAACAAGGTTGAAAGTACTTTTTTATCTTTGTCAAAAGAAAATAAACTTAGAATCCCATTTGTTCAGGGAAAATTCAATATGGGTGGAACAGGTGTCTTGCAATTTTGTGGTAGAGGCAATAAAGCAAATAACTTGCAACTAATAATCACAAGAAGGCATCCACAATTGGCAAAGAATGAAAATGACGACGATTCTAAATATAACTGGAGTTTTACTATAGTGAGACGTGAAAATCCAAAAGGTGGTAGAAAAAGTTCTGTTTTTACATACTTAGCTCCAAGAGGGAAGTTATTGAATTTTTACGCTAAAAGCCTATATTTATTACCTGGCGATTACCCGGAAGTTATGAAAGAAGAATTAGAATGGGGGACTTTCATAAAGCTTTATGAATATCAAATGCTAGGCGGATTGAAAACTAACATTATATTAGATCTTTATTATCGCCTCTCTTTATTAATGCCAAATCTCGCATTGCCTATAAGAATGTACGAACGTAGGAAAGGTTACTCAGCACATAGCTATGAAACTAATCTATCCGGTTTAAGCGTAAGGCTAGAAGAAGATAAACTAGGAAATCTCGAAGAAGGATTTCCAAGTTCCAGCACAATAGCTGTATTAGGGCAAAAAATGAATTGTTCTATTTTTGCTTTTAAAAAAGGTCAATCTGAAAAATATAAGAAAAATGAGGGCATTATATTTACTATAAATGGGCAAACTCATGGATTTTTACCCAATTCGTTTTTTGACAAAAAATCTGTTGGCATGAACTACTTAAAAGATTCGATATTGGTACTTGTTGATTGTAGTAATTTTGACGGACGAGCACGTGAAGACTTATTTATGAATAGCCGAGACAGGTTAAGGGAGGGGGATTTAAAATCTGATATCGAAGATAAACTTGAGGAAGTTATTAGACAACATCCAGGACTAAGAGAATTAAAAGTAAAAAGAAGACAAGAAGAGATTGAGGAAAAATTAGAAGATTCTAAACCACTGGCTGAGGTGATAAGCGATATTCTGAAAAAAGCACCAACACTATCTCATTTGTTTATTAAAGGAATTACTATAAAAAATCCTTTTAATTTAAAGAAAGTAGGACAGACAAACAAACCTCATGAAGGCAAATTATTTCCAACTTTTTTTAAATTAGTCAGCCCAAAAGAAGGAGAAACAAAAATTTGTTATTACAATAGCAGATTTAGGGCACAATTTGAGACTGATGCACAAAATAACTATTTTGAAAGAGACGAACTTCCAGGAAAATTTGAACTTTATGTAGAAAACCAAGAGGTAAAAGAATACACTTTAAATCTTTGGAATGGTAGCGCAACTCTTACAGCAAGCTTACCAAGTAACTCCAAAATTGGAGATACTTTTGAGTGTGATTGTGTTATAAGTGACGAAAGTTCACGAGGAGACATTCATAATAAATTCAAAATTTTTGTGGAGAAAGAATCACAAACAAATGGAGGCGGTAAAACTACAAAAAAGCAAACTCCATCTGGCGAAGGAGACGAAAGAAAGGAAGAGGAAGGTTTGAGTTTACCAAATATAATTGAAATAAGAGAAAATAAATGGGACGACCATTCTTTTAATAAATTCAGCGCACTTGAAGTTAAAGATAGTGGTGAAGAAGGATATGACTTCTATATAAATATGGATAATATATATCTTTTAAGTGAAATAAAAAGCCAATCAGGTATAGAGCCTAAATTATTAGAAGCCCGATATAAGTATGCTTTGGTTTTAGTTGGGATGAGTATTCTTAAAGATTACAATGATAGAAAAGATAAGAAAAATGAGGAAAATATTCTTGACAAGATTAAAGATTTTTCTAGAATAGTCTCGCCAGTATTATTACCAATGATAGCAACATTAGGCGACTTGGATTTAAATGAAAATTAGCACACTCGTAAGCCCCGATTCCCCAGTATAATTTGTAATAAAAAATTTCAGAGAGCAAAGCGAACCGTATAATATCCCATATTATGCGAAGCCACCAACTATAAAGACTTTCGGTT
>Ga0209541_10015821_pt1 | contig 11224 bp, 17 predicted proteins | sample RifCSPlowO2_01_FD_184027 | JGI IMG/M metagenome (GOLD analysis project Ga0209541, IMG submission 184027) | Groundwater microbial communities from Rifle, Colorado - Rifle CSP2_plank lowO2_0.1 (SPAdes) (version 2) | ecosystem: Environmental > Aquatic > Deep subsurface > Groundwater | place...
CCATATATACTCCCTGGTTTTTCTCCTTTTAATCTCAAATAAGAAGCATCTCTCACACTAATTGGATATTTTATTCCTACATCTTGAAGAGCTTTTAGTTGTTCGTCTAAAGGAGCTCTAACTTCATAAACATCTCCTAAACCTTTCACACTTTCAAAAAGATTCGCCTTTGCCATTCATTCTCGATAAAATAGAAGTTTTTAAAATTTTCTATTCTGTCATAACTCTATAATAGTTACTATTCCTTCTTAATCAATTTCCAAACATACAACTCTTCTTGAAATAATTTCTTCCTTTCCAATAGTTTTGATTTGTAATCATATTTTTCAAAATTAATTTTAGGTGTTAATGAAGATATTAAAAGAAGTATGAAACCGTTCTTTTCTAAATGGCTTTTAGCTTGTTTGAGAAATTCAATTATTGTTTCATCTCCTCTTTTTCCGCCAGAGGTATCTGGAAATTTGTCAAATTTTGATTCTGGAAGATAAGGTGGATTAAATATTATTATGTCGAACTTGCCTTTTACTTTTTCAAAAAGATTTGATTTTAAAACATTAAAACCTTTTTCACGACATAAGTAAATTGCGTCGTTGTTTATGTCAACTCCCTGAATATTTTTTATTTTTAACTTGTGCAGTGTTTCTAATTGAATTCCTGAACCAACGCCGATTTCGAGAATCTTTGAATTTTTATTGTGAATTTCTTTTTTTAAAACTTCAGATAAAAAATAAGAATCTTCTGCTGGTTGATAGACAGGAAGTTTCATTTAACCTAAATTAAGAAAGCTTAAAACTTCATCTTTAAATATAAAAATCGCTACTCCTGCTCCAATTAATAATAATAGAAGTATTATTAAGAATATTATTAAGAAAGTGTGTCTTTTTTTCTTAAGTAAAGGTTGTGTTCTCACCCTGTTATCTTGATATTGAGATACTTTTTGCATAGTAAATTGAATTGGTTTATCATCAGGTTTAATAATAGGCCTTTTATCTCTTAATTGTTTATCATTAGACTCGGAATATGGCCTTTTATCTTGGACCGGTCTATCTTGGGAGATAGGAATTGATGATGTTGATTGTGAGGAAATATTATTTGATTGTAAGAATCTTGCAGCTTCCTCTATTTCTGGTTTATCATATCCAGCGTTATAGAAACTTTGCATAGCTTCTTGAAGAGAATGTCCTTTAGATAAAGCAACTTTCAATCCACCAACAATATCATCTCTTACCATTTTATATCCTCAATATTTTTCCGTTTTCCATTAAATGACAATTCTTTCCGCTATACCCTAACTCTTTGCATAATTCCATCATTGGAATGGTTTTATCTGAACCTCCATGTGATGGTATGATGTGTTCAGGGTTTAATAATTTAATTAAATCCCTTGCATCTTCTCTACCCCCATGTCCCGAGACATGGACATCATCAAAAATTCTAACTTTATCTTTCTTAAATTTTTTATCCATTTTTTCTTTATTTGAAATATTTATAGGGACAGGAATTGTAGAAGAAGAAAATATAATATTATCTCCCTCATTAAAATCATACGGCAATGCCCCTCTTGATAATCTCTCCAAAATACTTCCTGGTTCTCCTTGATGTCCTGTGCATACAACCACATATCTTGACTTGTCTTTGCTTGCTTTTTTTAAATAAGAAAGAACTTGTTTTTTATAACTTCCAATTTTAATTTGTTTTTCAAAGGGACATATTTTGGCATTCATTGACGCTTGGGTATATTTTTTTAAACTTCTTCCTAAAAATATGACTTCACGATTTAATTTTTTTGAAAATTCAACTATACTTTTTAATCTTGCAATATGAGACGAAAATGTAGTTACAATCATCCCTTTATGTTCGTTGTTTACAGTTAACATTACTTCTTCTAATAAATCTCTTGCAATTTTTTCACTTGGAGTTTTTCTTTCAGATGATGCATAAAGTGAATCTATAATTAAAGCTTTGACACCTTCTTTTGATAATCTTTTGAATGCTTCATAATTTGGTTTTGGACCCATTACTGGAGAATTATCTAATTTGTAATCATTAGCATAAGCAATCGCCCCTTCTTTTGTATGAATTACCATTAACGCAGTTTGAGGTGTTGAATGAGTTATATTTAGAAATTCTACTTCGTATGTTTTGTTATTTTTACCTTTTACGAAGTATGATGAATTCGGATTTATAACTTTTAATTTGTTTGGAAAATTAGAATAATTATCCTGAATTAGTTGTTTCAAAACTTCAATTGTAAATGGTGTCCCTACAACATCTGCTTTATATCTATAAGACAAATAAGGAACAGCACCGACGTGATCTAGATGAGCATGTCCAATTAACATTGCCCTAACTTTATCCCTCCATTGGATTTTATCAAGAATTAAATCATTAGGAATTGCCCCAACTCCCCTCATCATTTTTTCATTGGTAGTTGATTGTTTAGAATTACCATTTTGATTGTCTAATTTTTCGGCTTCCTGTAATTCAACGATTGGAGGAAGAAAAACACCTGCGTCAAATATAACTACATCATCGTCGATTTTTAGAGAAGTCATATTTTTACCAACTTCATTGTAACCTCCAATTGCTAGAATTTCTATATTTGACATTTTTCTCTTTTAATTACGCTCGCTGCGCTCACTTATCTCCTGGCTTCGAGCCGGACTATGTCACGGCTCTTCGCGAGAAAATTGTGAAGTCAAAACTTTGAAAGTTTAGTTTATCACAATTGCGAGCAGTGAGCTATTTATGAAAATGAAAAGAAGAATGGGTTTAAATTAATTTGGGTTAGGGAAAGTATAAAAATAATGTTTGTTTAGAATGTTCATGAAATCGCTTAAACCCTCGATGAGAGAAAAGAAAAGGTATTTGTTAGTTTCAAATGGAAGTAAGGATAAAATTGAGAAAGCGATTCTTGAATTTATTGGAGTTAATGGGATGTCAAAGACAGCATTAGAATTTGTTAAGAAGCAAGGTGATAAAATGATTATTGCTGTAAATAGAAAAATGGTTGATTCTGTTCGGGCTTCGCTGGTTGTGTTTAAGGAGAAAATGGAAGTGCTGGGAGTTAGTGGGACGCTTAAGGGGTTGAGGAAATAAACAACCAAAAACCTTAAAAACGTCATATTTCTATTCATTTTGTAGGAAAGGAAAAATAAACGAATTCAGATTATTGATATTCTGATGAAATATAGAAATTTAAATTTAACAATGAAAACAAATAAGGAAATAGCTGGAGGTGTAGTTTTCTAATGGATATGCCAATAGATATGCAACATCAAGCTATGGGTTATGATAGAACAGCAACTATGTTTTCTCCAGAAGGACATTTGCTTCAAGTAGAATACGCTGAAAAGACTGTTCGATTGGGAGTTTCAAGTATTGGAATGGTTTGTAGTGATGGTGTTTTTATTCTTGCAGATAAAAGAATTACAGATAAATTAATGGTTCAAGAATCAGCAAGTAGAATTCATGAGATAGATGCGCATTTAGTTGCTAGTATTGCAGGAATTACTTCTGATGGTAGAGTTCTTGTTGAAAGGGCACAAGTTTTATCTCAACAGCATAGATTAACTTATGATTCTCCAATTGAGCCCGAATCTATAATTAAAGAAATTTCAAATACAAAACAGCAATTTACTCAATATGGGGGGGCCAGACCATTTGGGGTTTCAATGATGCTCGCGGGACTAAACGGAAGTAAACCTGAATTATATACAAGCGATGTAACTGGTAATTATTTTTCATATTATGCAAATGCTATAGGAGAAAATGATTCTAAAATAAAAGATAAACTTAGAGAAAAATGGAAAAAAGATTTTATTTTAAAACAAGGTATAAAATTATCAATGGAAATATTAAAAGAAATCCAAGGTAAAGATTTCAAACCGGACATGTTGGAATGCGCAATCTTAGAAATTAAAGGAAATAAAATAAAGAGATATTCTGGAGAAGAAATTAAAGAATATATTAAATAAAATGACAAGTACAATTGCTAGAATAAAGAAAGCGGGAAAACATTTTGAGATTATGGTTGATATGGATAAGGCATTGGCTTTTAAGAAAAATACTCCTGGAGTTAGCGTTGGTAATTTCTTAGAGAGTGATGATATTTATACTGATTTAAAAAAAGGCAATAGAGCTAGTGATGAAGATATGAAATCTTCTTTTGGGACTACTGATGTTAATGAGATTGCATCTAGATTAGTTAAAGAGGGTGAGGTACAAACTACACAAGAACATAGAAGTGAAGTGAGAGAAGTAAAATACAAACAGGTTGTTGATTTTTTGAGTAGAAATGCAATTGATGCACAAACAAGAAATCCCATAACTGCTGAAAGAATTAGGTCTGCTCTTGATGAAAGCGGAGTTAATATAAAAAATGTTCCCCTTGAAAATCAAATAAATGAAATTATTGAAAGTTTAAGTAAAATTATACCAATTAAGCTTGAAACAAAGAAATTTAAAGTTGTAGTTCCTGCAATATATACTGGAAAATCCTATGGTGTAGTGAACCAGTATAAGGAAAAAGAAGATTGGTTGAATAATGGAGATTTGCAAGTTATGGTTAATGTCCCTGCAGGTTTAGTTATGGACTTTTTTGATAAATTAAATTCAGTGACGCATGGAAGTGCTTTGAGTGAAGAGATTAAAGAATGAAAGAAGAAAACGAAACAGTAATGGAAGAATATGAAGAAGATACAGACAAGGAAAGAAAAGTTGTCATACCTGGAGAGGTAATTGTATCTGGGGATAATTTTCTACCTGGTGAAGGAACTGAAAAGAAAGGAAAAGATATTATTGCAGTAAGATATGGCTTATCTGAAGAGTCAAGAGGATTGGTTAAAGTTATTCAATTATCTGGAACTTATACTCCTCGAAGAGGAAATGTAATTATTGGAAAAGTTACGAACTTGACATTTAATGGTTGGGTAATAGATATTGATGGGACTGAAAATGGATTTTTGCCGTTGATGGAAGTTCCAATGTTTGTTAACAAAAATGATTTAGCAGAAGTAATGGATATTGGAGATGTTGTTGCGGTTAAAGTTTGGAGTGTTAAAAGAAGAAGTATTGATTTAACTATTAAGTCGAGAGGATTAGGAAGATTGGAAGATGGATTAATTGTTAAAGTTAATCCTAATAAAGTTCCGAGAGTAATTGGAAGGGCTGGAAGTATGGTTACATTAATAAAAGATGAAACTGGTTGCAATATTACCGTTGGACAAAATGGATACATCTGGATTAAAGGCGATAAAATAGAAAACGAATTATTAGCTAAAAAGGCAATTGAATTTGTCACAGAAAGATCATTTGTTCATGGTTTGACAGACAAAGTAAAAGAATGGTTTAGGGAGGAAGGGAAATGACACTTGAAACAGAAATAAAAGAAATAATAGCTGGATTATTAAAGATAGAATTAAAGAATATAGATGAAAATTCATTGTTAGATTCTTATGGTATGGATTCTTTAGATTATACTGAAGTTGTTTTAGCAATTGAAGAAAAATATGGTGTAGTAATCTCCGACGATGATTATGCAAGAATAAAAACAATTAGAGATATTGCAGATTATGTTGAAGGAGAAGTTCAAGCAGGAGTGGGAACAAGATAAAATGGCAAAAGAAAATTTTAAACGAGCAAGTGGAAGAAAGGTAGACGAACTTAGACCGATGTCTGCGAAAGTCGGTGTTGTTCCGAATGCCGACGGTAGTGCGATGTTTTCGTTTGGAGATACAATTGCGATTGCGGCGGTTTACGGGCCAAAAGAAATGCATCCACAACATTCTCAAAATCCACAGAGTGGAGAATTGAGATGTACATATAATATGTTAAGCTTTTCAGTTACAGAAAGAATTCGGCCCGGTGTATCAAGACGAAGTCAAGAAATTTCTAAGATAACAGAATGGGCATTGAAACCTATTGTTATGATTGAAGATTATCCTTCTACTGTTGTTGATGTTCATATAAATATTTTACAAGCCGATGCATCAACAAGATGTGCAGGAATTAATGCAGCTGCTTTGGCTTTGGCTCATGCAGGAATTCCAATGAAGAATTTAGTTTCAAGTGTTTCAATTGGAAAATTGGATAAACAACTTGTTGTTGACGTCGATAAAAATGAAGAAGATTGGGAAGAAGGAGAAGGAGCTACAGATATTCCAATTACTATGACTCCAGATGGAAAAATTACTCACATTCAATTAGATGGAAAAATTTCAACTAAAGAATTAAAAGAAGCTGTTGAACTTGCGAGAGAAGCAACTAAAAAAATTTATGAAGTTCAGAAACAAGCTTTGAAGGAGGAATTTAAGTAAAATGGAAACTCTTGAGTTAACTAAAGATAGAATAAAACAATTTTTATCTGAAGGAAAAAGATTTGACGGTAGAAAAGTTGATGAATTTAGGGAGATTAAAATTGAGACAGGGGTTTCAAAAAAGGCAGAGGGTTCAGCGAGAGTTAAATTAGGAAAGACAGAAGTTATTGTTGGAATAAAAATGGATGTTTCAGAACCATATCCTGATTCTCAAGATTCTGGAAACTTGATGGTTACTGCAGAATTACTCCCTTTGAGTTCAAGTAGATTTGAAAATGGACCGCCAAGAATTGAAGCGATTGAACTGGGAAGAATTACTGATAGGGGAATAAGGGAAAGTAAATTCATTGATTTGAAAAGATTATGTATTAAAGAAGGAGAAAAAGTCTGGACAATCTTTGTCGATATTTACTCAATTAATGACGACGGAAATTTAATGGATGCAGCTGCAATTGGGGCTTTAATTGCTCTTAAAGATGCTAAAATTCCAAAGTTTGACGAAAAAACTGAAAAGGTTGTTTATGGTGAATGGACAAAAGATAAGTTACCTTTAAAAAAGGTAAATGACATACCTATCCAGTGTACTATTCATAAGATTGGAGATAAATTGATTGTTGATCCTAATAGAGAAGAAGAGGATACGAGTGAAACGAGAGTAACAATGTCAATCTCGAATGGTAATGTGATTCACTCTATGCAAAAAGGTGAACAAAAAGAATTAACTGTGCAAGAATTTAATAATGTTTTAGATTTGGCAGAAAAGAATTATAAAAATTTAATTCCTAAATTAGAGAAATATTTAAAGTAAAATGATAAAAGAAGAATTTAATATTGGAACACAATTTAGTAAATATGAAGTTGCGAGGATAATCGGAGCAAGAGCATTACAAATAGCAATGAATGCGCCATTGCTAATCAAGATTGATAAAGAAGAATTAGAAAAAATAAAATATGATCCAATTAAAATAGCAGAAGTAGAATTGTATTCTGGAGTTTTACCTATTACTGTTAAGAAACCATTTCCTCAGAAAAAAGAAGAGCAATTAAAAAGAGTTAAGGAGAGGGTTATTACTGATGCTGAAAAAGCAAAATTGGAGGAGACTGAAGTAGAAGATATTGAGAAAGAAGGAGAGATAATGGAGCTTGCTCAGCCTGATGATGAAAATGAAGAAAGCAATTCAGGTGATGATGAACGGGAATGAGTTTAAATAATTTGATTTCTTAATTGAATTATGAATTTCAAACCGACGCTGTGGAAGAGTGTTGTTTCTTTATTAGTTTTGGTTGTTTTATTTATTAGTTTAACACCAACAACAGTTTGTATTCTTGATTCTATTGGTGGTTGTAGAGATATTGGATTTTCTCCAACCTTGAAAGATATAATTATTTCATTAATTACAACTTTTATCCTATATATCATCTGGAGTTATTTTGAAAAGAAGAAATAATTAATATACGCTCTACTCGCGTCCACGTTTTATGATTGATAAAAAAATTTGTCAAAACATAAACGCTCGCTCCAAAGTCGCTTGCTTATTACTTGCTACGAACTCGCCTTCGGCAGAGTTCTTCGCTAACTAAAAAAGTTAATGTAATAAAAATTTTAAGAAGTTTTATATATATCAATATCTTAAATAGTTTATGAATTTCAAACCGACGTTATGGAAGAGTATTGTTAGTGTTGTTTTAATAATTATTGTTGATTTTATACTAGCATATTTCACGATGTGTTTAGTAGAATTGGGTTATACTTGTCCTCTATGGTATATTTTTACATTAGAATTAAAAAATATTATTGTCAGCATCACTTGCGGAATTTTAATTTATCTTATCTGGAGTTTAATTGAAAAGAAAAAATGATATCACCTCTTTTTTGATAACATAATTGATAATCAACTCTTGGAATTTTTATGTTAACCTTTGTCTTTTAGCGAAGAAATTCCGGCGCAAGCAGAATTTCTGAGCCAATAAAATAACTGAGCGACTTTGGAGTGAAGCTAGTTTTTCAATACAAAATTACTCAATCATAAACTCTCGGTCTTTTGTCAATTTTTGTTACAAGAATAATTTTATCTTTTTCGTTTAAAATATATAATGCTCTATAATCTCCAATTCTGTAGCGAAAAACTTTTTCCCTTTTATCTCTTCCAATAAATTTCGCATCGCTTGGAACTGGATTGCTTTGGAGATTTTCTAGCCTTTTAATTATTCTTTCTTGAATATGTTTATCAAGTTTTTTAAGAAATCTTTTTGCATTCTCTGAGAAATCCAAGGAGAACATTTTATATCTGTAATTCTTTCTTTAAATCTTTTAATGAAGTTGTTCTTCCTTCTTTCAAATCTTTACGAGCTTCTTCAATTGACTTAATATCGTCATCTGTTAAAGTTATATCTTCTATATGTTCTTTAAGAAAATCCATATCTCTTTGAAGTCTTGCTAATCTCTCTATAACTTCTTTGTTTTCAATATTCATGTTAGTTTCCATGAATATCAAATATGAATAGATTATTTAAGTTTTTGTGTTAAAGATACGCTCGGCTTATGCCTCGCCCATTATTGCCGCTTCGAGTTTCGCTTCGCTTAAACTCTTCGCTAACTAAAAAAGTTAATGCAGAATAAATTCATAGTTAAAAATAATCTGGAAAATCATAAAAAGCATGTTTAATTGATATAATATTATGGAATTACATCTTGCATCAATGGAAAATGTTTCGTGTTGGGCATTTCGCAAAGTTTGCGAAGGTGCTACTGATTCTTACAATGGAATGCTATCAATGGATTATTTAATTCGTCGGACGAAAGCTTGGAAAGAAGTTGATACATATGAAATAAAGGGGCATAGACAATGGCTCCAAGTTGCGATGGTGAAAGAGAAAGAATGTATTGAGTTTTTGGGAAGATTAAAGAGGGAACTTGAAAGTGAAGAAGATAAGAACTTTCTTTATGGGATTCAAATAAATGCCGCGTGTCCGTCGCCAGAAGTTATAAAACTTGGGCAAGGAAGTGCGCTTGTTAAAAGGCCGACGAAGGTTGCAAGTTTAATTCAAGAATTATTAAAACAAGATATTTACAAAGTCGGAATAAAACTTCGGCTCGGACTGAACGAAGATGAAGTAAAACAAAAAAAGATTCTTTCTACTTTAGAACAACTTGAAAAAATAAAGAACCCTAATTTTACAAACGTGACAATTCATTTTAAACATGCGCGAGAACCGTCCTACACACCTTATGATTATTCTTTACTTAATGAAATTTGCAAGTTTAAACTTCCGCTTATAATTAATGGAGGAATAAAAAATTATGGGGATTTTCAAAGAATTATAAAAAACATTCCAGTTAAGAAAAACATTAAAGGATATATGGTTGCGAGGGGAGCTTTAGAAAATCCTGATTGTTTTAAAGATTTTAGACGCGGCGACGGAAAAATTTTAGCTAAAAGAAGTTTTGAAGAAATCTCTCAAGAATATAAAAAAAATTGTGAAGAACATATGCCTAAATCAATATATTTAACGAAGACAAAAAAATATTGTTCTTGGTTTCCGGCAGATTTAGAAATTCCTGAGACGCCTAACGATGAGGGGAAGAAGAGTTTTTATTGAGAATTAAAATAGTTAATTTTTAATTTAAGGTTATGGAACTTGCTCAACCAGACGACGAAATTGAAAATGACGAAGCCGATTTGGATGGGGGTTATAACTGAGCGCAGCGAGGCTAATCCCAAAATTTAATCCTCTTTAGGAAAAGGCAGAAGATTATTCCATTTTAAATTTCCTCTTATTTCTCTAAATCCATGACGAAAACCCCTAACAAAAGGAAGTTCTGTATCCTGTGGGAATTCATCGACCTCCTCAGATTTTCCAGAAACATAATCCCAATTTTTCTTTCCAAATTGATCAATACCAAATTCATTTGTTATATAACAATGATGATCTAAAATTCCGCTAGAATCGGTATTATAAGTAATTTCTGTCACCCCATCAATATAAAAATATACAGTATACATGGGTTCATCTCTTTCAGAAACTCCATTAAAATTCATGTCTAATGATTTAACAGAATACTTTAAAGATGCTGTCGCTCCAAGATTACTAACTGCAAGCGCCAATTGACCATCATCAGTCATTCCTGTAAATTCAAGATTTTCATTTTTATTTTGTTCATGCCAATCATCGTAGGAAGCTTCTACAGCGAGATTATCTGTTTGAAACATAAGGTGATGTCTTTTATTATCTGTGTAATAATCTGTTACCTCATGTCCATCTTCCACTAATTTTCTTAAATGAGTATTCATGGGAGGAGTTGTCCATTTGTAAACTGTGGCAATTTCTTCCCTGAAAGGTGTTGCAACATATTGTGGCTGAGGTTTTTCTTTTGCACAACCTCCTAAAAGCAAGAAAGGAAATAATAGTGATATTAATTTTGATTTCATAAAATGTCTTTAGATAAGAGGTATATAAATTTTTTGTTTTATTGAAAAGAAAAAATAACTCATGAGAAACATTAAAATACTTTCTTCTTAATTTAATTTCATGGAACTGCATTTGGCTTCAATGGAAAATGTGTCGTGCTGGCCTTTAAGAAAACTTTGTGTTGGCGCAACGGATTCATATACTGGAATGCTTTCCATGGATTATCTTATAAGAAGAAGCAAGGCTTGGAAAGAAGTTGACACGTTTGAAATTAAAGGAGTTCGACAATGGCTTCAAGTTGCAAGCGTTAAAGAAAAAGAATGTGGTGAATTTCTTAGCAGATTAAAAAGAGAAATTGAAAATGATGAAAGCAAAAGATTTCTCTACGGAATTCAATTAAATGCGTCGTGTCCGTCGCCGGAAGTAATTAAACTTGGACAAGGCAGTGCACTTGTAAAAAGACCAACAAAGGTAGTTAGTCTGTTAACCGAACTTCT
>Ga0209541_10015822_pt1 | contig 11224 bp, 13 predicted proteins | sample RifCSPlowO2_01_FD_184027 | JGI IMG/M metagenome (GOLD analysis project Ga0209541, IMG submission 184027) | Groundwater microbial communities from Rifle, Colorado - Rifle CSP2_plank lowO2_0.1 (SPAdes) (version 2) | ecosystem: Environmental > Aquatic > Deep subsurface > Groundwater | place...
AAATTTGGAAAAGCAGCAGGAAATTCTAAATGCAGCCATCCGGAACTTTTACATAAAAAGCTATTATAATTCTCCGCTCGTTATTCTTCTCTCCGCTCAATCCGCTCAAGAAATCACCAGAACTTTAGCTTACCAAAAAGCTGTAAGAGACCAAGATAAAGTAATTATTACAAATATCGCTATCTCTATTCAGGACTTGGAAACGAAAAAGAAAAATCTTGAAAACGAACAGGAAAGATTGGTTACAATAAAAGCAAATCTGGATGACCAGTCCGCAAAATTGGATAAAATTGTCAGTGGCGCAAAGGCTTATCAATCAACATTATCTTCGCAAATTGCACGGCTTAATGCGCAACAACAACAAATTCTTGGTCAACGACTTGCGGGATTGAATATTCCTAGATCAGCTAGTACTGGCGTTCCTGCATGCATTGATGATAGAGACATCGACCCTGGATTTTCCCCACGTTTTGCATTTTTCACTTATGGCGTTCCAAATAGAGTCGGTATGAATCAGTATGGCGCCTATGGAAGGGCCAGGGCAAGTCAAGATTATTCAACAATTCTTCATGCTTATTATAATTTTGATGAATTTAAAGATATTGATGTAAATACGCAAATTAGAGTTGATAATCATGGAACGTACAACATAGAGGATTATGTAAAACGAATTTACGAGGTACCGAACTCATGGGGCGATAATGGCGGCATGGAAGCGCTAAAAGCGCAAGCTATTGCTGCGCGATCCTATGCAATGGCTTACACAAATAATGGTTCTGGATCTATCTGCGATTCGCAAAACTGTCAGGTATTTCAGGACGGTGAAAAAGGAGGTAATTGGAATACTGCGGTTGAAGCGACACGAGGAAAAGTAATGGCGCAGGGAGGACAAATAATAAAAGCATGGTTCTCCTCAACGCATGGAGGATATATTTTGTCAACAGGTGAACTGCCGGGTTGGGAATCAACTTCATGGACAAAACACGCCACAGACACTACAACAGGGAGTGCGGGAAGCTTCGGCGATATTAATTCCAATGCATACGATAAAGATTCTCCCTGGTTTTATTGCGATTGGGGATCAAGAATTCAATATAATAAAACCGCTTGGTTAAAGCCCGATGAAATTGCAGACATAGTCAATGTTATTCTTTTAGTTCGAGGGAATTCCTCTGGAGGATGCTTCGTTTATCAAACAGACAAAGCTCCACCAGCACCAGATCCAAAAAAAGGCTGTTCGCAAACTGACAACTGGAGTGTAGATAAAGTTAAGCAAGAGCTAGGTTCGGGAGCTTTTAGCAATATTTCTTCTATTTCTGTATCTGTAGATTTCGGATCTGGAAAAACAACCTCGATTAATGTTTCCGGCGATGCCGGTTCTCAATCTTTTGATGGATCAGAATTTAAAGACTGGTTTAATCTACGCGCTCCTGCTAATATACAAATTGTCGGTCCGTTGTATAATGTTGAAAGAAGATGACTGATATTTTTATAGCTCCGAAAAACAGAGGAGAAGATCGTTCGCCTGTTTTAAGTTATTCTGAAAGCGCAAGGGCATTGTCTGTCTTTTGTAAAAATCCCAAAGGAGTTTCTTTTCAAACCCAAAAACACAATGAGTTGATTATTTTATTCCTTCGGGCTCACCTCATAACAAATGTCTCATGGCTTGTTTTAAGTTTAATTTTGATAACGCTTCCCATAATTGCTCTAATTTTCCTGCCAAAGCTTGGGATAAATTTTTCTGCATCTTCCCAAACAATCCGCTTCACAGGGGTTTATATTTTCTTTTATTGCCTTATTGTGTTTTCCTATGTGTTTATTAATTTCCTGCACTGGTTTTACAACATCTTCCTTGTTACAACAGAAAGGATTGTAGATGTAGATTATTCCGATATTGTAATGCATAATATTGCATCTACCAATCTAAATCATATCGAGGATGTTAATTACACCCAATCAGGTTTTATCCCAACTCTTTTTAATTATGGGAATCTTTTTGTCCAAACTGCGGGAAACGAGAGAAATTTCGAAGCATTATCTATTTCAAAACCCAGAGAAGCAACTCATATAATTGGGAACCTTATTGGCAAAACAAAATAATGGATTTTATTTCTTTAAATTTTTTGCATCCGGCTATATGGATTAAGATAATTACTCTTATAGCTATTGTGTTTTATGTAATTTTTACATTTATTGTCTTTACCCAAGTAAGAGTTATGAGTGAAATTTTTTCTATTTCCGATTCTAAAACAATATTGAGAATAATCTCAATTGCCCATGTTGTCCTTGCAGTTTCGCTTTTTATAATTGCAATTGTTATACTTTAACTCAATGGATAGCAATATATCTTTCTCGAAAATAGTCGCAACGCCTACCCTTAATTCATGGTCCCAAGCATATAATGCGGGAAAGCTTTTCGCTGTTTTATCCCTGGAAAAAACCCAAGGAACTCCGCAGGAATCAGAATCGCTTAAATCGCTTAACATGCTGGGAAAAGATTTGCTGGAACATTTGGAGCAGGAATTTTTCACTATAGAAAAGAAAGATTTGAAAACAGTTCAAAAAGCTGTTTTTAATACATTTCAAAGTCAGACAAAGGACATTAATCTTTCTTTCGCCATTGGCGCTTTTATTAACAATGTTCTATATTTATTTTCGCAAGGGTTTGGAAAAGTTTTCATAAAAAGAAACGGGAATTTTGGCATGATTCTAGACTCGGAAGGCTCTAGGAACATGACTGCTTCTTCCGGACTTCTTAAAAAGAATGACCTAATAATTATATCTACCAAAGCATTTTCGGAAGTAGTTTCCAATGATGAGCTTAATTCTGCTCTTAATGACTCTTTGCCTTCGGAAATTACAGAATCTCTTGCTCCAAAAATACACAAAGCAGAAGATGGCAGAATTTCCGCAATTATTATCAAATATGGTAATCCGCAAGCTGAAGACCTGCCCGCCACGCAAGTCGACCTTAACGAGGCGTTGCGGGCGGGAGAAAGAGAAGAAGCAATAAAGGAAAAGCCCATTTCCCCTTTTATTAAGTATTTATCTTTTATAAAATCGAAATTAAGGAAACCCAACATCAGAATCATGTCTAATAAAAAACCATTATTAATTGCCATTGTTGTGATTATCGGAGTTTTGATATTCAGCATTATTGCTACTATTCAAAAACAAAATAATGCTAAAATTCAGGCTCTTTTTACGGAAATTTATTCCTCTGCTTTGAAAAAATACGATGAAGGACAAAGCCTTTTGGATTTGAATAAAAATTTATCCCGAGATGCATTTTTGTCCGCGCAGAAAATTTTAAATGATAATAGGAACAAATTCTCTGCAAAATCCAAAGAGAATATTCAAACTCAAGATTTGTTAAGAAAAATTGATTCAGGACTTATCCAAGTGTCTCCCATAGATAAATCCGGACTTGATAGGAGTAAATTATCAATTTCCGTTGTGAATGGAAGCGGTATTGAAGGAACTGCGGGAAAAGCAGCAGCTATACTTAAAGATTTAGGATACAATGTCGCTTCAACCGGAAATGCGGATAATTTTAATTATGATGGAATTACGATTAAGGTAAAAAAAGAAAAGAATAATTTCCTGAACCTTCTCAGAAAAGACCTCTCAAGAGATTACGCTATTACTTCCGCCTCCTCCGACCTCCCCCAAGATTCTCCCACTGACACCCTGATAATTATTGGGAAATAAGTCGATTTTGGCAAAATTTGAGCCCTTTCTCTGTCAATCTGCCGACTATTCAGTTTATGAATTAAAAAATTAACGGATTATTCCTCTAATTCGTTAATCCGTTAACTCGTTAATTGCGTAATTGATTAATGGTAAATCGAACTAAAATGAAGTATTATAAGAGCATGAAAATTACAAATCGAAGGGCGTTTTTTGATTACTCAATCATGGAAAGGTTTGAGGCAGGAATAAATCTTTATGGAGCCGAAGTTAAGGCTGTCAGAATGGGACATGCGGATTTAACAGGATCTCATGTCAGAATAATGGGAAACGAAGCGTATTTGATAAATGCCAAAATTTTCCCATACAAATATTCAAGACCGGAAAATTACGATGAACAGCGTACCCGCAAACTTTTACTCCACAAAAGTGAGATTATTGCTCTAAAATCCAAAACCGAAGGTCAAAATCTGACACTTGTCCCAGTGTCTATGTATACCACCAAAAGTTTTATAAAACTTGGGATTGCTTTGGGAAAAGGCAAAAAACAATACGACAAAAAGGAATCTATCAAGAAAAAAGACCTTGAGCGCGAAGTGGAGCAGGAAATGGAAGATTTAAGGTAATTCTAGAAAGCTATATTGTTGCTTCCGGATTTTGTTGCTGAAGATCTACAAGAAGCGTTTGCATGCTTGGCACAGGAAAAACTGGCTCTCGAGGCTTATTTCTTTCTTGGGGCAAACTTTCACACAAAACTTGCGGTTTCGAAATTGTTAATGGCTCTCCTCTTCTAAATAAACTCATTGCTCTTGATCCAAAACTTGGTCTTCTTTCCATTTTTTAAATTTACTACAATAAAATTGTATCCGCTTGACATTGCCCTGACAAAAATAAGACAAAATGAAAAAAAACAAAGCTGATTTGAAGCTAGATTAGCTATTGACTTTGAGAACAAGAACATATATAATTCATGTTCTTGGGGATGCATTGCATCGACAAGAATGCACTTTAAAAAACAGCAAGCCGACAATGATCAAAAGTCGTAAAATTGGATCAAGTTATAAATGCTTTTAGAACAAGCAGAGAGGCGCTCTTAGCGGAAAAAGAAGCAATTCTTTCGATGCTCGGAATGTCTTCTAGACAACCAGCTTTTGCATATTCTGCTTAAGCTTAAGTCTTGTTTGTAAAGTCTTTTCTCAATGGGATTTTATAAGCATAAATACAGTTGAGAGATGGTAGGGAAAGTTGGTTTCTATCCTTATTGTATTTATCAACCTTGACGCTATTAATTCTTGTTGATTAGAAAAAAATAGCGTAACTTAAAATAATCAACTAAGCTTGTAGAAGTTTTTAATGTAATTTCTTGGACTCGAGCTCACTGCTCGACATCTCCACACTACCCCGCTGAAAGGCGGGGTTTTTTGTGGTAAAATGAGAAGATGCGGAAGAAAAAAATAGCGATAAGTTCTGTTGGTATTTTAGCTTTAATTGCTTTACTGCTCGTTCTTATTTTCTTCAATCCTTACAAATTAAGCTCAACTCTGGAGTTTACATCAGAACATTTAATTATCGGAGCAATACTTCTTGTATTTATAAGAGCATTAAGCAATGTTGTTCCAACTATTCCCGGAGGCATGATTATTTTTTCTGCAATTCCCATATTCGGCTGGTTTATAGCTTTTTTAAGCAATACGATCGGAATATTTCTTGGAGCATCCATTGCGTTTTTTCTTGCCAGAATTTATAGAGAACCTCTGGTCGGCAGATTCGCATCGCTAGATAAAATCCGTAAATCAGGTAAGCAAGTATCGGGAAAAGGGCAATTCGCAGCTCTAGTTGCCTTCAGGCTGTTTACCGTACCTGTCGTAGACATTTCAAGCTATGTCATAGGGCTTACTAAAATAAGCTATATTAAGTTTGCTTTAGCCACATTTATTGCCTCTCTTCCAACAGCCGCAACTTTCTATTTTGGTGAAGAAATATATAAAAGAATCTTTGGTAAAAATTTATTCATTGCTGTTTTAACAGTGTTGATTATCGGCTCAATTTACTTTATTATTAAAAGATACAAAACTAAATTTAAAATTTAGCAGATATGATTATCGCACATAGGGGATATGGAAAATTTGCTTTGGAGAACACAATATCTGCTTTTGATAAGGCGATATTGGTAGGCGCAAAAGGAATAGAATGCGATATCAGATTAACAGGTGATGAAAAGGCTATAATTTATCACAGCGCTCATATAAAAATTAATGATAAGAAAATTAAAATCTCTCAATGTTCCATTAACGAGCTTCAGGATATTTGCAGGCATTTAGGACATGAGCTTTTGGTTTTGGACGATCTTTTTGATTATATCAAACAAAAACAAGCGGAATTTTTTTTGGATGTTAAAACATCTTCCTCCATTCTCATAGAGTCTATAACCCGCAAAATTAAAGAGAACAATTTGTGGGATCAGGTAAATATAGCAGGATGGTCTTTTCTTGTAAGAAATGCTCTAAAAGCGCAATCCAAGCACCCCAAACTTCAAGTCGGCCAATTTCTGCATTTGCCTCCTGCCTATCGCTACATGAGCAAGCCTAAAAAAAGCTATTGTGTATTTTTGGGATGGCTTGACGGACTTCCGGGAAGCCAAAGGCTTTTCCGAGCTCTTATTTCTCCAAATAGATTAGTTAGATTAAAGGTTTTTTTGGAAAACCATGGATTCAATGTAAAAGCCGGGGTTATAAATAGTGATTCAGGTCTTGAACTTTTTGCTCAAGCGGGAATTACAGATATCGTAACTGACCGTATTGCTGAAACTGTAAATTATTTTAAGAAAAAAAATTAATCTCTTGCCAAAGTTAATCCCCACACTCTACTTGCGCCATTTTTCTTAAGTATTCTTGCTGCTTCAAGAAGAGTTGAACCTGTTGTTAGGATATCGTCGACCAAAAGGATATTGGGTAATTGGATTATTGGGACATTGGGGAGAATTGAAAATGCATTCTTTATGTTGTCTCTTCTGTCTTTTAATTTTAAACCAAACTGTGATTTCGTATCTTTTGATCTTCTCAAAACATCTATAAACCTAAGATTAAGTTTCCTAGACAGCCCTTCTGCCAAAAGCTTTGCATGATTATATCCTCTTTTATTTAACCGTTTCCTATGAAGGGGAATCGGTACAAGAATTGGCGAAGATGCATATATTTTTTGGAAAATTTCCTGCTGAATAATTGACTCATAAAAAAGCTCAACTAGAGATTTTTTTAAATCTGCAAGATAAGGCTTGTACTTAAAATTATAAATCAGTTTCCTAACAATTCCTTTATACGCAATTGCGGAAAATGCGCCGTCAATTGTATATTTTCCTTGGCATCCCGGATGCGTTAATCCATCAATTGAGCCTCTATTGCAAGCCAAACAAATCATGGAGAGATCAAAGGATATAAAAGAAAAACAATCAGCGCAAATATACTCCCCAACTTTGCGGCAATTCACGCAATGCTTTGGGAACAGGAAATCCAGAAAGCCCACAATTTTAGTTTAGCAAAAAAGAGGCGGTAGGCACAATTCTGCGCCTACCAGCCAGATACCGCATGGTATCTGGCGGAGAGGGCGAGATTCGAACTCGCGAAGACGTTGCCGCCTTATTAGTTTTCAAGACTAACCTGATCGACCACTCCAGCACCTCTCCAACCGTTTTAATTATAGCAAATAAATAGCTTCATTAACAATCAACTATAAATGTTTGCTAAAAATTCAATAATGCATTAAGCTATATAAAGGAGAGTACGCAAAGCGCCATGGATAATATAAGATTAAAATTTATTTCTGGACAGCAAAATAAATTTCTAAACGAAGTTTCCAGCAGAAGTAGACTTTCGACAAAAGCATTGTCAAGAATTGCAAATGTACATCCACGCAGCTTTCGTGACTGGAAAAAAGAAAAACTTACTATGACTGTTTTTTCAGCAGAAAAATTTGAAACGCTATTTGGTGTTCGTTTGCCTGAAGATAAAAAAATAATGATTCTAAGATGGCAACAAGCAAAGGAAAATGCAAGTAGAACTGGAGGATTGGCTCTTTTTAAAAAACATGGCAGCCCAGCAACGCTAGAAGGAAGAAGAAAAGGAGGAATAAAAGCAATTGCAAACTTAAGAAGAAGCGGATTTACTCCTTATGTCAAAAAATACAGCCTGCCGATTGGATTTAGCGAAAAACTGGCAGAATATGTGGGCATTATGCTTGGAGATGGATGCATAACTCCGGGACAATTTAATATTACACTTAATTCTATAGCAGACAGTGAATATGTATATTTTGTTTCTCAACTTGAAAAAAACTTATTTGGAGAGGAACCAAAGTCATATAAACGCAAAGACAGTAAGGCATTAGTCTTATATTACAATAGCCGTTTTATCATAAGGTATTTGCTTAGTATTGGACTAAAGATCGGAAATAAGGTAAGACAGCAAGTCGATGTGCCTAATTGGATTAAAAGTCATCCTCTTTATAAAATTGCCTGCGTTAGGGGATTAATGGACACAGATGGAGGAGTTTTTCTCCATAGATATAAAGTAAATGGCAAAGATTATTTCTATAAAAAGATTTGTTTTTCTAATAAATCAATTCCATTATTGATATTTATCAAAGCAGCATTGGAGGAACTGGGTCTTAACCCAAAAGTGATAAATAATGTAGCAAATAAGCAGGTTTGGTTGTATAATAACACGAAAGTCAAGGAATATCTGGAAAAAGTTGGAACCAGTAACCCACGACTTCTAAAATAGGAGGGTGACTCAGACGGTTACGAGAACGGTTTGCTAAACCGTGACCCCTTAAAGGGTCCAGTGGGTTCGACCCCCACACCCTCCGCAAATTCTAGAAATAAAACCTCTAGAATTATGCTAAGATAAAAGTATGACTGCTCAAAATCCGAATCCGCTATCTGGCGGAGAAAAAAATTTACCGAAAGAACCATTAGATTTACCTCGTGAGCCATTGGACTTGCCTAAGCCTGAAGATACGACACATAAAGAAATTACTCATCCAAATGAGGTTCGGACAATCTTGGAATGGAGCGCTCCAGGAAGACCTTTCAGAAAAAGAGGCCGGCAATATTATCTAACCAGTCTTTTAATTATGGTTCTTGTTGAAATTATCCTATTTCTCTTCTCTCAATATATGCTGATGCTTGTTGCTTTATCTTTTATTTTTGTCGCCTTTACTCTTGTTACTGTTGCGCCCTCTAATTTTAAATACAGGATAAGCAGTGAAGGAATAACTGTTGAGGATCATTTTTTTCTTTGGCAGGAATTATATGATTTTTATTTCAAAAAAAGGGAAGGCATAGATGTCATACATGTTAGAACACATTCATTTATCCCAGGAGAACTAACATTAACTCTGGGCAATATGGATCGTGACCATATCAAATCTGCTCTTCTTCCCTACTTACCTTACAGAGAATTGATAAAACCAACATTTATGGATAAATCCGCAGACTGGCTATCCAAAAATTTTCCTCTGGAGAAACAAATTTAATTTTTGTCAATTAACATTGCTAAGTAAGCGCAATTCTTCTATGTCCTCGAAGTCTTTTAAATTAAGAGTCGCTAAACTTAATCCGTGATTTATTGCAGTTGCGGCAATTATTGCATCTATGATGGTCGTATTATTTTTTGCTCTTATTTCTCCTGCTTTTTTTGATATTTCTGTTTCTAATGGCAATATATGCATTCCATAAAACAGTTTTTCTAAATCTTGCTCTGCCTCAATACTTCTCCATACGCTTTTACCTGAGTATAATTCGGTATGAGTCAGTATTGATATGTGTAATTTGTATCCTTTTTTGGATAGGCTAAAAAGCAAGGTATTTTCTTTATTCTTTCTTCGAACAAAATCAATAATTACAGAAGTGTCCAGGAGAACTTTTTTCACAAAGCCCGTTCCTTTAGCTGCTTTTCAACCGCAGCTCTATTTTTCTTAATTTCGTCTTTTGATATCCAGCCACCTTTAATACTAAGAAGTTTTTTCAGATATTCATCTTGATTGGTTTCTTTTTCAACAGGCTCTGCAATAATTTTACCATCGTTTATATATAATTTGAGCCAGAAATCATCGCCAATACCCAACTCCTCCCTGACTGTTTTGGGAATAGTAATTTGCCCTTTGCTAAATGACTTGATATATCCCGCAGTATTCATACTGAATTTCAGTCTATACTAGATTACAGTAAAAGTCAAGTATTCGCTTAATTAAAGTTTAATATCCGACACTTCTAGTACAATATGGAAGTGAATCAACTAACTAAAATTACATTAGCCTGGGAACTCTTTGAGCAAGCTGTTCCTAAAGCTCATATAGCCAATCAATTGGCAGTTACCAGAGAAACAGTTCATATTTGGATTAAAGGCATTCAAGAGTTTGGACTGTTAGAGTTTTTAGAGCAATATGCTGACGCTAAAAAGGGTGAAAGAAGAAAAAGAAAGATTGACGGATTGCTCAAATCCAGAGTCTACAGATTAAGAGAAGAAAACAGAGATTGCTGTGGACAAAAGATTAAGGAATTTCTTTATGATGAATATGGGGTGGAATTATCTACAACAACTATCTACAAAATATTGGGAGAAAAATACAAGTTAAGGAGCAAATGGAAGAAGAATCAAGCCAGAGGCCCAATCCCTGAAGCTTTTAATCCTAGGGAGGTAATCCAGATGGATACTGTTGATTTTGGACAGATATTTGCTTTTACCGGCGTAGATATCTTTACCAAAGAAGTATCAGTTAAATTATATGAATCCCTTACAGCAAAAGATGGATTAGATTTCCTAACTCTTTCTTTTAAGAGCAGATTTAACCATGTTAATTTACTCCAAACAGATGGAGGATCAGAATTTAAAGCTGAGTTTAGATCAAATGTCTTTAAATACGCAGACAGATTCAGAGTAGCCAGGCCTTACAAGAAAAACGAGCAGTCATATATTGAGTCATTTAACAGGTCTCTGAGGAAGGAATGTTTAGGTTGGACTAAATACAGACAAAACGATATTCCTAACCTAGAGAAAGAATTAAATGATTATTTGGTGTATTATCATGACAAGAGACCGCATATGAGTTTAAACATGATGACACCTAATGAATTTCTGAAACAATACCAAGTGTCGGATATTTAACTGTACATACCGTACTTCAGTGCATTATTTAGCCTTACACCTTTAAGGTGTAATCTCAAATCGCCTCCCAAAAAACCTTATTCCCAAGAAATTAAATTAAGATATAATTAACTTATGGTTGATGTGCATTGCCATTTGAATTTCCACTCCTTTACAAAAGATTACGATCAGGTTATTAAACAGGCATTTGAAGCTGGAGTAACAAAAATTATTAATGCTGGGACCAAAATCGATTCAAGTCAAAAAGCTGTTGATCTGGCGCAAAAATATAATAATTTGTACGCGATTATTGGCGTTCATCCTCATCATGCGGATAAATTAGAAACCGACTGGATAGAGCAATTAGAAATTCTTGCAAGAAAACCTAAAGT
>Ga0209541_10015823_pt1 | contig 11224 bp, 10 predicted proteins | sample RifCSPlowO2_01_FD_184027 | JGI IMG/M metagenome (GOLD analysis project Ga0209541, IMG submission 184027) | Groundwater microbial communities from Rifle, Colorado - Rifle CSP2_plank lowO2_0.1 (SPAdes) (version 2) | ecosystem: Environmental > Aquatic > Deep subsurface > Groundwater | place...
AGTTAATGTTGCGTAGTAGCCCCAAGTTACTCCCTGATCTATAGAGTACTGAAATTCGTCTGTTGAAACGTCAATCCCGGAGGTTGTATCACTTACATTAATTGACACTATGTAAGTGTGATCGTTTCCCGATTGAGTGAGAGTGAAATCTGTCCATCTACTTGGAGCTTTGGTGTCAATTTTGAAGTCTACGGTTTGTGCGCTTTCCTCGTTTCCTGCGTTATCAATAGCATAGTACTCAAGAGTATGCTCACCGTTTGATGACACCACAAAGTTGGTCGAGGGCGAAGTAGTTGCGGAGGTTATGGTTGCACCATCAAACCATACGGTGCCACTACCCTTGATCCCAAGTTCTACATAGACTCCTATTGCGTCGTCATGGCTTGCAACAAAGTTATAGGTGATTTTTTGCCAATCATTTGTGCCTGAGACAGTAGTGCTGGGTCCTATTAAAGAATAACCGTTTGTTCCAGCATTATCGTAAACTACATAAACTTTATAATAAGCATCCTGGGTCACGCCTGAGGTTTTGATCCACACACTTGAGGTCATGTTTTCATAAGGGGTAGCGACGGCAAAGTTTGCTTGATTTGTAAAAGCATTCCAAGTGCCTGACGTTGCTTGTATTTTTGCTGAGTTTGAGCCTAAAGAGGGCGCACCTATGGAGTCTTGGGAAAAGACCGAGTTAATGTCATCATTCACCTCGTCCCAAAGGTCAATTGGGGTTCCAGCATCCTCAAAACTCGGGTTTTGAACAAGGTTTAAGGTGTTGCTAAAGCTTTGGGTGTTAAGAGATCCCCCATCAATCTTCCAGTTAATTGAGGCAACCCCGGACTCCAAATCGTCTGCAGAGATGGTGATGTCAATCGGTGATATATACCAGCCATTTTGACCGTCAGGTGATGACGGGTTGAGAACAATAGAGCTTGTTGGTGCTGTAACATCAGACACCGCCTCTATTTTATTGGCTATGGCTGTGAAGATAAGAACGAGTAAAGCTATTGCGAGGATGGCTTTGGGCAGACGGTGCATAAATTAAGTCTATCAGTTTTCTTCTGAGAGTTCCAGATTTACCCTGATATTTTCTTTGATTGCTTTCGCTTTGAGAAGGTTTCGAAGGCTTTTGATTGTCCTCCCTTCCTTACCAATTACAAGGCCCATGTCTTCTTTACTAACCGATAGTTTGAGGTTGATAAAATTATCTGGTTGCTGCTCTTCAGTGACGTAAACCTGATCTGCATTTTTAACTATTCCCGTGACGAGAAACTCTAAAAAGTCCTTCATTCCCCCTCCTTAGGCTCTTTGGTTTCTGTTACTTCTTCAACTGTTGCAACCTTCTCCCCCACCCCTTTTACCTCTTTGCTACCCTTTGGGTTGTATTTTGTGTAAGTGTATTTCCCTTCGATTATCTCCTCTACTGCGCTAGTTAATAGGGCACCTTTTGCCTGCCAGCTTTTCACTTTTTCTTTGTCTACTTCAAATTGTGGAGGGTTTGAGTTAGGATTGTAAAAACCAAGAATATCTAAAGTTTCCCCGTCTCTTTTAGATCTTGTTGCTACTGCCACAATCCTATAAGATGGGGAGTTCTTTTTACCTATTTTTGAAAGCCTTATTTTAACCGACATATTCTTTTCTCAAGGCGAAATACTACCAGCTTCGCATTCTTTTGTCTACTTAAAGAGAAAACAATTGTTTATTGGAAAACTTGTGAATCTGAATCTGAGAAGATTGCAAAGTTAAAGGCCGCTGGAAGGTATGGCAAGCTTCTTGTCGCTCGGACAGTTCTTTTGACTCTATCTTCTGCCCCTGCCACTGTCGCACCTGTGGTTCCAATAGTTGCTGTTGAGGTAATCGTAAAGCCTTGATATCGAAGGGAACCGGTGTTAGCCCCAACGGTTATTGTTGATGAGTTGTATAAACTTTGAAGCCGTAGGAGTTGTGAATCAGAAGGTATTGTAAGTGCAAAACAGGATTTTCCGCCAATAGATGGAAGGCTAATAAAGTTGTTCCCAGTGGCGGAAAGCCCTTGGTTATAACCTGTTTTTCTGACTGTGTAGTTTGGTGTACCTGAAATTAACAAATAGTACAGACTTGACGAGTCCCCACTTGCTGGTGAGCTAAAACAAATGTTAAGTTCGAGCGGAAAAGTAGAGCCAGCAGTTTTTAGTTCCAGCACCCTGTCTCTTTCCAAGTTATAGATATACGGGTCTCCAGCTGCTGTCACGCAACCGTATCTGCCAATAACCACCTCTGCAGTAGTTGAAATCCCGTCAGTTCCGGCTACAGTGTAGTTTTGAGGAGTACTTTGGGATGTGCACCCGGCTGCTCCCGCCAACGTGTCAAGAGTACTTACCGATTTAGAAAGATAGCTTTCCACCCCAGCTTCTGCTGCAGCAAGAGCTCTTGATGATGAGTCAATGTTTGTAGTTCTGCGAACTGTTGAGATGGTTCTTGAGGAGATGGAGATCCCAACACCAAGCGCAATTACCATGATGAGTAAAACAAAGATTAAAGTTTGGCCTCTTTGATTAAATTTAGTCATAGTCTATTCTATCTCCCACTTAATATCAGTTATATAAAGTCCAGTATACTCAAGAGCCGTTGCGGGAACACCAGAACCCATTTCCGAAGCGTTGAGAAACACCAAGTCTTTTGGTATGTACCTGATCAATTCTGAAGGGGACGTGTTATTTACACCTTTGTTTCTGTTCATACTTACATAATCACTTGCCATCAAAAGGCCATTTACAATTAAAGTTCTGTCATCTGCTGGGTCTTGCCCTGTTGATTGTGAGCTGATACTCCCGTTTGCAATAATGCTAACCGCTAGTTGAGCCGGGCTTGCCTGATTTAGCGGGGAAGGATCGGTAGCTGGAAGAGTTGACGCAAATGCAACAGAGCCATCTATTACTAGAATAAGCCGATCTGTTGTATCGGCACTTTGGATAGTTTTTGAAAATGTGAAGAGTTCAGAATCTGACGAGACGACATATAAAATGACTGAGCCTGTATCCCGGTAGTTATAGGTTCTGTTCGCTTGGAGCATTGTTCTAAAACACGTGGGGTCTGTGCGATACACCCCGGTTGCTATCACAGCATTGTTGGTTGCTATGAAATTGGTACAGTTAATTGTTAAGGTTGCATTTGGAACCGTAATTGCAGTACTTGGCGGAGAATTAAAGTCGATGTTTGAAGGGAACCCAAGCGTTGAAGCTGGACCTGTGCCACTAATAGTTTTCTTAATATTGTAATTGTCATACCCAGCGCCTGAACCCCCAGCTATTTTAACCTCATTGTAAACCCAATCTTCAACAAACATATCTGAAGCGTGTGTAAAAGCAAGACCTGAGGAGCTGTTCGTAAGACTTCCAGTGTAATCAACCATATAGGGATTGGTATCAAAGGTGTTTCCGAGATCTTGTGGTGGGATCGCTTGTGAAATGCCGTAGGGTGAGCAGTTAGTGCAATTGACAAAAATGTCACCAAAGATGGTTTGAGTCCAACCGTTTAATGCTACCTTTTCAAAACCGAGTTCAAGGTCAGAGTTTGTGATCCTTAAATCAGGTATAGTTACCGGTGTGCCTGTTGTAGAATTTCCATTGTAGCAGGCAAGTTCGTAGATAAACGGGTCTCCGGGGTTTGGGTTTAAGTTGCTACCACCTAAAGTAAAAGATGCAGAGCCAGTAGCAGGAACAACAACATTTAGTATTTCAAAATTCCCACCTGCATCAATCTGATCTTGGTAGAGAATTACCCCTGACGAAAGACTTGCTATTGAGTCGTCGTTAAGTTGTCCAAGCCCAGTTGGCGTTGTGCACAAGGCTCCACTTGCATCCCAGAACAACCCAGTGACGTCAACAGGGGTTCTAAAAGATCTGGTTGTAGAGTACGCATTTGAGCCTGTTGCCCAGTTCCCGTTGGTTGCGCCGACTCCCCAGCAGTAGTTTGTATTTTTGGCAAGTAACGCAGTGTTGCATTGAGTTGCATATGATCCAGTACTGGCATCAATTTCACATTGCGGAGTCCAACCCGGAGCACTTACATCACTTAATACAGGGCATGGGTCCGACGCCTGCAGAGTGTACAATTTGAACTTTTGTCCGGCAGTGGATCCGCAGGCACTGCCCCAGCCACTATGACTCCAGTCGAGGGTTGGAGTTAGTGATGACACACCGACACCAGGCGCGGGTGAATCCAAAGTTGGAGCTGTTGGTCCTGAACCGTAACAAAACTCCCATGTTGGTGAGGTTGCAGTTAGAGAGCCATTGGTTGACCCGACTCTCCAGCAGTAAGCAGATCCCACGGTAAGACCAGTTGTTGTACAGGTGGTTTGGGTTGTTAAGCCTTCGCACCCCAGTGCCTCTGTGGAAAAGGCGGGGCACGATGCGCCAGTTTTTGTAGCTCTATACACCGTGTAGTCATTGGCATTAGACCAGCACCCGGTTCCAAAAGCTCCAGACCAGGATAATGGTACAGTTGAGGAAGACACCGAGGATAGATTAGCAGGGGAGGTTAGGCTTACTGAGGGGGAAGTGGGAATGCAAGTTACATACACCCAAGTAGGCGAACTGGGGGATGTCATACACCCATTTGTGGCGTTTGCATACCAGCAATATTTTGTTGCTTGGGAACGGGAGAGAGGTGTTGAGGGGCAATTAATTGGGTTTGACGAGTCAGAAACATTTGTGCATCCTGCTAACAAAGGGTATGGTTTTGCTGGGCAGACGGCATTGGGCGCAACTGATGTTTGGAAAACGTTGGATCTGTTTACGTTCCCTCCGCTGCAAGACCCCCAACTCGAAACATTGTAACCATATGTAACGGTTGATCCCCACCCAGTTGATCCTGAAGGAGGATTGACGTTTGTTGGAGTGGTTGGCGCCGTGTCTCCTTCGCTGTCTATTTCACAACTACATTTATGTGGGGTTAAAGGTGGTCCTTGCTCGCAAGTTCCATTTCCATTGGCACACGAGTCTCCGTAGCTTGCCCCTGGGCAACTTCCTCCAGATGTATTGTCACAATCCGCCCCAGGACCGGTACAGCTTACTGACCAGCCACACGTGTTACTAATTTCCCAGTCTCCCGGGATACACGCGCCTTTGTGAAAGTCATCACATGATGGGCAGTCTGTGCCACTGCATGGAACATCATAATCACAAGTCCCTTGTGCGCAAACGTAGCCGCAGACAACAACTCCATTACAAGTGGCTGCGAAGATTGGTTTAGGTCTGATTGGTAGGGCAAACGACAGCACACTAAGACCGAAAAGAATTAAAGAAAATTTTCTGGGTAAATTAAAACGATAAATCATATTTTAATCCAGCCTGACCCAAACTAAAATTTGCCTGTTCTGGCGTTGATAGTCTGTCTAATTGTCCTTGAGGATTATTAAAGTTTGTTAGAAAGCTAAGTTTTGCTGCAATATAAAACGGAAGTTCCTGTTCAATAGTAGGGGAAGTTAAAATATCGTCCGCAAACCAGATGTAAATGGAGGTTTTGGGTTGAGTAACCTCAAACTGCCACTTCATTACTACAACTTCTGTATTGTCGGATCCCTTCACTTTCATGGAGTTAACTCTCGATGAACCCGGGAAAACACCATCTGTAAAGACGATCTCTATAGATTCAGAAGTACTAACCACTTGCTGAGTTGGATAAGCCCCCACAAGAAAATAACCCTCGTTGCTACAGTTTATATAAGGTGAGACGAAGGTTCTGAAATTTCTTTTGTTCTCGATTGCTATGTCATAACTTGAAGCTTCATCCTTGATCAATATGTCACAAGTTTTATTGAAAACAAGAAACCTTTTCGAAAGGAAAAACATGCTTGTAATTAACAGTACCAAAACAAGAAGAAGCAGAATGCTTTTGAGTATCTTCATACCTTTCTAATCATAGCAGAAGAAAATCGCAAATCAAGGAGTGTTGGAAAGCTGTCGGAAAGATGCGAGTATGTATTTTTGAGGGCGGTTCAGCTACGTGAACACGAACCCTCAAAAACACATCTCGCTATCTTTCCACCAATCACAAATTTTCCAAAGCGTTTTTGGCGGAGGCTTGTTCTGCCCGCTGTTTGCTCGTGCCTTCCCCTACTCCAAGTTGTTTGTCGTTAATATAAACTCCGATCTTAAATTTTTTATCGTGGTCTGGTCCCCAATCCTGCAACACCTTATAAATAGGTGTTTGATTGTACTTTGATTGTGCAAGTTCCTGAAAAGACGACTTGAAGTCCTTGTATTGGTTGCTCTCAACTATCCCCTTAACTTTGTAAAACAGTTTTTTGGTTAAAAACTTTCTACATGCTTCCACACCGCTCTCAAGATAAATAGCCCCTAAGACAGCCTCAAAAGTGTTCGCCAAAATGTATTCTCTTTCTCTCCCGCCCGATGCTTCCTCACCTTTTGACAAAAATAAGTACTCGCCGTACCCAAGCTTTCTTGATTCTTCCGCAAGTGATGGCGTACACACAAGAGCAGCTCTAAAGTTAGTTAGATTACCTTCTGCCGAATTTGGGTAGTTGGTGAATAAAAACTCCGAGGATAAAAATTGTAGAACCGCATCGCCCAAAAACTCCAACCTTTCATTAGAGGACTTTTTAATATTTTGGTGTTCGTTTAAATAGGATCTATGTGTAAAGGCTCTCTCCAGTAAATCCTCATCTTTAAAAGTTACGCCGATAACCTTTTCTATCTTTTTCTTGTCCATATTATTCTAAAACGTCGCTGAAAGAGCTAATAAGCTCCCCGACGGTTTTGATATCTTCAACGTCCACTTTGATTTCAACGTCCAACTTTTCTTCCAACTCTGTGAGAATTTCTCCAAGCTCCAAATCTGTGAGGTTCAAATCTTCCGCAAACAACGAATCCATCATCAGATTTCTCTCCTCGAATCCGCTCTTTGCTGAAATTACTTCTTTGATTGTTTTTAGTTGATCTTGTCTCATATTTGATTTCCCGAAATTGTTCCTAAAACTCCGTTAACAAACTTGCTTGAGGTATCATTCCCAAACTCTTTTGCTAGTTCTATTGCTTCATCAATTGCAACCTTCTCCGGAACTTTCTTAGCAATAGTCAACTCATATATTGCTATTCTTAGTGCCACTAAGTCAACTTTTGGAATTTTATCAATCGGCCATTCGGGTGCTGCCTCGGCTATAAGTTTGTCTATGGTTTCTATATTATCTTGAACCCCGCGGATTAATGACTGCGCAAGTTCTGCGTCGTACTCTGAAACGTCCAACGCCTCAAGAGACAAGTCTTCTGTGTTTTCGTTGTTTGAGGACATAAAAGACCAGCTGAAAATCGTAGACAATGCTACTCTTCGTGCTTCGTGTCTCGGATCCCTCGCAATTGGCATGGCAACTTAAAGTTTACCACAGTTTTTACAGACTCTGTGGGCAAGTTTTTGCTGTTTACAGTGTTTGCAAGCTACGGTTTTTATTCCTTTCAGGACGCTGTAGCTATTTTTCCTTCTGCCTCGCCTGCCTTTAGAAAGTTTTCGTTTTGGTAGTGGAGTCATAGGTAAGGATACTAAGTGTTTTATAAACTCGTGTCAATCGGAAAAGCAGCTTATTAATCCTATAGTTATTGACTTTCGGTCTTAACTTTGGTAGACTCATCCCCAGAAGTTCGATCCTTAATCAACCACCCTACGAATGTAGCGTGGCACATGCAGCCCCACTAGAGGGCAAGGAGAAAGAGATGTTTACTAGGATTTCGCACTTGCAAGCTATTGCATTCAACGTTTTCCACCCGTTCGTCAGAATCATCGGCGCGAACACGTGGATTACGGGGATCCAAAGATTACCTGAGCCAGAGAATCAGCTCGGTCGAAAACCTGTTTCTGGGGACCAGCGCCAGGTAGCTTTGTTTCAAACCAAAACTACGATCTTCACGATAACCTTCGAGTTTCATGAAGATTGGGGTTGGTATCCTATCGTTCTCGACTTTTGGACCAAGCCCGATATGTTTGGCGAACCGTGGTCTCGGCGATTCGAGGTTCGAGAAACCACTGACTCGAAGTTGGCTGAGGGAAGAGAATATGTATTCCGACCCGACGGTGAGTATCATAGAATGGGTTGGGATCAGTTAATCAACCTGAGCCCCGAAGCCTATCGAGATTACATCAGCAGATTCATGTCGTAGCGCAAGTGCGGAAACCCCCTCAAGCTATCAAGCAGAGGGGGTTTTCGTTTTTATTAAAGTTATTCCAAAGTTTGAGATTTTAAAAAGGTAACATAACTTGCTCCGTAGTGCCTTTCATCTACTATTTTTAGCTTGGTTCCTTCGAGTGTTGATTCAAGATTGAGGTCTTTGCCGTGTAAAAACACAATAACCCCTCCTGTTTGCACAATATTTGGCAGCAGTTTAAACATGTGTTTGTGAACCGACTGGTCGTAGTAGGGATCTAAGAAAACTATGTCGTATTCCTTTTGAGTATTGGACACATATTTGATGACATCTTGAGTAAACGTCGCGCCTTTCATGCTCATCAAATCGTGCATCTTGAAGTTCTCTTCGATGGTATTAGTTGCCTCCATGTTGATGTCAACGAAATCGCACGAGGCAGCCCCTCTACTTAATGCTTCTAATCCAAGACTGCCAGAACCAGCGTATAAATCCACACAATTTGCGTCTTGAACTCTTTCACCGAGCATGGAAAAAATTGCGAGTCGTGCAATTTCTTGTGTCAGCCTGATGCCGGGGATTTTTGGGGAAAGGATTTTTTTGTTTTTGGCAAAGCCTGCGGATATTCTCATATCTTTAACTTAGCTTCCTTTAAGGTGTTTGTAAAGTTCACCCAAAGTTTCTGGGTTGGTCTCCACCACTTCTTTTGCAGTTTCTTTAATTTTATTTATGTAGCCGGGGTTGAGCAAATCCTGAACTGTCACCAAATCTAACTTCATATCTCCGTGTTGGACAAGGCCGAGAATGTCTCCGGGTCCCCGAAGCTGTAAATCCATTTCCGCAAGCTCAAAACCATTGTGTTTAGTTTCCATGTTTTTGAGTCTTGAGTACACTGCGGGGTCGTCAGATTCGGTAAACAGCATGCAGTAGCACTTTTCGTTGTTCCTCCCTACCCTACCTCGGATCTGATGCAAACTTGCAAGCCCAAATCTATCTGCCCCTTCAATTACTATTATAGTAGCTGTTGGAACATCTATGCCCACTTCTATTACCGGCGTCGAAAACAAAATGCTCGTTTTCCCGTTACGGAAATTGTCAATTATTTCTGTTTTTTCTTTATTTTTCATTTTTCCATGGAGCACATCGGTTTTAAGTTTTTTGAAAGTAGTTGACGATAGTCTTTTATGTTCATCAAGCGCCGACTTTATGTTTTTCAAACTCTCACTTTCCGATTCTTCAATCAGTGGGCAAACCACAAACGCTTGAGACTTTTTGCCAGACTTTTCGATTTCGTTTTTGATCCATTCGTATGCTTTGTCTTTTTTCTCATTTGGAACTACCCATGTTGTCACTTTTCTTCTGCTTCCAGGAATATCAGTGAGGAAACTGCAGTCCAAATCTCCTATAAGCGTCATGGCCAGTGACCTTGGGATCGGGGTTGCACTCATGGTTAGAACATGGGGCCTGGTTTTGGAGGTTTGCGCCAGTAGTGCTGCCCGTTGTTTAACTCCAAATTTATGTTGCTCATCAATGACAATAAGGCCAAGATCGGGGTCAAATTCATTCAGAAGGAGCGCGTGGGTTCCAACCTTAATGTCAAAGTCCCCCTTATCTTTTACGGATCCAGTTACTAGCCCAACTTTTACTCCTAACGGCTCCAAAAAAGTCTTAATTGTCTGAAAATGTTGCTTGGCAAGAATTTCCGTTGGTGCTAGAAAATACGTTTTGCAGCCATTTAAAAAAGCAAAATACGATGCAAAGACAGCAACAATGGTTTTCCCACTGCCCACGTCCCCTTGGAGCAATCTGTTCATAGGAATGTCTTTAACCAGATCAGTTAAAATTTCCGAAGTAGAATCTTGTTGGCTCTTGGTAAGAGTAAATGGAAGCGATTCTCGAAAAACTTTAATCTTCTCCTCTTGTTCTTCAAAAACTTTCACTGGTTTATTTTTCTGCCACTTAGTTTTTCTTTCAGTTGTTTGTAGCAGTAGGTTAAAAAGCTCCTCAAACTTAAATCTTTCTTTTGCCTTTTCAACTTCTTGTTCGGTGTCTGGAAAGTGAATGATATTCAAAGCTGAATCAAGTTTTAAAAGCGCATGCTTAGTTTTTACTGATTCGGAGAGGTACTCTGTAAGATTTGAGTTTTTGAGTAAATGGCTCATCCTTGATCTCAACCACTTCGAAGTTAACCCGCTAGTTTCCGGGTATACGGGAACCAACCTCCCGGTGTGAAGCCTCCCCTCCCCACCTTCTTCAAAAGGTTCAATCGTTGGGTTAAAAATTGCTCGTTTCTTATCATAAATCGTAATCTGGCCAGAAACAGAAAATTGCCCACCGTCACGAAGAGTTCTCATAATATAAGGTTGGTAAAACCAGATGAGGTAAAGTTCACCGAAATCATCGTAAAAGGTTCCGCGTGTAATTTTCTTCCCACTTTTTGTAAATATTAGCTTTGCTTCTTTGATTCCCCCGACTAACGTGACATTATCGTTAAGAGAAACTTCTTTTGTGGTTTTAAGATTTGAAAAGTCGATGTATCTCGAAGGAAAGTGAAAGAGGAAATCTTTAACACTAGTAATTCCCAACTTTTTCAACAAGTTCTTATACTTTGGCCCAATGTTTGGAATTTTCTCAACCGTGTCAGAGAACGTAAGTTTTTCCACGCCTTAGTTTTATCTTAAAAAGAAAGCCGGGGCAATAGACGAAGCAATAAGTGCAAGCGATGCAATTAGTGTAATAATTGTCCAAATATATTTTCTTTTGCGAAGAATTTTAAGAATTCTCATTTGACTTTGATAAAACCTTTTTTGCCCGATCTCACCACGTCCCCTGACTTGAAGTCTACATTTTCTGTATTGTTTAGCTTGGTGCCGTTTAGCTCTACCCCACCCTGCTCAATCAGTCTTTTCGCTTCGGATTTGCTTGAAACTAAGCCGCTGTCTACCAAGAAATCTACTGGGGACATCTCGCCGTTCAGATCTGTTTCCTGGATTTCATCGGGCAACCCTTTGTCCTGCACCACATTTTTGAATTCTTGCATTGCAGAGGTTGCTTCTTTCTCACCGTGAAAGCTTTTTGCTACCTCGAATGCTAGTTTT
>Ga0209541_10015826_pt1 | contig 11221 bp, 9 predicted proteins | sample RifCSPlowO2_01_FD_184027 | JGI IMG/M metagenome (GOLD analysis project Ga0209541, IMG submission 184027) | Groundwater microbial communities from Rifle, Colorado - Rifle CSP2_plank lowO2_0.1 (SPAdes) (version 2) | ecosystem: Environmental > Aquatic > Deep subsurface > Groundwater | place: Rifle...
AAAAAATCGCTCCATTAAGATTTTTGGTTATGGATAAGTATTTCAGCTGGAAAATTTTACCCGTTAGAATATTCTTGGAAATGATGGGAGCGATAAAGGTGAAAAAAGCGAAAGTAAAACTTGAAGATAACAGTCATTTGCATGAAGTTCTTTCCGAACCTGTTAAATTCTTGAAACAAGGAGGCAAGATTTGGATATATCCGGAAGGCGGTTTTCATAAAGACGGGACGCCTAAAAAAATAAGAATCGGAGTGGCCTTTCTGCGCCAGCAAACAGAGGCGCCGATATTGCCGATAAGAATAATCGGCAATGACAAGGTGATGAGTAAAGTCGTTTCCTTTTTACCGAAACTAACAACCATGATTGGTCTTAATAAAATAAGAGTTATAATCGGCAAGCCGATTTATTCTTTGGAAAATTCATCCTTGGAGGATGCTTCAAATGAAATAATGCGGTCAATCTACGGACTCAAATGAAATTTTTAAGTTTAATTTATAGCGCAATGGCGGATTTGGTTGTTAGATATTTACCTGCACCGAAAGTGAAAGACAAGTTTGCATTTATAGGACACCCTAGAAATTTGCGCGATGCGACACATAAATTCTTTTTTTTGAAATTTTTGCCTAAACCTATTTTATTATTGTTTTTAAAGCATATGTGGCCGGTAAGGGCTTCTGAAATAACTGGTTTCAAAGATTTAAACGGCAAGCCTGTTGGGGGATATTTTATTGTCATATCAACGTTGCCCGAACAAATGCTGAGGGACAAAAAACATGTCGTAAAAAAAATAATTCAAGCTATAAAATTAGCGGAAAAAAGAGGGGCCAATATTGTTGGTTTGGGCGCTTTAACCTCAAGCGTAACCGATGGTGGAAAAGACTTGGTTGGAAAAGTAAACGTTAATCTTACAACAGGCAACACACTTACTTCCTGCATCACTTTTTTGGATGTGCAAAATATAGCTAAAGCAAAAGGAATTGATTTAAATAACGAGACAATCGCTATTGTTGGGGCCACTGGATTAATAGGTTCTGCTGTTTCAAGGCTTATAGCTAGGGCATACACATCTAATTTAATTCTTGTCGGACGAACAATGTCTCATATTGAGTCATTAAAAAAAGAAATATCAGAAATTAGAAAAGACGGCAGCGTGGACATAACCGATTCATTAGACAAAATTGCATTTGCCGGAGTAGTGATTGTCGCCACATCAGCATCATCGGCTCTTATTAATTCCAAACATCTTAAAAACGGAGCCATTGTCTATGATATTACTCAACCAAGGAATGTTTCAAGCGAAGTTATTAAAGAAAGAAACGATTTAACAATGATTGATGGCGGGTTGGTTAAAATACCGGATGCGCGAATTAATTTTAATGTCGGGCTTCCCAAGGGGATATTTTTTGGCTGTCTTACCGAAACAATGATTTTATCAGCGGAAAAAGAATTTGATAAGTTGTCTTTGGGGCGCATTGATTTGGCGGGAGTTGATTTTATTCATAATAAATTTAACAAATATGGGTTTGAACTGTATAATAGCCAATAAGGGTTATTAGTATTTTGCCTGTATAAAAACATGTTGACTTTATTTCCGCTAGTTAGCGCCATTCTTGTTTTCGGATTAGCCTTTTTTATTTTTCTTGTAAATTTCAGATCAAAAGTAAACTTATATTTTACTTTTTTTGCTTTTTTGATTGGAAGCTGGCTTACTGGAAGTTATTTTCTCATCAATAGTTGCGGCAATGACAATAATATTATTTTTTGGGACCGTTTAATTTACATATTTGTCGTTTTCATACCGGCCGTTACTTATCACTTTTCTGTTGTTTTTACGGGAAAAGAAAAACAAAAAAAAATTTTTACGATAGCGCTGTATTTAATATCCTTTTCTTTTTTGATTTTAAGCAAGAGCGATTATTTTTTAAGCGGAGTTTTTCATTATAAATACGGTTGTCATTTGCAATCTGGTTTCTTGCACAATTTATTTATTGTTTTTTTTGGAGTAGCCATCGCTTTGGCTCTTTTTAATTTATTTAAGTATTACAAAATAACTGACAATGAAGTCAAAAAGGTACAAGCCTTTTTTATTTTTTTAGCGCTGTTTATATTAGCCACGCTCGGGTCTTTAGCTTTTTTGCCGGCTTACAACATTTCAGTTTATCCCATTGTTTATTTTTCCGGCTTTATAACGGCTGGAATTATTGCTTACGCTATTTTGAAGCACCGCTTATTCAATATTAAAACCATCGCCGCGGAGTTGTTTACTTTTGCTCTTTGGATAGCAATTTTGGTGAAAATATTTCTTGTTGACAATAATAAGGAAAAAATCATAGATGCCGGTTTTTTGGTGTACGTTTCCATTTTCGGCATCTTTCTCATTCGTTCCGTTCTTAAGGAGGTTCGAGCCAGAGAGAAAATTGAAGAATTGGCCACCAAGCTGGAATTCGCCAATTTAAGGCTGAAACAATTAGACGAAGCCAAATCGGATTTTCTTTCCATCGCGTCCCACCAGTTAAGGACGCCGCTTACCGCCATCAAAGGTTACGCCTCAATGATTCTGGAAGGGAGTTACGGGAAAATTTCCGCAACGACCAAAAGCGCGGTGGATAAAATTTTCCAATCTTCTCAAAGGCTGGTTTTGATAATAGGCGACTTTTTGGATATTTCCCATATAGAACAAGGAACGATGCAATATGATTTCGCCGCATTGGATGTCAAAGAGTTGGCTAGGGGACTGGTGGATGAATTCAAGGCGACGATTGAGAGCTCAATAGACAAGTCAAAAGCGTTAAAAATCAGTTTTGAAGCGGATGAAAAAGAAAATTTCAACGTCAATGCCGACCGCAACAAAATCCGCCAAGTCGTTTCCAATCTTATAGACAATTCCATCAAATACACACCCAAAGGTTTTGTGAAAGTCAGTCTTTCTAAAATTTCCGAAAACGGAAATGTTCTATTGAAAATTGAAGATTCCGGCATCGGCATTTCCGCCGAAACAATGCTCAATCTTTTCAAAAAATTCGGCCGGGCCAAGAGCCTTTCCAGCGCTTACGCCAACGGTTCCGGCCTCGGCTTATATGTCGCCAAAGAGATAATCAAAGCCCACAAAGGCAAAATCTGGGCGGAGTCGGAAGGGGAAGGAAAAGGGAGCAAGTTTTTCGTGGAATTGCCGGGAAAATAAAAAAATCTTGGCAATAACTTTTTTTGTTGTTAGACTGATACATATTTATTTATGAGGACGAAATACATATTTGTGGTGGGTGGAGTGATGTCCGGCGTCGGCAAAGGTGTAACTGCGGCTTCCATCGCCAACATTCTCCAATCGCGCGGATTCAAAGTCACATCCATTAAAATTGACCCTTACGTCAATGTGGACGCGGGCACCATGAATCCAACCGAACATGGAGAAGTCTTTGTATTGGATGACGGTATGGAATGCGACCAGGATTTAGGCAATTATGAAAGATTTTTGAATAGAAACCTGTCCGGCGACAATTACATGACCACTGGCAGTATTTATCAGTCCATTATCTCCAAAGAAAGAAGTTTGGAATACAAAGGTAAATGCGTTTCTGTTGTGCCGGATGTGCCTTTAGAAATAATAGAAAAAATAAATACGGCCGTTAATAAAAACAAGGCGGAGATAGTGATAATTGAGATAGGCGGGACTGTCGGCGAATATCAAAACATTCTTTTTCTGGAAGCCGTGCGCACGCTTAAAATAAGAAATCATAACGACACGCTTCTTGTTCTGGTGAGTTATCTGCCTCACATCGGCGCCGACAGCGAACAAAAAACAAAACCGACCCAGCACGCTTCAAGGACGCTCAACAGCGCCGGTCTTCAGTCCGACATAATCGTCGCTCGCTCCACGGAGGATATAGACGGCAAGCGAAAAGAAAAAATCGCCTTCAATTGCGGGATGAAAGTGGAGGACATTATTTCCGCTCCCACCGCGGAAAGCATTTACGAGATACCTCTAAATTTTGAAAAGGACGATATGGGCGAAGTTATCTGCGAAAAATTGAAAATCAAGTCCAAAAAAAAAGATTTCAAAGAATGGAAAGATTTTGTTGATAAGATTAAAAAAACAAAAGAAACGGTCAAAATCGGCATCATCGGAAAATATTTTTCCACCGGCGATTTCGTGCTGGCCGATTCTTACATATCCGTGATAGAAGCCGTAAAACATAGCGCTTATTTTCACGGCCGGAAACCGGTCATAGAATGGCTGAATGCGGAAAAATACGAGGGTAAAGGCGCCGAAGATAATTTGAAAAAATTAAATGAATACGACGGAATTATCGTGCCGGGCGGTTTCGGCGATAGGGGAGTGGAAGGCAAAATCGCGGCCATAAAATATTGCCGGGAAAACAAGCTGCCGATTTTGGGTATTTGTTACGGAATGCAATTGATGGTGGTGGAATTCGCCAGACACATCGTTGGTCTGAAAGACGCCCATACCACGGAAGTGAATCCGAAAACTCCGTATAATGTCATAGATATTCTGCCGGAACAAAAAGAAAAAATGATTAAAAAAGATTACGGCGGCTCTATGAGGCTTGGCGCGTATGACGCCAATATCAAAAAAGTCACCATCGCTTATTCGGCCTACGGCCAAGAAAAAATTTCCGAACGCCACCGCCACCGCTACGAAGTCAACCCCGATTTTATAAAACAATTGGAAGAAAAAGGGATTGTTTTTTCCGGCCAGTCGCCCAGCGCGAAACTTATGGAAATTGCCGAACTGCCCAAAAACGTCCACCCTTTCTTTCTCGGCGCGCAATTCCACCCCGAATTCAAATCCCGTCCATTAGATCCGCATCCATTATTCCTTAAACTCATTGAATCGGCGATCAACAAAACGAATAAATAAGGATTAAATAAAAAATGTACACGAAAAAATGCGATCGTTACAAACCGTGTACATTTTTGTTTAGTTAATTTTATCTTTTTGAGATTTTGCAGCCTTCGGCAGTGTCTTTGATGCCATAACCCATATCGGCGATTTTTTTTCTCAATTCGTCCGATTTTTGGAAGTCTTTGGCCAGCCTCGCCGCCTCTCGCTCTTCGACCAGTTTTTTTATCTCTTCCGGAATTTCAACGGCGAAAAATTTGGCATTTTTAAGATTAAGTCCCAAAACTTCGTCTATTTCAAAAATAAGGCGTAATTTTTCGTCCGGTGGCAGGTTTGATTTGACGATTTCCCATAACACAGCCACGGCTTTGGGCGCTTGAAGGTCGTCCGAAATGGCGTCAACGAATTTTTGGCGGTAATTTTTCGCATCCTCGCCATATCCTTTTTTCAAATTTGATTCACTGGTTTTTTGCTTCAGCTCGCAGATATGATTTACAAGCTTGTTGTAACCGTTGCTGGAGGCTGACAGCGATTCCCATGTAAAATTCATTATCTGGCGGTAATGGGTTTGCAAGAACAAAAGCCTCAAAGCCATCGGCCCGATTTTACTATTTTTTAGATCGTCAATGGTGTAAAAATTTCCAAGGCTCTTGCTCATTTTTTGCCCGTCCACCAGCAAAAAATCGTTATGAAACCAGTAACGGACGAATGGCTTGCCGGTCACAGCTTCCGATTGGGCGATTTCGTTTTCGTGGTGGACGGGGATAAGGTCTATGGCGCCGGCGTGAATGTCCACGGTTTCTCCAAGATATTTCATACACATCGCCGAACATTCTATATGCCAGCCGGGAAAGCCTTCGCCCCAAGCGGACGGCCAGCGCATAATATGATTTTTGAATCGGCCTGTCGCTTTAAACCACAAGACGAAATCGGCCGGGTTTCTTTTGCCGGTATCAACGCGAATTTCTTTCCTGGCGGCCGTTATCTTGTCTTCCAGTTTTTGGCCGGAAAGTTTGCCGTAATTTTTAAACTTGGAAATGTCAAAGTAAAGCGCCTCGTTCGTTTCGTAAGTAAAGCCTTTGCTTTCCAAAACTTTTATCATTTCTATGAATTCCGGAATATGTTGGGTGGCGTTGGAGAAAACATCCGGCCTGATTATATTCATTTCATCCAAAGAGGAAATGAAATAATCCGTATAAACTCTAGCCAGTTCCCAGACGGTTGCGCCTATTTTTACCGCGCCTTTTTCCATTTTGTCTTCACCCTCATCGCTGTCGCCGGTAAGGTGGCCGACATCGGTGATGTTCATCACATGTTTGACTTTGTAGCCAAGAAACCCAAGCGCTCTTTTTAAAACATCATTATTGACATAAGTTCGCAGATGTCCGATGTGGGTATAATCGTAGACCGTCGGCCCGCAGGCATAAAAAGTAACATTGGGCGGATTGAGCGGTTTAAATTCCTCAATTTTTCTGGAAGCGGTGTTGTATAACTTCATTAAATAATTTTAGCATAAATTTACCTTTTGGTAACTCGCTATTACCGTCGCCGTTTCGGCTTGATTTTTTATTGGCAAAAAAGATCATTTAATATTATGATATAAACTATGCTGGAAGCCATAAAAAAAGAAGGGGATAAGTCCGTAGAAAAAACCAAAAAAAGAATCGCCAAAGAGCTTTCTTCAAAAAAGACTATTGTTTTTGATAATTACGCGCTTGTTAAGATTAAAAAAAAACTGGGGGTAATTCTGGAAACTTTCCCTAAACGCTCCTCCAGAGCATATAAAAACTGATTTAAGCATGGCTTTATTCGGTTTTACCGTAACTGATTCCGGCGCCAATGACCCTAAAAAACTGGCGGAAGATTGGGCGAGAAAAATAAACGAAACAAAAAATGAATTCATAGAAAACGCGCAAGCGCTTGGCCCGTATCTCAACATAAACTTAAAAAAACAAAAAAATTATTCGCTGATTCTTAATGATATATCCAAATTAAAGAGTAAATTCGGCCAAAGCGATTTAAATATCAAGAAAGTTGCTGTCATAGACTATTCCGGCCCGAATATCGCCAAGCCTATCGGCGTCGGGCATCTGCGCTCCACAATTATCGGCCAAGCGCTGGCCAATATTTACGAAGCGACGGGATACAGCGTCATCAAAGACAACCATTTGGGCGATTGGGGCACCCAATTCGGCAAGCTCGTTTACGCTTACCAACAATGGGGCGATAAAAAAAAGATAGCTCAAAATCCGATTAAAGAGCTGAATGATCTTTATATAAAATTCCATAAAGAAGCGGAGAAAAATCCGGAGATTGAAGACAGTGCCCGGGAAATTTTCCAAAAAATGGAAAAAGAGGACAGGGGATTGATAAAATTATGGAGTAAATTCAGGAACATCAGCATCGCCGAATTTAAAAAAGTCTACGAACGGTTGGGGATAAAATTTGATATGTATATCGGCGAAAGTTATTTTGCCGGGGAAACGGATAAAATAGTTGAGGAATGTTTGGAGAAAAAACTGGCCAAAAAAGACGAGGAGACTGGCGCTATCGCGGTGGAAGATTTGGATGGTCTGCCTTCCTTTTTACTGCGCAAGAAAGACGATTCCGGATTGTATATCACCAGGGACTTAGCGGCGCTGATTTTCAGGGTGGAAGTTTTTGAGCCGGATGACATTCTTTATGTGGTCGGCGAAGAACAATCATTGCATTTCAGGCAATTGTTCGCTTTGGCTCGCGCCCTCGGCTACATTGACGGCGCGAAAGCCAAGCATATCGGCTTCGGCTTGGTTTTAAGCGGCGGAGAAAAAATGTCCACCCGCAAGGGGACGCTTATTGAGCTTGAGGAACTGATAAAACAATCCGTTGAAAAATCAAAAGAAATATTGCGCCAAAAAAACAAAGATTTAAGCGATAAAGAAATTGAAGAAATTTCCGAAATAATCGGTCTTGGGGCGGTGGTTTACAACGACTTGCGCCAGTCTCGCCAGAAAAATATTTCTTTTGACTGGAAGAGGATGCTGGACTTTGAAGGCGGCAGCGCCGTTTATCTTCAATACACGGTTGCCCGCATAAATTCAATTTTGAAAAAGCTAAGCCAAACTGACCATCAAGGACCGTCCTTGATATCAAGGACGGTCCTTGATGGTCTCCAATCAGTTTTTGAAAAAGAAAGCGAATTCGCGTTGGCTAGAAAAATGATGTTTTCCCCAATGGTTGTTTTAGAAGCGCAAAAACATAATTCTCCGCATCTTATCGCCGTTTATCTGGAGGAATTGGCGCAATTGTTCAATCATTTTTACAACGAAGTTTCCATAATTGGCACGGAAGACAAAAATTTGCGCTTATCCAGAGTATCGCTAATAAAGTCGGTAGCAACCGTCATAAAAAACGGCTTGGGTTTGCTAAACATCAAAACAGCGGAAAAAATTTAAAAAATATGCTAGAATTTTAAATATGGGAAGAACGCTAATCAAAGAAACCAAAAATAAAATCGGCGAAGAAATTAAATTGGCCGGGTGGGTGGATGTCCGTAGAGACCACGGCAAGCTTATTTTCATTGACTTGCGGGATATGTCCGGCAAGGCGCAGATGGTGGCTTTACCCAATCATAAAGAAGCTCACGAAATAGCCAGCAAGCTCCGTTCGGAATGGGTGGTGGAAATTGTCGGCAAAGTCAACAAGAGGCCGGAAAAGATGATAAACAAAAACGAAGAACTGGGCGAGGTGGAGGTGGAGATAATAGAAGTAAAGGTGTTGAATGAGGCCGTGACTCCTGTTTTTGAAATAAATGACGACGGGCGGGAAGTAAACGAAGAAACAAGGCTGACTAACAGGTATCTGGATTTGAGAAGGGAAAGAATGCAAAAAAATTTAAGAATGCGTCATGAAGTCATCAGATTTTTCAGAAAATTTTTATCCGATAAAAATTTTACGGAAATAGAAACGCCATTTCTTACCAAATCAACGCCGGAAGGAGCGAGAGACTTTGTCGTTCCTTCCCGTCTTTATAACGGAAAATTTTACGCTCTGCCGCAGTCGCCCCAGCAATATAAACAGCTCTTGATGGCGGCGGGAATGGAAAGATATTTCCAGATCGCCAAATGTTTGCGCGATGAAGACACGAGAGGAGACAGACAACCGGAATTCACTCAGCTTGATTTGGAAATGAGCTTTGCCGAACAAAAAGATGTGATGAATTTGATAGAAGAAATGCTTATAACCGCAACTAAAAACCTGTATCCGCAAAAAAAGATTCAGCAAGTTCCTTTTCCCGTTCTCACTCACAAAGAAGCGATGGAAAAGTATAATTCAGACAAACCGGACTTGAGAGAAGATAAAAATAATCCGGACTTGTTGGCATTTTGCTGGGTAGTGGATTTTCCATTTTTTGAGAAAACCGATAAAGGCGACTGGACATTCACGCACAATCCGTTCTCGGCGCCGAAACCGGAGCATTTGGAAATGCTGATGAAAAAAGAAAACATCGGGGAAATTTTGGCTACCCAATACGACATCGCCTTAAACGGATTTGAAGCGGGAGGAGGGAGTGTCAGAAATCACAAACCGGAAGCGTTGGAAAAAGTTTTTGAGATTATGGGTTTTGAGAAAGAAAAAATCTGGCAGGACTTCGGCCATATGCTTAAAGCTTTTTCTTCCGGCACGCCTCCGCACGGCGGAATAGCTCTCGGCTTGGACAGATTGATGATGATTTTGCAAAACGAGCCGAATATCCGCGAAGTTATCGCTTTTCCGAAAACCGGCGACGCTCGCGACCCGATGATGGACAGTCCAAGCGAAATAAGCAAAGAGCAACTAGTGGAGCTTGGTATTCAAATCAAAAAAACCAATAAATAAGCCGAAAATCGGCAAAATCCTTGACTTTTTATAAAATTCCTGTATATTTTAATTAGATTTTGTGATAGTGGCACATTTAAATAGCTTACTTTTTTCTTTAAGTGGGAGGATGTGGTAATGACTATATTAATAATAGATCAGACAGGGTGGAAAACATTGACCATCAATGGGTTGCGTGGATTTACAAGTGAAGAAATAATTTCTTTTGATCATTCAGAGGATATGATTAAGTATAAATTAAGCGACAAAAAAGCTGATATACTTATTCATAGTATAGATGAAGTAACTAATTATATAGATGAAAAAGGTTCATACCTCTTTGAAATTACAGAAGAAATAGAAAGGAAAGCGTTGTATTTTTTTGAGTCTATAAAAGATATCAAAACGCGAATATTGATTGGAAGCGCATGGAGATTCAATAGTCGATACAAAAAAGCAATTGATTTTTTGGTCTACAAAAAAAACATTTTTCAGGACTGGGAAAATGAGGACTCAGATTCAATAATGAATTTCTTAAAAATTATAAAAGAAAAACCTGATTTAAAACTTCCAAGAAAGGAGCAGAAAAACCATAAATTTTTCCATGAATACGAACGAGCTTTAATTTAAAGTAAGTTAATCGACTATAAGGGTAAATTGGATAAAAAAACAATTTACCCTTTTATTTTTGTGCTATAATTACAGCAAATATATTTTTAATGAAAAAAGAGAATTTTAAAAAAGGAGAAATAATAATTTATAAGACTTCAAAAAATGAGGTTGATTTAAAAGTGCGTTTTGAAAATGAGACAGTTTGGCTTGACGCTCATCAGATAAGCAATCTGTTTGATGTAAATAGACCTGCGATAGTGAAGCATATTCAAAATATTTATAAAACAGGGGAGTTAATTGAAAATTCAACCTGTTCCATTTTGGAACAGGTTGCCGCCGATGGAAAAATTAGGAGAATGAATATTTATAATTTGGATATGATTATTTCTGTCGGCTACAGAGTTAATTCAAAAAGGGCTACGCAATTTCGTGTTTGGACGACTAAAACCTTGAAAGACCATTTGATTAAAGGTTATACAGTGAATGAAAAACGACTTTTAGAAGCCCGCGAAAAATTCCAAGAATTGCAAACGGCCATCTCTTTTTTCTTTTTTGCGGGAAAAATCCAAGAAGGAATTGTTGAGCGGGCAAGCGGGGGAGATTTTAAACTTGCTTTCCGATTATTCCAAAACACTGACCATCCTTGAACAATACGATAAAGGACAGCTCAAAGATTCAAAAGGCGGGAAAACAAAAATGTACACGAATTTAAGCGATCGCCAGAAACCGTGTACATTTTAAAAAGATTGACATTATTATAATTTAGTGTATATTATAAGTAGTATTTTGAACCCTGCCGCCAGGTCTCAATCCGAACACCAGAATTTTTTCTTAACGCCTGAATGTCATGGCGTTTTTTCTTTTTCTAAACCGTTCAAGAGCTTCATAAGGGGTTAAAAAATCCAAGCACTCCAT
>Ga0209541_10015830_pt1 | contig 11219 bp, 11 predicted proteins | sample RifCSPlowO2_01_FD_184027 | JGI IMG/M metagenome (GOLD analysis project Ga0209541, IMG submission 184027) | Groundwater microbial communities from Rifle, Colorado - Rifle CSP2_plank lowO2_0.1 (SPAdes) (version 2) | ecosystem: Environmental > Aquatic > Deep subsurface > Groundwater | place...
AGAGCGAGACAGATAAATTGGGCAACGAAATCTTCCCAGAGTTTGTGGTGGCGGGTCTGCACGGCAAGATGAAACCGAGCGAGAAGGATGAAATCATGGGTGAGTTTGTGGCTGGCGAAATAAATATTTTGGTTGCCACAAGTGTTATAGAGGTGGGGGTGAACGTACCTAACACCACAATTATTTTGATTGAAGGGGCGGAACGCTTCGGCCTTGCCCAACTGCATCAATTGCGCGGCCGCGTTCTCCGTTCTTCACATCAAGCACATTGTTACTTATCAACAACTAAAGATAATAAAGACGTGCCCTCTCGTTTGAAAGCTATCGAGAAAGCCCGCAACGGCTTCGAACTTGCTGAACAAGACTTGAAACTCCGTGGCCCGGGCTCGCTTGCTGGCAACCAACAGTGGGGCATCAGTGATGTGGGTATGGAGGCCCTGCAGAATCTTAAGCTAGTTGAGGCCGCCCGAAACGAAGCCAGGGACCTGCTTGTGGCAGACCCCGAACTTCATTCGTATCCCCTCTTGCGCGAAGCGCTCGAGTCTCAATCCACACCCCATTTTGAATAACCTGACCTAATGTGTTACCATTTTAGGTATGAAAAATAACAAAATGAGGGTTGCATCTTTTCGCCTTACTTTATTAGTGGGAATAGCCACATCGCTTATTAGTGTCCCTAGCCACAACGCCCAAGCCTTATCGATACCCGGGCGACCAGATATCAACGTTACAACTGGCTCAGACGGCACAACGGTTGTCGAGCGACCTGGCATGACTGTCACCACAAGTGGCGATGCCGAGAGTGGAACAGGGGCTACAGTGATAGACAGAGCAGGCGTAAAAGTTGAAACAAACAGCGCTGGGACAAAGGTTGATATGGGCGCAGGAGCTCGAACAATTACCACCGATAGTAGCGGCAAAGTGGAACTCAACGATGCAGGGAATCGCATTATTAATGTCCAAACGAACGCCGATCTTAAAACCTACACAGCATCGGCCATCAAAGAGATGCCCGCGGTAACTAACATTGAAGTTAGGAGCGAGAACGTAAGTGTGACTTACACCCAGCCCGCAAAACTTTTTTGGTTCTTCGGTTCCTCGCTAAAGGGCACGGTTGTAGTCTCAAATGGTGGCAAAGTTGAGGTCAAATTGCCATGGTACAGCTTCCTCTTCAGCAAGAACACGAGCAATATCAAGAGTGCGGTTGAGACAAAATTAACCACCAACTCACAACAAGGAACAATCTCCCTAACCCAAGTAGGTGCTGCAGAGAATGACTCGGCTGAGAACACAGCAAAGGTTCAGAACTCAGCAAAAGTGATAAACATAGTCGGCACTGCGGTAAACACAGAGCTTTCGAGCAACACTACCGCAAATACAAATACAGATGTGGCTGAAACGCCTAGCTCACAAACAACGGTAACGTCATTTGTGGGCACGTGGAGTGGTCGCTTCTCACCTAATGCACTAGCAGGCGCGGTTGGCTGTCCAGCAGGTACTGTATCCTTAACCGTAACAAGCGATGGTAAATTTGAGGGCCCTATAACGCTTGACGGGACAACCGGCCAGCTTTACGGTGGTGGCAACGTGGACGCAAATGGTAACGTAAAAGGAGGTTGGTCACTATCCAAGAGTGGCACCGCCCTTCAGGGAACTATCGAGCTTTCAGGGAAGCTAAATAGCACTACAAATACCGGCGCAGGATCATGGAACGTCCCAGGTGGATGTTCGGGCAACTTCTCAGTAACTAAATAATCGTAATAAATAGACAGCCAAACAAGAAGTGCGGGGTCTTGCTTACGCGAGACCCCGCACTTCGTTCATACCCCCTCTTGTGTGAATCGCTCGAAACTGGGGCCACTCCTCACTTTGGGTAAGAGCTGTTGCTGATTATTAGTACGCCGTGTATCTGTCAATCGTAAAGTAGCTATCGCTTGAATCACAAACCGAACCATCCACAGCGCACACCTTAACTTGGTACGCACCTGCGGGAGCATACTCAAAGCCGTTGTTTGCGCTGTTTATCACAAAACCCACCAACCACTGATAGCTATCGCCGAGGACACTCCTGTCGATAGAGTAGGGTGCGGGCTGTGGGCAGGGGGTGGTAATGCAATAGACGGGGTGAGGCACAAGACTTATGTCAACTCTTGAAGTACCATTTTGCTTCCACGTTATTGTTTTGTTGCCTCCAATAGGCCAAGACTCACCGCCATTTGGCGAAAGCACCTGCATGGCCGAGCCAGTTGTCCCAGAAATAATTTTGAAGTAGCTATCGCTTGAGTCGCAGACTTCAGTCCCGGCTTTGCAAACTTGAACCGTATACGAACCGTCAGGAGCATTGCCGATGGCATCAATGTCTATTGTGTGCGCCACAAACCAATTGTAGGATGAGCCGTAAACACCACTGGCAATGGTGTACGGTGCAAGGTAAGGGTACATCATCGCCGTCATGGGACAAGGCGAGGTTGTGCAAGGGGCGTAATAAGGAGCCAACTTGATATCGTATGAGCTGGGGGCGGGAGGTACACAATTTGCGCCAACAGGGCATTCCCATAGTGGCACGGGTGAATTGTCCTGCCATTTGATTGTTTGGGTTTGTCCTTTCGTCCACGTCTCTCCACCATTGGGCGAGAGGACGGTAATCTGATTATAGCCGATGACAGAGCCCACTTGAACGGTGATTGAAGAGTAGGCCGCATTACCGTCACTATCTTTGACGGTGAAGCTCACTTTGTACTTGCCGGCTATCGAATAACTGTGTGTGAAAGTGGTTGATTGTGAGCCTAGGGCTGCGCCCGAGGCGGATTGCATCATGGGTACAGGATAATTCTCATCACCCCAATTTACTGAATAAGTAAGCGTCTGCTGTTCTTTATCGTAAGCAAGCACAGTCCATGTGCCAGTTTGATTGACCGAAAGCACGGTGGGCCCCGAGACGCTCGAGATTACCGGGATGCCAGTGGTCGGTTTAGGTGGAACTGGGTAGGGGTAGCAACCGTACAACGCGTTTAGTTTTGCACGGGTTGATTTGCCCACAAAGCCAGTACCGTATTTAAGTCCGTTTGGCGTAAGGATTTCGTCACGATACTTCTCTTGAAAGCCGGTCACGGCGCTAGCCATCCTCTCGTCAAAACTAGCGGCAAAGTTACTTGAGTGCTCAAGGCCAACTGAACCCTCCTGGGACAAAGCATTTTCGAGCGCGGCAACTTCGTCACCCTTGGAACCCACCCCAAGGTTGGCGCCAAATGCGTGACACCAACGGGAAGGCAGGGGTGACCCACCTTTGAGAGCCTCAATCTGGGCCATCAGACTCTTAATCTGGGCTTGGAGCATGGCGATCTGGGCAGATACGCTTGAGGTAACGGTGACCGAGGTTGTGGTTAGGTCGGCAAAAGCTAAACTAGGCGCAATTACTGCTAAAGATAGAGCCAAAACAATAGCTTGTTTTTTCATATACTTAAGGAGACGGACAACTTGCTAATAACTTACAGGTTAGGGTGTAAGCACCGTGACGCTGGGACCCGCGAGGTCAACGCCCGTTCTTGTATTAATGGCCTCGCCCGAATCCATGCCAACCGCGCCAGCCCCCACTTCGCCGTCATAACCGACAGAGAATACGTCGCCTGGGACAGCTCCGCTACCAACATCACCCTGAACAATGATGGTTTTGGAGGCGCCTTTGGACACAACCAGATTTGAGAATGTAACCAGAGACGTGCTAGAGGCCCAACTGAAGAAAGCATTGCCAATTAGAGTGTTGCCATCCCATACCGTATAGTTTGTGCGGCCCGATTCGGCCCCGTTAATCTGCAGAGGTAAGCTTGTCACTCTCACGTCTTCAACACTTGAAGTCTGCAAATTGAGAGAAAGCATGGTCACATTGGTTGTCCCGGGCAAGGCAGTGATAGGTGTGCTTGAGGACGAGGCCAGACTTACCGTGAGACTACCCTGGTTAATAACCGTCGGTACATTTATTACCACAGAATCGCTAGCGACCCCACCCGCAGGAGTCGTGCACGAGAGCGAGTACGTAGCGGATTGAGTGGGGTAGATCAGTACGTAACCATCCATAGGCGGCAGTTGACCAGACCAGGCCCCGGACTTAGTACAGATAGAATTAGCTAAACTGCTACCGAGCTGCCACGACAACGTCGAAGTGGCTCCCGAAACAACTGTCACTGGTCCGTCTGAACCATTTATCTTTAGACCTACCATCGGATTAACCCTGGCCGCCACTGTGAAGTATTTGTCTGACGAATCGCACAGTGGCTTACCCGGCGCCTTCGGGTCGTCCGTTTTGTTATCACAAATCGTTACCTTGTATTTACCAACATCCTGGATAATATCGCCGTGGAAGGCATCGGCCTCACTACTTGTTGCAACTTTTTTGGAATATACGTTGCCCTTGGTAGGACTATACAGATACGCCGTCGGTTCAACCGGCACATAACCAGACAAGGCGTTCCAAGTCCAAGAAAAATTTATGGCATCGCCAATAGTAAACGTCTCCCCGCCATTTGGACTAAGCACAGCGATAGAATGGCAGGTCAACTTCTTTATTCTCTCGGCTGTTACTTTATCAACCATCCCAAGGGCGCTATTGATTGGGGGCACACTTGTTTTGCTCAAACCCTCTTTCTTTTGAAAGGCCTTAACTGTAGCCACAGTTACATTGCCATAATAATTGGTGATGCCAGTGCTCGCCGGCCAGACAACCCCGGGATAACCACTCAAAAATGTCTGGAGTCTCTTAACATCAGCCCCGCTTGATCCCTTGTAAAGCGTGCGCGTAAGGGCAAGGCAGGCAGGAGTTGTCGAGGCGCCTAAGACCTGCCCGCCTTGGGAGGCTTGGAGAGCGTTGATTTGGGCCACTAGACTTTGAATCTGAGCCTGGAGAGCCGCAATTTGATCAGCCTGACTGGTTTGAGCAAAGGCCGCACCAGGGGCCAACATACCTATTAATAAGGCCAGAGCAATAATTTGTTTCTTCATATTTTATAGACGAAAAGCACTATATTAATAACCCTTAGAGTATACCACCCTACAAAAACTAAAGGGCATTAAGTCATCCACAGTTTACCCACAGTGCGGGCGCGCCAGAGAGATACGAACCTTGAATGCTACCCGTCAATTGGGTATACTGAAGGTACACAAATGGCACTGCCAGAGCACAAACAAAAGGCAATCGAATTACGCAAGCAAGGGATGAGTTATAGCCTGATTAGGAAGGAACTACCTGTGGCAAAGAGTACGTTGAGCGGTTGGCTGAAGGATTACCCCTTTCAGAGAAGCGCATACGCGAGTTACGGGACAACAGCCACAGGCGGATAGAAAACTTTCAGCGCACATGGAACCACAAAAGAGAAGTGCTCTTGAAATCTATCTACGATGCGGAACGATTGAAGATTCTTCCGTTTTCTAAACGTGAATTATTTCTGTCAGGACTTTTTCTCTACTGGGGCGAGGGAGCTAAAACAAAGTCGATTGTTTGGATTTCGAATACCGACCCAGCGGTTATCCGAGCTTTTATGAGGTGGGCGCAAGCCGCACTAGAGGTAAACACAGAAAAGATTATAATCAGACTGCACTTGTACAAAGACATGGATGTTGCAAAAGAGACAAAATTTTGGTCAAATGCCCTGGCGTTAGAAGCTGCGCAATTTCGCAGGCCTTACATCAAGGCTAGCACGCTAAAGTCCTTGACCTACAAGGGCGGTTTCGGTCACGGAACTTGCAATGCTATGATAAATGACGCGGCACTAATGCGCAGGATTCAGATGGGACTGAAGGTACTGCGTGACCACTTTACCGGCCCGTAGCTCAATGGTGGAGCACCGAGCTTATATCTCGGGGGTTGCAGGTTCGAGTCCTGCCGGGCCGACAATTTAAACCAACTTTTCCCCTAGTTTTTTGGGCTTTATTCCATTTAGGACCAGCAAATCTTCGAAGTCTTTACGCTCTATGGTTTCAACCTCCATCAGCTTGTCGGCTATTGAGTCAAGGGCTTTGCGATGGGTGGTGATAACCTGGCGAGCCTTCACAAGCGCTTCGTCGATGATGCGCTTGGTCTCGCGATCAAGTTCAGCGGCCTTCTCTTCGCTATATGGTTTGGCCACTACCATAGACCCGGGATTAAGTGAATCTGTGTCATCATAGGCCACAGGCCCAACCAAGTCGCTCATACCAAAGCGACTGACCATGTTACGAGCCATGGCAGTGAGATTAGCAATATCGTTGGAAGCGCCAGTGGTCACGTCGCCAAACACGAGTTCTTCAGCCGCGTAGCCACCAAGCCCTGTAGCGATATCGTCCAAGAATGACTTCTTATTGTGCAATTTACGTTCCTCAAGCGGCAATTTAAGAGTGTAACCGGCCGCTCGCCCGCGGGAGATAATCGAAATTTTGTGGACCGGATCCGAGTGGGGCAAAACGGAAGAAACAAGGGCGTGGCCACCTTCGTGATAGGCGGTTATCTTTTTTTCATCTAGTGAGAGCACGTGGCTCTTGCGCTCGGGGCCGAGCATCACCTTCTCCACGCTCCGTATCAAATCATATTGAGTGATAACCTTGCGCTCCTCTCGCGCGGCAAGTATGGCCGCCTCATTCACCAAATTGGCCAAGTCCGCACCCGAGAAACCAGGGGTACGCTCGGCAATCACGTGTAAATCCACGTCATCGAAGAATGGCTTCTTAAGCGAATGAATCTTCATAATCTCCTCGCGATCTTTGATATCAGGCAAATCAAGCACCACTCGTCTATCAAATCTCCCCGGTCGAAGGAGCGCCGGGTCGAGAACGTCGGGCCGGTTAGTGGCGGCCATTACAATAACTTTATCATTTGGCTCAAAGCCATCCATCTCAACTAGGATTTGGTTAAGTGTCTGTTCGCGCTCGTCGTTGCCACCACCATATCCCCCGCCACGAGAGCGTCCCACTGCATCTATCTCATCTACGAATATAATCGAGGGTGCAATCTTCTTGGCTACTTTAAATAAATCGCGCACACGTGAAGCGCCCACGCCCACGAACATCTCTACGAACTCCGAACCGGAGAGGTATATGAACGGCACTTTGGCCTCCCCTGCCACTGCTCGGGCAAGGAGCGTTTTCCCCGTACCAGGAGCGCCCATAAGTAACACACCCTTGGGTATTCGTGCGCCGATGTCCAAAAACTTTTTAGGATTTTTAAGAAAGTCTACAATCTCTTTCAACTCCTCTTTCGCTTCTTTAACTCCCGCTACGTCTTTGAAGGTAACCTTCTGCGACTTGTCATCCGGTTCAATAACCCGCGCCTTGGATTGTCCGAATGAGAATGCCTGCATCGAAGAGCCCTTAACTTGGCGTGAGAGAAACCACACTAATAAGAGGAGCAGCACAAGAGGCCCGAGGAAGGGCAGGAGCACAGCAAGCCAATAGTCAAAACCGGACTCATTCTTCACCTCAATCTTAACCTTAGCCAATTGCTCAGGCTTTACCCCGTAGTTAACAAGAGACTGGGAGAGTGTCCCCTCAATCTCCTTCTTAGCTGCCTTAATCACCCCATCTTTGTATGTAAGCTCAAGCTCGTTGCCTGAGATACTAATGGCTGTGATGGAGCCTTGTGAGATATCAGCCGCCATCTGCGAGAGCGACACGTCCTCCACCTTTTTGCCATTATCGGCCACATACGAATAGGCAGTAGCAAGGAAAAGGAAAATCAGCACCACCGCAATAATGTGAGTGCCAAACTGCTTGAGCGGACTCTCAGGTGATTTGGGATTTGGTTTTGGATTACGATTTGGACTTGGCATAGAGAGTGATTATAGCTTACTTCTTACCCACATAGCGAGCGGGTGCGTGTGGTCGCCAGTTACAAAGATTAAATCAAAAAGAAGTTGAAAAGTAAAATATACAAGCTACCTCTTTGTTAAAGGAACAAGCGGGAGAGGCGGCAACCCAAGTCCGAGTACGAGTTCGCGGGGACAGCCGCGTTCACAACGAGCCGGCCGACGCCGGGACGCCAGCGCGCGTCCACGAAGCGAAGACCGCCTCCCGGATTAGGCACGGTGGAGCCGGGGAGCCATGTCCAACCACTTTCGTCTAAATGCTGGCCTGATTCTTCGAAGTAGGCCCGTTGGTAGAGGAGGTAGTCGGAGAGAGTAAGTCTCTCGCCGGCATCGAAAAGCTCTTGGGCTGTTTTGGAGAGGGTAGCTTTGAGGATGGGCAGGGTGGTGGGGTCGTTGTATAAGTTTCTAGCATTCTTCTTGTGTAGGAGGATGATGCGGGCCTGATTGCTCTCCTTGACACCTTGGAAGGAGCCTCCGACTTTGAAGTTGTCGCCTTGATGGGTGGCGTTGTATCCGGCGGACATCGGGGTGTGCAAAGCGGCGGGGGTAAAGCCAGCGGGTATCATCAGGACGTTGTCGAAGCCAAGTTTCTCGGCCTCATCCTTCATAGCCTCCTCGTTGCGCGACCAGATGTCAGACATTGTCTCTTCAAAGTCAGGTGGTAGGTCTATCTTGTGCTTAGTGTAGAAGGCTTGCCACTTGGCGAGCGAGCGGTCGAGGTTAAATTCTGCCTCCTCTTCAATTTGCTTGCCTTGCTGGTCTTGGTAGCGGTATTGGGCAGTGAAGGTGAGGCTCGGGCGTTCGGGGGAAGGGGCATGGACCGATTGTTGATGTGGTAGTACCACCACTTCCCCACTCTTGATCATGGCGTTTAACTCGGGGATGGTGGGATTGAATGTGCTTGGGGGTGTGTCTTTGGAGTGGGGCATGGGCGGGGTTATTATAACATCATTCCAGCTAATCCATTTCTGAAAGTAGTTTTGTAACCGCTCTCGAAAGTGGCGACAAATCTCTTTGAACCACAGCCCACACAGCCTTAAAATCAACCCCGAAATATTCATGGGAAAGTTTATTACGCATTGCGATTACTTGGCTCCAAGGTATCTCCTCTGTTTTGCGGCGAGACAAATCTGATAACCGCCGACTAGCCTCACCAATTATTTCAAACTCTCTGACAACGGCATCCCGCATCATTTCATCCTGAACAAAAGTTGTCTCTGTTGCGTTCTTTGTATACTTATCAATCTTCAAAACCGCCTCGGCAATGTGTTGTAGGTAAGCCTTGTCATCCATAGATTGGCCGTAAGGAGGCATAGATACTATCACGTAAATATGGACTCACAGCACCTTCTGTCAAAACATCAACCTCGCGATCAAAAACCTGCTCTAAATCCTGTTCTAGCGAGATAATGTCCAAAAGACTTTTCTGTTCATTAAAGCGAACCAGTATGTCCACATCACTTTCTGGCCCGGCACTCCCCTTCGAGTAAGAACCGAACAACCCGGCATACGAAACATCGTGCGCCATAAATACCGGCTGGGCAAGTGACTTAATTGATTGTAGATCAAGGGTAGAATTCATATTTATTTTAGAAGTATACACCACAAAACACTCTCGCGCAAGCACTCCGCTCTCCTTCCATCTTTGTTTCTTCACTTTCAGGCATAGAGTTTTTGTCTTAAATTGTATGTATCCGCGTGAGCAAGCAGTCCTAGATACGAGGTTTTATTCCGTTCAGAGAAGTTGGCGTACACCTTGGCCTTGGTCGTACCCCGCAAGAGCATCGCCTGTGGCAAAATCTTATACCCCAAGAATTCAAAGCCAGCGCAGAACTTGCTTATTGTGATTTTATTGTCTGGCACACAAAGTTTGAGTTCCAACCACAGCCACTCTTGAATCATAGGTGACACCTTCGCCAATTCATCTCTTGATTCTGAAATTACCACAAAGTCATCGTTGTATCTGGCGTAATATCTCTGGCGTAGTAACTTCTTAACAAACAAATCGAATGGATGCAAATAAATGTTTGCCAATATCTGGCTTGCTACGTTACCAAGAGGCAAGCCCGGCTCAAAGCTCTTAATAATTGTTTTGAGTAAATTTAGGATATTCTCATCTGAAACACGCAAGCGCAATTGGTCTAACAATATTTCGTGGTCAATAGAGGCGAAGTAACTGCGCACATCACCCTTAAGAACGAAGCAAGGCCTGTGGCCGCCGTCTGAAGAGAGTTTGCAAAAATACCTCACAGATTCAACCGCCTTGTGCAAACCTCTGCCCGGGATTGAGGCATAAGTGTCGGCTATGAAGTCCGCGCGGCACAACCTGTCGATATACCTACTCACGAGCTGATCAACTACTTTGTCGCGCACACCCGACTTATAAATATCGCGCTTCTTGCCGTCGAAGACTTGCATATATTGATACCCGCCGTGTTCGTACTCCCTAGAGACTAGCACGCTGTGCAAATCAAGTAGATTATCCTCAAGATGTCGCTCAAACGTAAGTATATCTTTTCTCTCGGATTTACCTGATTTTACCCTTTGCCAAGCTAAAAAGATGTTATCAAAATTACACAAATACTCATAACTTGTATGGAAGTTCATAAAGATTTTGAGAAACTTGAGATACCACTCATAGCCAAACTATTCGTAATCTACCACTGCGTCCACAAGTTAATACTAACATTGCCCAAATTTGAGCGCTACTCACTTGGCGAGGCTATGCAGAGGGCTGTGCTCGAGGCTTGCGAACTAGTGGTGGAGGCAAACAGTGCCAACAAATACGATAGGCCAAGCAAGCTAATCAAGGTGAACGCCAAAATCGAAATTACCAAACTGCTTGTGCGGATAGCTCTTAATATGGAGCTAATCAAGACTCCGACCTATCTTGAAATCCAAACGCATTTGCAGGAGGCGGGCAAGATGACACAAGGCTGGATTAAATACTCAAAGAACAACGTCTAGAAAGCGGTCAGGGAACGGCGGGAGAGGCGGCAACCCAAGTTCGAGTTCGAGTTCGCGGGGTCATTCGCGTTCACATCGAGCTGGCCGTCGTCGGGATTCCAGTTCGCGTTCACGAAGCGAAGACCGCCTCTCTTGTAGCCTTGCCCTGTCCATTGCAACCGGGGAAACCGTTCACACTTTATCAGGGTGCCTAAACCCTAGGGCAAGACTGCTGTTCCTTGTTCTTAACGACTCGGGCAACTTACCTCCGCCGGCAAGCGCGGAGTGTCTTAGTTGTCCCTATCGTGCTTGGCAAACCATTGTGTGGTTGTACTAGCCAAGCGGGAGATACAAAGATTAAATCAAAAAGAAGTTGAAAAGTAAAATATACAAGCTACCTCTTTGTTAAAGGAACAAGCGGGAGAGGCGGCAACCCAAGCGCGA
>Ga0209541_10015831_pt1 | contig 11218 bp, 6 predicted proteins | sample RifCSPlowO2_01_FD_184027 | JGI IMG/M metagenome (GOLD analysis project Ga0209541, IMG submission 184027) | Groundwater microbial communities from Rifle, Colorado - Rifle CSP2_plank lowO2_0.1 (SPAdes) (version 2) | ecosystem: Environmental > Aquatic > Deep subsurface > Groundwater | place: Rifle...
AACAAGATTATGAAGTCACGATCATAGGAAAAGTAAAGGGAAAAGACCTCATCGGTAAAAAAACTAAAGAATTTGGTGGAAGAAAAGTCCTTGTTCTTCCAGCATTGTTCCTGGATCCAAGATTTGGCACCGGATTAGTGCACTCAGTTCCTTCAGATTCTGCTGATGACTTGATTGCACTCTGGGACTTGCAAAAAGATGAAGCAACCATCAAAAAATACGGCTTAAACAGCGAAGAAGTCAAAGCCATCAAACCGATTCCTGTGCTTGACACGCCAGGATATGGAAATGTTGCTGCTGAAGTCATGCTGAAAAAACACAAAGCAACGTCCCAGCATCAGCGAGCCTTGCTGGAACAGATCAAGAAAGACTTGTACAAGCTGAGCTTTTATGAGGCAACCTTTAATGAGCAATACCAAAAAGGATTTTCAAAAAATCTGCACGGCAAAAAAGTGAGTGAAGGGAAGGATATCATTAAACAAGAACTGCTGAAACAAGGATGGATTGAAATGTATTATCAGTTAACCGGCAAAGTGGTCTGCCGCTGCTTGACTCCATCGATCGTCAAGATTGTTGATGACCAATGGTTCTTGAACTATGGAGACAAAGACTGGAAAAAACTTGCCCATACGTGCCTGAACAACATGAAACTCTATCCTGAAAAAGCAAGGACGCAGTTTGAGTATGTGATTGACTGGCTCCATGAATGGGCGTGCACGCGGGAAGAAGGATTAGGAACACGACTGCCCTGGGCTCAGCGGTGGCTGATTGAATCCTTATCTGACAGTACGATTTACAACGCGTATTATCCCATCAATTATCTTCTTGAAAAAATCCCTCTTGAAAAGATTGATGACAGCGTCTTTGATTATCTCTTGCTCGGCAAGGAAAACAAGGGAAAAAAACCTGCCATTCCGAACGTTGATGCAATGCGCAATGAGTTTTTGTACTGGTATCCGGTTGACTTTAGAAATTCAGGAAAAGACTTGATCCAGAATCATCTGACGTTCTATATCTTTAACCATGTCGCCATCTTCCCCAAGGAGCACTGGCCAAAAGGCATCGGCGTCAATGGCTGGGTAACCGTAGATGGCAACAAAATGAGCAAAAGCTTGGGCAATATGATTCCTGTCCGAACCATGGCAGCACAATTCTCTGCTGACGCTTCACGCATTACGATTCTCTATGGGGGAGAAGATCTTGATGATCCCAACTGGGACAGCAACTTTGCAGAAACCGTGGTCAATAAACTTGAGCAGTTGAGATTAATGTGCCAAGAATCATACAACAAAGGAAGAACAGGAAAACTTGAAGTGATTGATCAATGGGCTGTTTCAAAACTGCACCAGGCCATACGATATGCAACAGAAGCTATGGAAAAAACCTTCATGCGGTCTGCAATTCAACATGCCTTCTTTGATATTCAGCAGATGCTCAAATGGTATCGAAGACGAACCCATGAAAATCCGCACAAAGATGTCATGAATCAAGTCATTGAAGCACAAGTCGTGATGTTAACTCCTTTTACCCCTCACATCTGCGAAGAAATCTGGGAAACGTTGAAAAAGAACAAAGATAAAAAAAGTGAATCATTCGTTTCTCTCGCGCCCTGGCCACATGCAGATACTAAACTGATTCAACCCGAAGCTGATCTGGGTGAGGATTTGATCGAGAAAACGCTCCGTAGTTTACATACGGTCCTCGAACTTGCAAAGATAGAGAAACCCAAGAAGATGATGTTCTTCATCAGCCCTGCATGGAAGTATGGATGCTATGAAAAGTTAAGAAAAGCAATGGAAAAAACAAGGAATCCTGGAGAACTCATGAAAGCGGTGATGACAGCTGAATATAAACAACATGGAAATGAAATTGCTAAGATCGTTCCTCGCATTGCAAAAGGAGGACTTCCAGAGCAAGGGTTGTCACAAAAGCAGGAAATGCAGGCGCTCGAGCAGGCAAAAGGATTCTTTAAAGAAGTATATGGCTGTGCGATTGAAGTGGTCTTGGCTGAGAAGAGCAAGGAACCCAAGGCACAGAGTGCAAGCCCGGGCAAGGTTGCGATTCTGGTGGAGTAAGATTTAAATACCTCAACAAAACACAGGGAAAACATGAACAACGATCTCAAACGTATCCGATCTGAACACTTTGCTATTGAGCCCAGTCAGTTCTCAGCAGAACAAAAGTCAACCGCACAACAGCTTCGACAGCAACCTTTGCTCATGGCACAGATCGAACAAACACAACAAGCACGTGATCAACTTTTCCAAACCAAAGATATTGAAACAAAACTCAGCATGGCCAAAAAGAATCGTGTTTTTTGAAAGACCCCTTACCCCTTCTTAAACTTTACCCTGCATTTGCGGCTCCTTCATTTTTCGAGTGATCCGCGATAACTCCTGCACATTCTCGACAAATCCCGGCAGAATCTTCTGGAAGACCTTTTCTAAAGCTTTAATTTCAGTTCCTACATTTTCAAGAGTCCTATCATAATCTCCAATCTTACCAAGCACGCCTTCATGCAGTTTGTCAAAACTTGTTGAAAGATGGGCCAAGTCCTGCTCCATTTTTGCAAGCTTCTGCTCAGTTTCTTCTTTCCAGGCAATGATTTTTTCAACGTGCTTGGTAATGTCCTGCCATTTTTCTTCGATAATGGCCTCTGCAATTTCGTGGATTTTTTCTTCAGAAGCAGAAGGAACACCGGTTTCTTCGTCATGATCTTCTGCAGGAGCATGTCCTTGACGAGGAGCCTGACCCGCCGAACCACCCATCGGACCCATACCCATGGGACTCGGAGGACCTCCATGCGCAGGCATATTTTGCATAGCGCTGGGATCATAGTAGGGACCGCCTCTTGGCAGTGTTGCACCGGGTCCTGCACCAAAGGGAGTCTGCACTCCAATTTTAACATCGGCTTGATTCAGAGCATTGCTAATTTGGTCAACGCTATAGCCATACCGCTGGAGCGTTTGGATAATCTGATTATTGTTTAAGCCTTGGTTGCGCAGGGTAAGCACATGATCAACAGGCAAATCATCAGGTGACGGTTGTTGCATAACAGGACCTCCTAATGGATCAGCAAACGGTTCAGGAACTTCTTGTACTTGCGTCTGCTGTTTTTGTTTGGCGAATATATCGCTGAAAAGTGCCATCTTGACTTATCTTGCTCCTCCCAGATAAGGGAATTTTTAAATCTTCTCTTGTTCTCCCCCTTTGAGAAGATCCATGCCTGCATGGTGCAGTCCGAGATCGGCAAGTTTCTCCTCAATAATCTTTTCAACCTGCCTTTCTGTAACAAAGGTAACAGGCTCCCATAATTCAATATAATTTTGAACAAGTTTTAATTCATCTGATTTTGCACATTCCTTCAGCTCTTTAACAATGAGCCGTACTTTGTCCCGCAGATCAACAAAGTCCCTGCGGTATTCATTCATCTCAGAAGAAAAGGTGTTGAACTCTTTGTCGTACTGCTTGCGGTATTTGATATCATGCTGTTCATTGGAGCGCAGGAAATCACGAAGATTCTCATAGCGTTCTTCCAGGAGACGAAGCCTTCTGCTGATGTTATTAATCTGGCCGGCGACATCCTGCACTGAGCCTTCATGCTGGACTTCTCCAAACATCTTTCTTCCTGCTTCGCTGGGCTCAGCACCTTGAGGGGGATGAGGAGACGAACCAGAAGAACCTGCAAGGGCAGGATGGGGTGCAGGGTTGGTAGGTTCTTTTCCAAACATGGGATGCCTCTTTTGATGATGCCTCGTTGAATAGATGAGTGAAGGTAACAATATCTTTATAAAGATAGTTACGCAAATGATAAGCAGGTTACAACTGTGTAAAGGGGGGTTGAGGTTAGGAAAGGTTATGGTCTCTTGATGATCAACGACCTACTACCCACCACCTGCAACCCATGATCTAAAAGAGGTTGGTATGGTCAAAGAGAGCTGGAAGTATGATGTGATCCGTGAAGGAAACGAGATCATGATCCGCTGCGACTGCGAAAACCTTCTCAGAGTTCCCTCGCTTGAAGATGATCCGATCTACCTGGCAAAGGCCATTGATATGCTCATTGAGACCGGAGGCGCTACAAAAATTATTTTTGTCCAAAAGCGTGATTTTGAATATGATTATAAACAAACAGCGATGCTGATGGAGATTGTCAACCTGATTCTTACGCTTCACAAACAACGGGATATGTTTAGTTTAGAAGCCCTCAGCGCTGACGGGCGATGCAAAATGTATGCTGAGAAGCGATACAATGTGATCCAACTGCTGATCAACAGGAAGATGAAAGAAGAGCCAATCGGAGCATATGTTGAACTGAAACGAATGCTTCGCGAGGAGCAGATTCAGCTGGATAAGACCGTAGACAAAGAACAGGCAGAGTGCCTCAAGAAGTATATGGGTGTTCTGCATTTTATTATGAAAGGTCTTGAAAGAACCCGGCTTGTCATGCTTGCACTTCCGCATCTGGATGGATACCATATCGGAGATCGGGATGTATACCGGGAAATTTTTGATCCCGTCATTAAGCCTGATTTTATGTTTACAAAAATTATGGCGCAGTATCCGCATGGGGGCGATGAAATTGATAATTATCTTATTGGTGATGACATCGAAGTTTCCATTTTCTCCTTTCCCAACAGCGTGAAGTATTTGTATCATGTTACCCCTCCTGAATTTAAGCTAGGTGAAGAGGAATATGATTTGCTGGATATGGCAAGAAAAGTCATGGCAGAGCACAAGCCCAGCAGAGAAGAGTTTGTGAACCCCAAAAGAATGCGTGAAGTCTTCTTCCATGTCGGAAGAGATTTGATGACTGAACTTGCAAATTACAAAAACATTAAGCTGACAGACGACCGATTGGAAATGCTCACCAAAATTCTTGTCCGATATACTGTAGGTTTTGGTCTCATCGAAGTCCTGCTGATGGATGAAAAGATCCAGGATATCTCCGTCAACAGCCCGTATGGAAGAACACCGATGTTTATTGTACATGGAGATTATGCGGATTGCGATACGAATATCACCCCCACAAAAACCGAAGCAGAAAGCTGGGCTTCAAAACTGCGGATGATTTCGGGAAGGCCCTTGGATGAAGCAAACCCGATTCTTGATGCAGAACTGAGATTTGATTTTGCAACAGCAAGGATCTCGACGATTACTGAACCGCTCAATCCAACAGGACTTGCATTCTCATTCAGAAGACACCGGAATAAGCCTTGGACTCTGCCTTTGTTTATCAAACAAAAAATGATCACGCCCCTTGCAGCAGGCCTCTTAAGTTTTATTGTTGATGGAACACGAACGATTCTTATTGCAGGAACGCGATCGTCAGGAAAATCATCGTTTCTTACTGCACTCATGGTTGAAATCATGCGTAGATACCGCATGATTACCGTGGAAGATACGCTTGAATTGCCAACCGATGCGCTTGCAGAGATGGGTTTCAATATTCAGCCTATGAAAGTTGCATCAGCACTTGTGAAGGGATCGTCTGAGATGAGTGCAGCAGACGGCATTCGAAGCACCCTGCGATTAGGAGACTCCGCTTTAATTGTTGGAGAAGTCCGAAGCAAAGAAGCCGTTGCGCTCTATGAAGCCATGCGTGTGGGAGCTGCAGCAAATGTGGTAGCAGGAACCATTCACGGCGATTCTCCCTATGGGATCTTTGACAGAGTGGTCAATGATATTGGAGTTCCTAAAACGTCCTTCAAAGCAACGGATATTATTATCATTGCAAATCCCATTCGCAGTGCAGACGGCATCCACCGGGTGCGGAGAGTAACCAATATTACGGAAGTCAGAAAACATTGGGAAAATGATCCGCTTCTCGAAAACGGATTTGTTGACTTGATGAAGTATGACAGCAAATCGGACCAGCTCCAAACAACAGATGATTTCATTAATGGAGAAAGCGATGTCTTGAAGGCAATTGCAGCAAATGTCCCTGATTTTGCAGGAGACTGGGAGGCATTGTGGAGAAATATTGAACTTCGGGCGCACTGCAAAGAAGAACAAGTCAAGATTGCGGAGCACCTCAATGAACCGGACCTCCTTGAGGCTCCTTTTACCATTCGGTGCAATGATTTGATGCATATTTTATCTGATCAGATCAAGAAAGAACTGGGGAAGCTTGATGAAGACGAGATCTTCAAGCGCTGGTATATTCTTGCAGAGCGCGAAGCAAAGCGCTTTGTCCAGAACAAACAGAGAAAGGAAGGCAAGGAAGAAGTCGAACTATCAAAAATAGCCTAAGAAATATCGCAAGATGGGGGGGCACGGGGTCGCATGGGACTTTTTGATACACCTGAAGAAGAGGAAGGAGGAGAAGAGAAGCCAGCAGAAGAGAAAAAGCTGAAGAGCGAGATTGAATCCGTTGCCCAAAAATACAAACAAAAGATTGATGAACACATGGAGATCACAGGGTCTGAGGAACCAGGCACTGATGGAGAGATGGTCAGCCGAGATTATCAATCCTTCCGTGAAGAATATGTAGAAACCCATCAAAGCTGGTATGAAAAATGCTGTGCAAAGAGCGAGAAGATTCTGAAGATCAAGCCCGACCCAGCAAAGATTGAGGAGTATCAAGAAGCGATTAAGATTGCACACCTGAAGGTAACAATAGAAGGCGTCTATTCTTTTGCTATGCTGACTCCTATCATCGTTGCACTCGGCGGTTCGTTGATTACCTTTGCCCTCTTTCAATCCCTCTTTTTCATTTTCTTCTTTCTTGTTGTCGGCGCAGCGATTATGAAGCCGTTGCAGAATATTCCTTTCTATCTTGCGAATGGGTGGCGGATGAAAGCAAGCAATCAGATGGTGCTGTGCATCTTTTACGTTGTAACCTACATGCGCCATACTTCCAACCTGGAGCTTGCGATTGCCTTCGCCTCTGAACACCTTGCTCCGCCCCTGTCGCTTGATTTGAAAAAAGTATTCTGGGATGTTGAAACAGAGAAATATGAATCGATTAAAGAGTCCCTTGATGCATATCTCATGACGTGGAAGAAGTGGGATCCTGAATTTATTGAAGCCTTCCATCTGGTTGAATCATCATTGTATGAAGGCGATGAAACACGGCGCTTGGAAATGCTAGACAAGTCGTTGAGTGTGATTCTTGACGGAACCTATGAAAAAATGCTCCATTACGCACAGAATTTAAAATCACCTGTTATGATGCTCCATATGCTGGGAGTTATCCTTCCGATTTTAGGGCTGGTTATCCTTCCCTTAATGGTCAGCTTTGTCTGTCAAGTCAAGTGGTATCATATCATGGCGCTGTACGACTTTGCCCTCCCTGTCGGCGTCTTTTTCCTCGCAAAGAATATTCTTGCAAGCAGGCCGACAGGATATGGAGACAGCGATCCTGCTGACGAGCCAGAACTGAGAAAGTTTAGAAATATAATTTTTCATCTTGGAAAAAAAGAAATCCTGCTCTCGCCACTTTATGTTTCGCTCATCGTGGGAGGCTTGCTGATTCTCATCGGATTTTCCCCCTTGATTCTCCATCTCTTTGCAGGAGACAGCAATTGGGACCTCATTTTACACAAAGAAGGGGGGATTGCAGTTACGAATAAACTTGAAGATCCGAATGCAAAGATGAATTTGTTAGGATACCAAATTGGGAAAGGATGCAATGGTGTAGGCGTGGGAGAACCCATTGGACCGTACGGCATCGGAGCATCCATGCTCAGCCTCCTGGTAACACTAGGTCTTGCCCTCAGTGCAGGATTGTATTATAAACTCAGTTCAAAGAATGTTATAGAAATTCGAGAACGTTCAAAACAGCTCGAGAATGAATTTGCATCCGCACTCTTTCAGCTTGGCAACCGACTGGGAGATGGACTTCCTGCAGAAATTGCCTTTGGAAAAGTTGCAGATTCCATGCAGGGAACGGTCTCAGGAAACTTTTTCCAGACCGTATCTCAAAACATCACACGATTGGGAATGAGTGTGCATGAAGCAATCTTTGATCCCGAACACGGTGCATTGAAGTCGTATCCGTCAAAGGTGATTGAATCTTCGATGAAAGTGTTAAGTGAAAGCTCGAAAAAAGGACCCAAGATTGCTGCGCAGGCCCTCATCAATGTTGCACGCTATATCAAAGAGATCCATGCTGTCAATGAACGCTTGAAAGATCTCATGTCTGAGATTATTTCATCCATGAAATCGCAGATTAAATTCTTAACGCCTGCCATTGCAGGCATTGTAATTGGAATTACTGCGATGATTACCACAATTCTTGGAAAATTAGGAGGACAGCTCAGATCGATTTCTTCTGCAGGAGGACAGCCTGGATCAGGTGCAGGTCTTCTCGCGCTCTTTGGAGACAGTGTACCTCCGTTTTATTTTCAGGTAGTTGTTGGAATTTATGTGGTTGAGATTATTTACATTCTGACGATTGTAACCAACGGTATTGAAGAAGGTGCTGATCAGCTCAGCGAACGCTATAATTTAGGAATGAACCTCACCAAATCAGTAACGACTTATATTGTTATTGCAGGCATCGTCATGCTCTTGTTCAACCTCCTGGCTGTGTCGATCTTGAAGGGGATTGCGGTGTAGGTTGAAGCAGTCACCATCTCCATACAAACACGAGAATTACCATCATCAACAGTCCAATCATAAAATAAACCAGAGCACTGCGTATCTTTGCTGAACTGGATTGATAGATGGGCGAAGAAGCATCTTCTTGAGTTGCAGGAACAAAGGTAACGTTGTGAGGTGATTGTGAAGTGTTGGCAAGCGCCTGCATCAACCCGGTTAATGCTTCAGTTTTTGATACGGATTGATTTTCTTGGTCTTGAAGATTCTCTGCTGGTTCAACAGGATCAACAAGAATATCACGCGTCACGTCAAGCGTAGACTCTTGGTTATCTTTTCTCACTTTGATCTTGAATTTGTATGCCCCTGGCTTGATTTCATCATCAAGAATGTTCTCAAGCTCAACCATTTCTGATTCTCCAGCTTTAAGATCAAATTCCTGCTGATTTTGTTCTCGTTCACCAGAATAACTCTTTGATCCACGGTACACATAGCTCCAGATCGTAACATGATGGGGCTTGTTTTCATTATCAACCAAAAGCTGGGTGGTATGCAAAGAACCGGGGGAGAAGGTTCTCTCCAAATCTAAAACTGTCACAGTGAATTTGCGTTCGCTGTTCGTCAAAGACGTTGTCCCTTCTTTACCGGAGACTCGTTGCAAGTCTTTTCTAGCCGAAGAATCCGCGCTTTCGCGCAGATCACCCTTCGCTGAGCTAGGATCAGAAAAAGGACCATTGCGGACAACAATGAGCTTGTCTGCCGATTGCTGGCCGCATGGTGTTGTTAACACAGCACGAATAAGCAGGGCCTGCTGGGGGATTTTGATCGCAGGGGTAAAGGATTTCGCATGAGTGTTGGACGTTGTCGTTGGAGAGCGAATCAATTCGCCATCCAAATCTTCAACGTGGTAGGTGATGGAAAAATCCTCGTTGAAATCCGGGGGTTCCTGCTCTTGGCTGGTGTTAAGATGAGAAGAAAGAGGGAAAGAGATATTAAAGAAAAAGACAATGCGTTCTTTGTTGTTGTAGAGATCTCGAGGGCTTGAGATGGTGAAGGAAGGGATGGTGCAAGATTCGGTGAGATTTGATTCAGTGAAGTTTGATTCAGTAAGATTTGATTCGTTGAGCTCATTGACCAGGGTGTCATTGACTTCAGCTAAAAACATGTTCTTGCTTCCGGGTGTTGGAAAACTCTCACGCCAGTTTCCATTGAGCCAAGAGATCGAAGAGCCTTGACTTGAACTGAGTGCGCCAGGAGGCATCTGATAGGCCGTCTGTGCAACAAGATCACCTGCAGAGTTGGAGAGAAGAAGAGTGTCTTGGGTATTATCAAGATTTTTACCGACACGTTCTCCGATTCTGTAGATATCTCCATTAAAAGGAGGGATCGTACTGAGATTAAAACCATCTTCAACAAGGAGATAGTAAAAGAAAGAGTTGTAGAAAGAATCGTTTTCAGATGCTGGAAATTGACGGAGAAGCATCAAGGGATCACTTTGATTGTTAAAATTGATGCGGTGGTTTGAAAGGTTGATAGGCTGATCAGATACGAATTCGATGTATTCTTTGTTGTTATCCTGGCCTTGCGGATTGTACATAAGTTCGTTGAATTGAATCGTGGCATTTGAAAGATCTGTTGCATATGCATGCATTGCGAATCCATCAAAAACAAGAAAAAAGAGAAGGATGCGGAACATCCTTCTCAAGATTTCAGGGTTGGTAGGGTCGTGTTGTTTTTTTGATGAAGATTTTTTCATACACCAAATCCAGAATGTTATTTTTAATAAGCCTTTGCAGGAAAAAACCGGAAAAACTCAGGTTCAAACCAGAAGAATTACGGTTTGGATAGTAATATTTCCGAAACAGGGGGGTTGTTTCGGAATATTTCCGAATCAACCGGAAGATTTCCGTGGCAGTTGTGGGTGCAGAAAAAGGGTGAATAAACAGGTATAAAGAGGGCTCTGTAGAAAGTCTTGAAAAGTGCATGGCCAGCGCTGCGCTCCGTATCATGTGATGTTTCGAAGCCGCTTACATAGCGATCGGCAAATCCTGCAACCATGGTCGACCTACCGATTGACATATCTGTTGATTTGTGCGGATTGAAAATGAAAAATCCCACCATGCTTGCCTCCGGCCTTGTAGGCATCTCAGGAGCTGCATGCGTCTTTGCTGCACAACATGGAGCAGGTGCGATTGTTCCAAAGTCCATCGGCCCGTGTGAGCGTGAGGGTCATAAAAATCCCATTCTCGTTGAATTTCAAGGAGGATTTCTCAATGCTGTAGGGCTTCCCAATGCAGGAGTAGATCAAAGCCTTTCCGAACTCGAGTTTGCCATGAAAAATTGTGCAAACCTCGGAGTGCCGGTGATCCTTAGTTTATTTGGTGGAACCAAGGAAGAATTTGGGGAAGTAGCAAAGAAATTGTCCACACTCAATCCTGCCATGCTGGAAGTCAATTTATCATGCCCCAACACTGCAAGTGACTTTGGCAGGGCATTTGCTTTAGATGCAAACAATGCTGCTGACGTGATCCGCATTGTTAAACAGAACACGATGGCAAAGGTCTCTGCAAAACTTGCTCCGAATGTTCCGGATATTAAAGAAATTGCACGAGCAGTGGTAGAAGCAGGTGCTGATGCCATCACAGCAACTAACACCATGCCCGGCATGGTCATTGAT
>Ga0209541_10015833_pt1 | contig 11218 bp, 11 predicted proteins | sample RifCSPlowO2_01_FD_184027 | JGI IMG/M metagenome (GOLD analysis project Ga0209541, IMG submission 184027) | Groundwater microbial communities from Rifle, Colorado - Rifle CSP2_plank lowO2_0.1 (SPAdes) (version 2) | ecosystem: Environmental > Aquatic > Deep subsurface > Groundwater | place...
TTATATTTCTCTTTGAGATTCTGATAAATTCCATTAGCGCCTTCGATATCTATCTTATTTCCGGCAATCAGTGCAGGTTTGGATTCTTCCATAAGTAATCTTAGGAATCTTCTGAATTCTTCATCAGAAGAATCTGGCTTGAGGTTTACGCCTTTAATCAAGTCTTCTATAAGCTGAAAATTCACTTTTAACCCGGATAACTGCTTCTGAACCATTGCTGTAAAATCTGCATGTTTGGTAAAACCACGCTTTAATACATCAAGAAGCCACAGCTCAATTTCTTCCTGAAAAAAAAGTATATCGCTTTCCGGGCTGTGAGTTCCAGGCGGCACCTGATTGCCATTGCTGTCTGTCGAGCCGGAAATGTCTACGACATGGATGATTGCATCTGCTTCCATGATGTCGGAAAGAAACTGGTTTCCAAGGCCTCTGCCAAGGTGCGCATCAGGCACGAGGCCAGCAATATCTATAAGTTTGACAGGTATCAGCCTTGTGCTGTTTACGCATTTTGAGTTCTGCGGATTGCATTTCACTTTCAGTTCCTTGCAAGGGCAAACTGCTCTGACGAATGCCACGCCACGGTTCGGTTTTATTGTCGTGAACACACGGTTGCTTATTTCTGCATCGACAAGCGTAGCCGCGCTAAAGAAGCTTGTTTTTCCGACATTGGTCTTTCCGCAGACTGCTATTTCCATAATTATCATCTTTTTGTAATATTCTTAATAGGGAAAAGAGATTAGAAAGAGAAAAACCTTAGGTTTGTTCTCTTCTTACCATCCAAGAATATCTTTCAATATTTTCCTGTGGTCCGCGGCAAGCGTTCTTGGCAGCTTATGCTTCGGGAAGAATCTTGCATCTGCTGCATCGTCCATGCCTTTAATGCCTGCAGGACTCTTTGCCTTGGCGATGAAAACAAGGGAAATAAGATGCCCCCTTGGATCGCGTTTAGGGCTGCCGTAAACAAAAGCCCTGTTCTTCTCCTTCAGCAATACATCCAGATTTGTTTTTTCCTTGGCTTCGCGTATTGCTGCCCTGTAGGGTTCCTCGCCGTATTCAATGAAACCGCCAGGAAGCGCCCACATGCCTTCGAACGGCTCTTTTTTTCTTTTTATCAGCGCTATTTTGCTTTTATCCAGTATAATTGCGTCTACTACCGGCAGTGGATTTTTATACATGTAATTTCTATAATCTTCATGGTTTTAAGTTTGGGGTTTAATCCATGAAGCCCTGCTCTATATGTATTAACAGCGACATACTTTGCAGCGGCTGCCAGAAAAAGGTAGAAATCGGTCTGATAAGCAAAACGGATGTAGAAGTAAGCAGAGCTCTGGCAAAGACTGTCAATGTGAGAACTGACTTTGTGCGTGCTACAGAACATAAAAATCAATTAATTATAGTTTGCGAAAAGAAAGACGCCAAGTTAATCATAGGCAGGGGCGGCAAGAATGTCAGGGAGGCATCAAAAATCCTTGGAAAAGACGTGAGAGTAGTAGAAAAATCTGACGAGAAAAAAATGCTGGAAGACCTGCTTGGCACGCCTGTTATCGGAATAAATATAGTCTATCCGGATGAGATTAGGAGAATAAGGATAGACAAAAGATTCAGGAAGCTGAGGGCAGACTCAGTCCTGCTGGAAAAGATAATGGACAGCAAATACGAAATCATATTTGAATAAGAAGGAGAAAACCAAAGGTTTTTCTCCTTTCTAATCCTCATTCCTGATTAAGAAATATTATTTTTCTTTTCCTAGGTTTTTCTCCTTTCTGCTCAGAAACCGTTAGGTTTCTGGCATGCTCAAAAGACAGAAGTCTTTTGGCGTCTCGAAGAACCTTGTTCTTCGAAGATCTCAGAGAACTTTGTTCTCTGCAGATAATCCTCATTCCTAATCAAGAATATTATAAAGAACAGAGAAGCCAGAGAATTCTAGTATCTTCTGGGGCCAAGCTTCATTTCCATGTTCTTCAGCCTTTCGTTTATGGTTTCTGTCTGGCTGCGTATCGCCGACAGCTGGGCCTCTATTATGTTCAGCCTGTCCAGAATGTCGTAATTCCTTGATGATTCATCCTTATTTTCATACTGTTTACTTCCAAAGCCTTGATCGATAGTCAGGTCTTTCAATTTGTGCCTTTGGATTATCGGCTCTGAGAAATCAGGTTCCTGCGGCTGGTCGAAAGAAGATCTGGCCGGCAGGGGCTCAACCGGCTCGGGCATACTTGGCTCATCCAGAGGATTGGGCTCGCCAAGAACATGAGACCTGAAATCGTATACGTCTTCATCGCTTTTCCTGTGCGTAATCCTATCCTTCAGCCTGCCAAATAAACCCATGAATAATCAATGGATTTGCCGGTTTATATCTGTTGGTATCGCAGAATTATAGTTAACCAAGTAAAGAATCCTGATATTATAACTTGGTTTACTATATGTGACCAACTTGTGTAATATACCAAATATTAAGTTGGTCAGCTATAACAATAAAATTATCACGTTCTTCATGTCGGCGTTTCTCCCCTTGTTTCGCGCTCTATCTGCAGCGTGCGCAGTACGCGGTCGCGTATTCTGTGTATATCGTCTTTTGCGAAGTCTATGTATTTCCGCCTCTGGTGGTAATAGAATGACCTGTTGTAAAACCACCAGAAACTTCTCTGAATGAAATTTGAGTATTCGTATGTTGTTATGACAGTGCCTTTCAGTTCAAGGTAGAGCCAGCCATGCTTGTCTTTCAGGCTCTGCGCGCCTTGCGCTATTGCCCGTATCGTAGTTCTTGACCAGTTATCGTCTGCGCGCTTGCAGAACCATGCGCCATAAAAGCCCCTTGGATCTTCAGTAGAATCCCAGCGCACGTCTGTCTCAAATGTATCCTTGCCGGTGACTTTCATGGTGTCCCTTATGACACGGGGAAACATTGCAAAAGCAGAAAACGGATTCGGGCCGTTGTACCTTATAATCAGCTTGTCGGTGGGAGCAAGTATGTCGTCAATTATCGAGATTTTCATGCCTGCGCGCCCTCCCTGAGGACTTCCCCGAAATGCTTGATGCTGCTTTCAAAACTTGTGACAAGTTCCTTTGCAAAGTTCAGGTATTCCATTCGTTTTTTGTGATAGAACATGTTGTGCCAGAATCTTCGGGTCATCTCATAAATTATGTTCTGCTGCCACACCGTATCTTGCGGGTATTCTGTTATAAGGCGCGGCCTTATACGCATATTGACCTTGCCCTCATTATTGACGGAGAAGCCGCTGAAGTCTATCTCGACAGTTATGTACGAAAACGTATCAAGAATCTTGTTGACTTCCCAGCCTACAGAGAACCGCTCGCCGTCTTTAGTCTTTTCCCAGCTGTACTCCTTTTCCTGGACATACGCGTCTGGAACGTTGAAGACGACACGCACCAACTCGTTTATCTTCTTGTAGAATTTATCGGGAGCAGGGCCCGTGTAAGATATGTTTATCTCCTTTACCGGCTCGAAGACATAATCCCATATCAGAAGTTTTGTTCTTGCCCATACCACAGAAATGCACCTTATTGTTATATTTATGCCGGCCTTTATAAATTACCTTCTATCTGATCTCCTTTTAGTGAAAAGCTTAATTATAAGGAATACAAATAACTAGCATGGTATTCGAGATCATAGCCGCCGCTGTGCTTATAGCATTCGGCCTGCTTTCGATCTATTTCTCCGTGAGCGAAGGCGCAAGCGATGAGAAGATGCTTGCAATCCTTGCCATAGGCACTGCCGCACTGCTGCTTGGGTTATGGATACTTATAACAAAACTGACGCTTATATTGCTGCTCCGGAAGCTTGGCGGGCTGCTGCTGGTGATTGTAGGCGGCTTTTTGGTGTTCGGCTTTCCCGATATCGGCGACTACCAGAGGCCCGGAATGAGCAAGGCCGGAATATTCATAGGCCTGATAATTCTGATAATAGGCTTGTATTATCTCTTCTTCTGAAAGAGGAAGAAAACCGTCACAATAAGCCATCTTCGATGGCTTGCTGCGTTGGTTTTCTTCCCTCTACCCTTCTTTCCTAGCAAAAGTATTATAAAAAGAAAAACCTAGGAAAATGTTTTCTTCCCTCTACCCTTCTTTCCTAGCAAAAGTATTACAATACAAATCAGAATTTATCTTCCCTCTGCCATTCCACTTGTTCAAGCGTGATGCCTCACCACCCTAAAGGGTGGTGCGTCCGCTTTCGTTTCGCATACCATCCATCTACACCTTAAAAGGTGTAGCGTTGCGAAACGAAAGTAAAGCTTAATTAGAGACAGTCACATAAGGAAAATAAACGCGGTGAAACTATGCCAGAGAAAAAGAAGTTCATACTAGAGGATTCTAATTTCGCCAGGGACAGGATAACGAGCGAAATAAAAGAGGGAAAAATAAGGGACTTCAAAAAACAAATAGGCCATGTTATGATACTTCCGCCCTTTGAGGCCTATGTGAGACTGGACGCAACGGGCCCGCCTGGTTTCACGTCTGGCATGCTGTATTCACTGTCATTCCAGGTGAGAAAATGGGAATACAATATTGTAAAAGCCGACGAATGGATCGAGGTCAACCCGGTACACGCGCAGTATTACCAGCTTACACACAGGCAGAAGGAAGAACTGGAAGGAAGGATAAAAAGCGGCCTTGCTTCAACTTCGCAATCTGTCGCAGACCTTGAGCTGCTCATGCATGACGAGAGGAAATACAGGGAGTTCCTGCACTACTTCGGTTATCGTACTTTCAGAGAGATTGCTGAAGAAGCCAAGAAAAAGGACGATGCAGAGTCGCCTGACTATGACTTTATCGATGTAAACGAAGACCCGCAGAAGGCAAAGAAGCACGCCGATGAGCACTCCCTGAAGGCAGTGTTCATAGACCAGGTGGATGCCCACACAGGCGAGGGCATAGCAATGAGGAACATAGTAGCCAGGTGGCCCACGCTCATAACCGATTTCATGAAGATGAGCGACGAAGACACTGATGTCAACAAGGCAATGAAGAAGCTGGATGTATCAAAGGCGGAAGCTGTAGTCCTGGTAACCAAAAACAAGCTGTATCAGGAATGGAAGAAGCTCTTCGGCGTGGAGATAAAATCACGGTACAACAGGATAAAGGAACTTGTGAAAAGCAGGAAAAAATCAGTAGAAGAGTACAGGAACTGGCTGAAGCCCACAATTGCAAGGCACAGGATGGTACAAGAAGGTCTTGCAAGCGAGGGGGGGCGGGCAGGATTAAGCACTGCTTTTATCAAGCATGAAAGCCAGGCACTTGCACTGTCAGAGATTGTAATGTGGGTCTGGAAAGACACAGGACCCGCCACTGAATTCTACAAAGGCGGCACAGAGGAGCTGGCGAAACTGATGGCAGGCGTCGAGAGCGGCAAATCAAGGCTTTCCCCATATGACAACTGGACAAAGAAAAACCTTATATTCCACCCGGAACAGGGACTTGCGGTAAAATATCCCTGGATCACCGACGAGTGGGTTAAAAAACAACTGCCTACTTTCTACCCTCCTGCAAACCGGTGGATGCTTCCCCACAAGCCTTATTACGCCTTCTTCATCATAACCATGGAAAGGGCTAATATACGGATGCCTACAGGGGCAGAGCTTGAGGATGGCACATTTGATGTAAATGCAGTATTCCTGAGCCAGAACGCGCTTTTCGTGAAGCTTCTCGAACTCAGGGCGAAGCAGGAAGAGATGAACAGGTATGTTGATGAGCTTATAGGCACAGGCCCTGCGAACGTTGAGGGCAAGGCCCTGAAGTTCGATGATAAAAACTACATTGAACCTTTCAAAAAATTCTTCGAGTGGTTCAGCCTTGACTTTGCCTTCAGGAAGGGCGGGCCTTATGAAAGGGACTTCGAAGACAGGTACACAAAATATTATGCCCCGGGCGTCATGGACAAATACAGGCAGATAACCGGTTTCATAAAGACCAAGATGGGCCTGGGCGTGGCCTAACAAATCCCTTTCTTTAGTAAAGAAAGGTCTTTGTATTTCCCAAAGAAACAACTATCTTTCCTATTTAGAAAATTATATATTACAGCTCAGACGAATTAGCTAGCATGGCGTACAAAGTCGGCATTTCTTCGGGCTGGTGGAACATAGCCAAGGATCCCAATCTGCTGGGTTTGCCGCTAAAAGCCGGTTCGTTTGGCGCCACTACCGGCGTCCAGTTCAATCAGGTGGATATGGAAACCATAACAGAGTTCGTCGAGCCGGATCTCAAGGACAGGTTCCGCCGCATCGTTGACAAGCTGGGCATTGAAGTCGGGCTGCACGGGGAAATAGGAAATATAGTTGCGCTTGAGTCCGCCGAGCGCCGCATATGGGAACAGGCGCATGAAAGACTGTGCATTGCATTGAAGTGGGCAGCAGAACTCAAGATGATTTACATCAACATCCATTTATCACAAAATGTCATCGTCCAGCAGGAAGAAGCACGCATCAGGCCTTTTGGCTTTCAGTACCAGATCGTCACGCCTACAGGAGAACCATTTTATGCTTTAGCTGAAAGATCAGAAGCAGTGAAGGATTTTGTTGTCAGAAGATTGCCAGACAGGACATTACTCGGTGAAGAGTCTTTTCAAAAATTAGCCCAGGAAAAAGCAAATGAAATCCAGAAAGGTTTACAAAAGAAAATTGATGACGAGATAAAAAAAAGAACAAGCCATATTCCTAATTATGAACAAGTTCCGCCCAATGAAAGAAGAATTTTCGAACAGCAGATTGCTGAAGATGTGCAGCGGGCGGTCAATGAAGAAATTAGAAGAGTATTCAACGGCGGCGACACAGATGTCCTTTACGAAGCATGGAAAAGATCCCAATTTTCTAAGTACGTTCTTGAAGCAGGAGAAATAGACGCTTATTACGCTGTCGCTTATGATATGTCATCCAGAAACGACCCTTTATGGACAAATATCGTAGGCAACATGAACCCGGAAGTGGCTTACAATGAAAAGCCATTGGAATTCAATGCCGCAATATCTGCCGCTTATCTTGAAGGCCATTTCAGGGTGAAAAATCACTCCAACAAAGATCATCTAAATGGCATGAACATGGTTGAATGGTGTGAAAAGCATAACCTGATGCTTTGCATGGAAATGCCGCACTCGCAGCAGGGTCAGGAAGGCCTGATGAGGTTCTTCCATCCGTTGCATTCGCAGTATCTTGTGAGAAAAATCGGATCTGGCCATGTAAGGCTTTGCATAGACTTTGAGCAAAGCATGGCACAAAATATTGATGTAGACGAAATGATCAAGAAATCTCCAGGAGATTTTGGCAAACTAATATTCCTTCTCCATTTGGGCGAACCGATACCCTACTTCGGCACTGCGCACATACCGATAACAATTGGCGGGCAGGGACAAGAAATACTTTACAGGTGGATATATGGCCTCCGAAAGAAGGGCTACAAGAGCGGTTACGTAATATTTGAACGCGGCGGCGGACGCGGCGGCGGAAGGGGCACGAACTACGATGTCTTCGAGGAAAGCGTCAAGGCCATACGCCAGATGGTTAAATATTTAGACCAGGATACTGAACCATTGAATTTACCACCTGAATTCTTCGGCATAGGCTTCGAGAACCCTGACGTATGGGCAAGACAGTTAGTGACTATGCGTGAACACGCATGGGATCCGCTGCAGGATGTTTTCATAATACCGGAAGAAAAGCACTTCTTCCTTGGGAGCTCGGCTGTCCAGAAAGGCAAGGCGCAGGAATGGGAAAGAAGGAAATTCCGTTAAGCTTATAAGTTCTTCTTTATAACATACGTAATATTATGAAACTGCATAGTACTAAAATATATCAAAAGTTATATAATGAAACCGGTATACAAAAAGTAGCTGAGATACTATTTGAATTTCCTGAAAAGGAATTCAGTCTTAGTGATTTGGCAAAAGAAGCCGGTGTCGCAAAGGCAAATATAGGCAGCATGCTGAAAATTTTGTATAAAGCAGAGTTTATAGAAATAACAAAGTTGAACAAAATATGGAGAATTAAGGCTAAACAAAATAGCTGGAATTTCATAAAAGCAAAAATCGTGCGTAACATTCATTTAATTTATCAAAGTAACATTGTTGAATTTCTCAATGATTATTACAAAAACCCTAAAGCTATTGTACTTTTTGGCAGTTTCAGAAAAGGTGAGGATATGACAGGTTCTGACATAGATATAGCAATAGAAACAGATGAAGTCCAAAATTACAAAATATTGAATTTGAAAGAACTTGCAGATTTTGAAAATATTCTCGGCAGGAAGATACAGATACATATATTTAATCGAAAAGACGTCGACATAAACGTATTCAACAATATTGCCAATGGCATAGTACTAGGTGGTTTCTTAGAGGTGAGAAAGTGATAAGAAAAAGGATAGATTTCTTTGAAAGTTCTGGCATGTTAAGAATTCGCCAGACAGACAGAGAAAAAATAAAATCACTTATAACTTCTGCAAAAATAAACGCAGATGTTGTAAAAAAGATAAAAGTGGATGAATTAAGTTCTACAGTCATATTCAGAGAAATTTATGAATCAATAAGACAGCTTGGAGACGTACAGTGGTGGTTGATAGGATATGAACCACTTAATCACGAAGTCAGCCTAGAAATACTGAAAGAAATAGAAATAAAAGAAAAGATTAAACTCAATCATCTTGCAAGATTCAAAAAAATAAGAAATGACATAAATTACAGGGGTTTTCGAGCTACTGTAGTACAAGCGCAAGAAATTTTATCTTTTTGGAACTCTTGTGGAAAAGAAATTATTGAAATTACAGAAAGCAAAATAAAATAAAAGTCACTTTTATTTCGTTTTCATTGTGAAGACGCCATCCCAGTTCTTAGGCGGAGTTTTCTTCAGCTTTATGCACCTTTTAATGAAAATTCGCGAAGCCTTGTCTTCCCTTATTTTGAGGACTTTTCTGAATTCTGCAATGGCTAAAGACCATTTTTTCTGGGTGTAATAGCCAAAACCTTCCTCGAAATGTCTTATCATTATTTTTGTCTCTTCATCAACACCAATGTGTTTTCCCAGAAGTTCGTATATATACAAAGGCTTTTCCTTGCCTTTTACCCTTATGAGATCAATCTTGCGGCATGTGAATATGTTTTTTACTTTCTGATATGTTGATTCTCCAATTATTATTGACGTTTCATATTGCTTGTTCAGCCCCTCCATGCGCGAGGCCGTATTCACAGCATCACCTATTGCCGTATAATTCAATCTCTGTGCAGAGCCCATGTTGCCAACAATTGCTTCTCCTGTGTTGATTCCAATCCCGACGCTAATTCTCGGCGTTATTTCTTCGAGCTTGTTTTTCATTTCTAATGCTGCTTCGCATGCAAGTTCTGCATGCCGTTCTTCTTTCAAAGGCGCTCCCCAGAAAGCCATAATAGCATCGCCTATATACTTGTCGACAACGCCGCGCCTTTCAACTATCACTTCTGTCATGGAGCTAAGGAATTTGTTAAGGAATTGTACAAGATCTTCAGGCGATAGTTTTTCGGATATCGAAGTAAAATCTCTTATGTCCGAAAAGAGTATGGTGATTTCCCTTTTCTCGCCTTTCAGCGCAAGGTTTTCGGTGCCATGACTCAATATTTCTTTAGCCACCTCTGAAGAGACATATTTTCCGAAAATATTTGTTACGAGCTTTCTCTGCTTAGATTCAAAGACGTAGAAAACCGCAACATGGGCAATGTAGCCTGTAGACAATAGTAACAGAGGATAAAGAATATTCATTACAATGCCGCTGTCAAAAATAACTGCTGCGAAAAAGACGTAAACAATGCCAGCAGCAAAGACAATTACAGTAGCAATAGAAACCCTGAAAAAATAAAGAATTAGAGCTGCAAAAATGCTTAGTACAAAAATAATCAAGATGACTGATAATGCGCCCTGTCGATTCAGGTAATTGCCCGTGGCTAAAGTCTGGAATATATTCGCATGGATTTCCACTCCTGACATCTGCCTGCTTGATACTGGCGTGAGATAAGTGTCTCTTAAATCAGGAGCTGTTGCGCCTATCAGAATTATTTTTCCATCGAACAATACAAGGTTAAGCCTGTCATTTAATATATCAGTATAAGAATAATGGGTAAAAGTCTCAGGGCCTCCGGCGTAATTAATTAGGATTTGCGTTTCTGCTGTTTCATTGTAAGTAAGAAACTTCTTTATCGAACTGCTGAAAGATTCGTGATTTTCAATTCCTTCTATAAAAACCGGTGCAGAGCGAACAACTCCATCACTGTCTGTGAATATATTTGCAAAGCCTCCGGCATAATTGCCAGAGAAAACAGGCTTGAGCAGATGTTCTCCGTAAAGACTGCCATTCCTGAAAGAAAAATCTGTGTATTCCACGACAAGAACAACATTGCCTGCGCTATTGATAGATTCTTCAAATGCTTTGTCATCTTCAGAAGGCTCGAAGAACCCTATATCAAAAGCTATAACCCGCGCACGATCTTTCAGTTTATCTACCAGCTGTGCATGTATCTTTCTGTCCCATGGCCATCTTCCGATTTCCTGCAGGCTCCTGTCGTCTATACCAATGATTACTACATCATCAAGGGCATACTTTCCGCCGTAAAGATTATCTGAAATCCGTGTATTGTATGCAGAAAGAAAGCCAACAGAAAAAAGCAATGAGAGAACAGAAGCAACACTCAAAGATATCAATAAAGACAATCTGAGTTTGCCGAGCATATTAAACCTTTATCTCAAATCCTAGTTGATTTAAGGCGCTGTCTACCTGATCCTGGCTGTATGTGCCGCGAAGCGCATTGTCTATATACCGATTAACCTGTTCGTCTGTCAGCTTGTACTGTGATTTCGCTATTAACAGATAAATCCAGTACTTTGACTTTATTTTTTCGCGCAATTCTAGAAGGAATTGTTCATCTTTTTCCTTGTTTTCTTTGATCCAGCTGTCTTCTACGAAAGGATGAACAAAAAGCGTGCCAGCCGAAACGTCTGCCTGTTCATTTTCATTTACTTCTGTGAGCTTGGCACTTGTCTTCTCTGTCACATTTACCCTGTTTTCGGCTACAAGTATTCCTGTCAGGTTGTCTCTGACCCAGCTGTCGAATGCAGTGCCGCGTATGGTTGCAACAGCATCGGGAGTTTCCAGGCTGTATTCTTCGATGCCGCTAAGCTTAATCACTTTGTTCCACACCCTTCCAGTATCTTGCTTCAGCGAAACCCTTTTTCCTTCCTTTCTGATGTCC
>Ga0209541_10015834_pt1 | contig 11217 bp, 14 predicted proteins | sample RifCSPlowO2_01_FD_184027 | JGI IMG/M metagenome (GOLD analysis project Ga0209541, IMG submission 184027) | Groundwater microbial communities from Rifle, Colorado - Rifle CSP2_plank lowO2_0.1 (SPAdes) (version 2) | ecosystem: Environmental > Aquatic > Deep subsurface > Groundwater | place...
TCTCCGGTGATGGTGGTTATGGCGGTTCCTATGGCGGCGGCGGGGGTGGCGGTGAACTTTCTGCCGGCGGCGGCGGCGCCGGGGTTATCGTCATCACCTACATCCCCAGTGTGTCGGCTAAGGCCCGCATCGTTCGTCTCCGGGGAGGTGTGACCTTGCGTGGGGGGACACGACTTCAATGAGATTCAAATTAATAATTGCGGCGGTGTTTGGAACCGTTTTACTCGGGTTCTTCTTGCCTCGAGCGCCAGTATCTACTCCGCTCGCGGACGACAATCTGGTAACTGTGATGACCCCGCGCACCGCCTCGGTTTCTGAAACGGCTCGTCTTTATAAGAATCTTCTTTTTCGTTTCTCGCTGACCTATCCGAAAGATTTGCAAGTCAGAGAATATGACGATGGCACAAGCGCCTCGACGATCACTTTCGAAGACGCGGCCGGTAAGAATGGTTTCCAAATTTTTATCGTACCCTACGCCGAGAATCAAATTACCCCACAGCAATTTAAAAAGGACGTGCCGTCGGGAGTGATGAAAGAACCGACTGACATTATTATCGGCGGCGAGCGGGCCACGATGTTTTATAGCCAAGACCTAGTGAAGAACAAAACCCGCGAAGTTTGGTTCATTAAGGATGGTTTTCTTTACGAAATTACGACTGACGCGGCTTTGGACAACTGGCTAGCGCAAATTTTGTCCACTTGGCGTTTTGATTAAAAAATATTATGATAGTGGTAGTTAGTTTATAAAAATAAATAAGATTAATATGGAAAAGTCTGCGAATACGACATTTGAAGAATTAGCACCGCGCCGGAAATCATTCCGTGGTCTAACCTGGATAATTCTGATTATTTTGGTGGTGCTGGCCGGCGGGTGGTGGCTTCGCGGCGGGAGTAAGTTCGGATCATTCACTGGAGCGGGTGGCGACTACCAGGCGGTTTTTCTGACCAACAACCAAGTTTATTTTGGCAAGTTAACGGCGCCGCGCGGTAATTACGCGGTCTTGACCGACGTCTTTTATCTCCAAGTTAGCCAACCACTTCAGCCGAGCCCGCCGGCCGGCGGTCCGAATCCTAATGTTACCTTAGTCAAGCTGGGCAGTGAGTTGCACGGTCCAATTGATCGTATGGAGATTAATCGAGGTCAAATTCTTTTTATCGAAAGTCTTAAGGCCGATTCGCGGGTGGTTCAGGGGATTGAGAAATATAAAACTGATAACAAACCAAAATAAACAGTTTCTTATTCTTGTTGCATGTTTAGCGACCGTGCTCGGTCTGGCTTCTTTTTCGCGCGCCGATGAATACACTGCCACAGGTTTCCGAGTGCTTGATCCGGTTTTGGCGCCCGCTCAATTTTCGACCTCAACTGATTTTCAACTTTTTGGTTCGATTGGCGAGCCAGCGCTTGGTTTAAGTACGGCGATAGGATTTGGCCTCCGAAGTGCTTTTCTCTATTTTCCGGTGGCGGCGACACCGGTCGTTTCGGCGACGGCCGGTGATGGGTCGGTGGTACTCTCGTGGTCGGCGGTGACGGCCTCGGTCGGTTGGACGGTGGGCGGATACAACGTTGGTCAAGCAACTGTGTCCGGCGGACCTTATACTTACGCCAGTTTGGGTGATGTTACTTCCTCGACGCGTAGCAGTTTAACCAATGGCACGGCTTACTATTTTGTGATTCGAGCGGAAGACGCGCTCGGCTATACGATTGCCACCTCGACGGAGATCACCGCAACCCCGGTCGCTTCGAGTGGCGGTGGCGGCGTGGGGGGTGGGGGGGGAGGAATTGGAGTGACCGGTGTCAATCTCTCTGGCCGCGGCTATCCTCTAAGCCAGGTTACTATTCTCAAGGACGGTCAAATTGCGGTCGTCACGATTGCCGGTCCGGATGCTAAGTTTGCTGTCTCGCTCACCGGCCTATCGGCCGGGTCTTATCTCTTCGCGATTTACGGTGAAGATAGTTCTGGCCGCCGATCAAGTCTCTTTACCTTCCCGGTTTATTTGACGACTGGGGTGGTGACGAATATCGGCGGCGTCTTCCTCGCGCCGACGATTGATGTGGATAAGCGAGAAGTCGTGTATGGTGAGAATATTGCTATCTTCGGCCAAACAGTTAGCAGTAGCACGGTGACAATTGCGATTAATTCCCATCAGGAAATTTTTGTCAAAGCACCGGCGGACGAGACTGGTTTATACCTCTATAATCTTGACACCACCCTGGTTGAGAAGGGCGATCACACCACGAAGGCGAAAGTGGCGGTGGCAAATGAAATTAGCCCGTTTGGGAATGCTGTAAAGTTTCATGTTGGCAATCAGACCATTCTCGCGGGAGTGAACAAAAGTTGCCCGCCGCGGGGCGACCTAAACGGCGATTGCCGAGTCAATCTGATTGATTTCTCCATTACCGCTTACTGGTATCACCGGCCACTCATGGTGAGTTTCAGGCCGAGAGAAAAAGCTTTCTTAAGCGGCGATGGTAAGGTTGATCTGGTCGATTTCAGCATTATGGCTTATTATTGGACGGGTTAGAATGACAAAATTATTTTTTGAAAAGGACGGTAATCTAGTAAGTCTTTTTTTAGACTCGCCGGATCAGGCGGTTAATTCTGTCGCCGGTGAAATCATTGTTCCAGCCAAGATGACAGTCAGACAAATCCAGGACGCCAACTCCTTGATAAATTTCTGGGTTGATACGCCGGCGGTAAAGGAAGACAAAATTATTTTTGCTGGCATTATCCCTGGTGGTTATCAAGACACTGGCGGTAAAATTCTCTCCTTTCTTCTTGCCACTGATTCGAAAAGTGATTTTGGATTAATTGAGTTGGGAAAAATCCGAGTCTTGCTCAATGATGGTTTAGGCACCGAGACAGCGGTTGAAACTTCATCAATTATTTTTCAGCCGACGGATAATGTTCTGGCCTCGCTCGAAGACGATATTCCGCCAGAAGAATTCGCGCCGCTTATCTCCTCTGACCCGGCAATTTTCAACGGCGCCAAGTTTTTAGTTTTCCAGACTCAAGACAAACAATCGGGCATAAGTCATTATGAAGTCAGTGAGGGAGATTATGGGTCTGGTGAACACTGGCAACGGGCGGCTAGCCCTTACTTGATCATTAATCAGAAGCTGGACGAACGGATTGAAGTGAAAGCCGTTGATTTGTCTGGCAACGAAAGGATCGTAACCGCGTTTTCCCCGTCAGGGGACTATTTAGATTACATATTTTTGAGTATTATTATCATAGTCTTTCTGACCTTATGTTTTTTTGTCTCAAAAAAATTTTTCCATCGCTCCTAACAATTCTGGCTATTTTTCTGCCGGCCGCAGTTTTCGCCGCGACACTTTCTCTCTCGCCGGCCGCCGGTACTTATCCGCTGGGGGTAACTTTCACGTCAACCGTAACGGTCGCGAGTCCGGATCAGGCCGCCAATGCTATTTCTGGACTGATCGCTTTTCCCGCGGATCGATTGGAAGTTGCGAGTTTGAGCAAAAACAATTCGGTCGTTACTTATTGGGTAAGTGAACCAAGTTATTCCAATCAGACTGGCCAAATTAAATTTGAGGGGGTCGTTCCCAACCCCGGTTTCTCCGGGGTTGGGAAGCGAGTGTTAACTATTACCTTCCGGCCGAAAATTGTCGGGGCCGCGGATCTTGATTTTACCGAAGGCGCAGTTTTAGCAAACGATGGTCAGGGGACTAATATCTTGAGTGGGTTAACTGGCGCGAGCTACGCGATTGCGCTCGCTAAACTCAAGTCGCCCGCCGGTGTGGCGACGACGGCAATCGGCGCGCCCGGCGCGCCGCAAGTGACTTCGCCCACTCACCCTGATCCGGCGCTCTGGTACAACAATGCCGATCCGGTTTTCAAATGGGAATTGTCTTCGAACATTACGGGTGTCAATGTTTTGGCTGATCATTTGCCGTCAACGAATCCGGGGACGGCGAGTGACGGTCTTTTCTCAACTTATCAGTATAAAGCGGTGAAAGATGGGTCTTGGTACTTCCATCTTCGTTTGCGCAACCAAGGCGGTTGGGGGGACATTACTCATTTTGGTTTTAACATTGACACGATTCCGCCGGCGGATCTCAAACTTATTTTGACCGACCGACCGGACCAAACTGATCCGCTCGTTGACTTCCTGGTCACCGCGACCGATACCGGATCAGGCGTGGATCATTACGAGATCTCAATAGACAGCGCTTCATCTACTATTTGGCATGACAATATCGATCATCAGTTTACCACTTCCCGGCTGAAACCAGGGTCCCATACACTTCTGGTCAAAGTTTATGACAAAGCTGGTAATAATCTGGCTGGTTCGGTTGATTTCTCCGTCGCTCCTTTGTCAGCCCCCAAGATTATTAATTATCCTCGTGAAATTGCGACGGATAAGATTATCACCTTGCGGGGAGAAGCGCTCCCCGATAGTTTAGTCACTCTCTCCTTCAAATCTCCGGACGGCAGTCAGACTTCGCAAAACACCCGCGCCGATCAAACTGGGCGCTTCGTGGTCTCGGTCGACGAAAAGGGGGTGGCGGGAATTTATACGGTAACGGCGATGGCTCGCGACGATCGAGGAGCCGAGAGCGCGCCCTCGGAGTCCGTTGTCATCTCTGTTTTCTTACCGGCCTTCTGGCAGTGGGGGAATAATCTTCTTCGCTGGCTCTCGTTGATTGTGCCGGTTCTTGTCCTTCTCATTTTTCTGATCTTTGTCATTTTGTGGAGTTATTATCGAGTGCGGCGGATCAAGCAAACCGTGCGCCGCGAGTCGCGCGAAGCGGCCGAGGCCCTGCATAAGGCCTTCGACTTCCTCCGTGAGAAAGCTCGTGATCAACTGGCACTGCTCGAGGCGGCGAAAGAGCGTCGGGTCTTAACCAAAGAAGAAGTCGCTCTGGCCGAGAGTCTACGTCAGAGTTTAAATGATGTGGAATCCTACGTTCGCAAAGAAATCGGCGATATCGAAAAAACAGCGGATTGAGAGCAACTAAGTTGTACGTTTTTAGCTTTTGTGATATAGTAACATAAGAAATGCCGCTGTGTTGGTGGCATTGGTTCTTCTAAACAAACTGGAAGGGAGGCCGGTATGTGCTTAGCTAATTGTGTTCGGGCAATTCTTAACCAAGATTTGCATTTGGATGACGACTGGGAAAGCCCGCTTTGTCGGCTCGGGGGCATTGATGGGGTCACGCTCCACGTTAGATGGCGCAACGATGCTGTTTTACCGAGATCGATTACTCTTACTCCGCTTCTTTCGGCCGCCCTCTTTGCGGCTAGCGATCAAAGAATTGTCAGCGCCGAACAGTTGCAGAAGGTACTGGCAGAAGTATCGCAGAAAGGTGGGTTGCAAATCTACGACAATGTAACCCTCTCTCATTCCACAGTTGGGACAACGTAATCATTGATTGTCAATGCCCTCGCTCAAATCAAATTGAGTCGAGGGCTTTTGCTGTGCTCGGAACAGTGATTATGCGAAGTTTTTACGGCCAGAGTTCTTTGAGCCAGTGAAGGAAGGTGTGTTTCGTCCGGCTAACAAGGTTGGAGATAATCGAGTCCTCAACATAATCATCGCCGAGGCCAAAGAGACAAAGTCCGTAGGCGACGATCCAACCGCTGTCGCGCAGAGCTGGCCGGCCGTGGTTCTCGCTGGTGGGGGTAAAGAGACGGGCGGGGAGACGGAGCTCATCTTTGGCTAGAGTGGCGATGTTTTCAATGTTTCCGCCACCGCCGGTGATGATGACGCCGGCCGGCAATAATCCGCTCCGTCCGATTTTCTTCAAATGAGCTTCGATCAAATCAAACATGTCAGACAGGCGGGCCTCGATTATCTCGTCAAGTTTTTTGCGGAAAGTGAAAAGCTGGTCGCCGCCTATTTTCAAGCGCTCGGCTTCATCGAGGGGGATGCGGAGACCGAGAGCGATGTCATTGGTGATATCCATCGAACCGATCGGGAGCACTTGAAGCGAAACAGGAATGCCGTCCTCAAAAACGGCCAGCGCGGTGGTCTGCGAACCGATATTGACCAAAGCGCAACCGACAGTTTTTTGTTGAGTCGTCAGAGCGGTTAGGGCGGCGGCAATCGGCGAGGCCACTAGATCGTTGATCGAAACCCGCGCCCCTTCGACGGCCCGGACGAGATTATTAAGATGTTGATCCAGACAAACAATGAAAAGAACGCGGGCCTCGAGTTTTGTGCCGTGCATCCCTTTGGGCCGGCCGGGGATTTTCTTGCCGTCGAGTTTGAAATAGAGCGGGATGGTATGGATGACTCGATTATTGGCCATATCGGTGAGACTTCCCTCGGCCAATTCGATGGCTCGGTTGGTGTCGTTGTCGGTGATCTCCGCGTCGGCGCGCGAGACGACCACTTGGCCATCGCTGATTCGCGATTCGAGAGTAACTCCGCCGAGGCCCAAGAAGACTTTTTTAATCCTAGTTTGCGACTGGCGTTCGGCTTCAGCCAAGGCGGTGCGAATCGCTTGGCTGGCTTCGTCTTGATTGATAACGTAACCGCGGCGGAAGCCGCGGGATTCAGTTTTAACCAACGCCAAAACTTTGGGGTGTCGAGCGCCCTTAACGATTTCACAGACTGTAACTCTGACCGACGCGGTGCCGACGTCGAGTCCGGTAACGATGGTTCTGCCCATAGCGACTAAAAAAGTTAATAATCCGCCGTTCGAGTGCCTCCATTCTACTCCCGTGGTCGAAACCTTTCAAATGAAGCAAACCGTGGATAAAGAGGTGGCGGAGATAGTTGGGGAAAGGTTCGCCGTCACGCTTCGCTTCGGCGCGCGCCGTGATGAGATCAATCAGAATTTCCCCGTCGCTTGGCGTTTGCCCCGCCCCTGGTGGGGTGAAGGAGAAGGTGAGAATGTTGGCGGGCTTATTCCGGCCGCGATAAAGGCGGTTGAGCGCGCGCGAACGGCGTGGGCTGACGAAGGCGAGACTCACTTCGGGGGCGGGACGTTCTCCAAGTACTTGTCTGGCGATGGCCGCGTACGGGAGGCGCGGCGGCGCCGACCTAGCGAGGTTTTTGATAGCTAGTGGCATCGGGCAATTTGCCAAGCTTGCGCAAGTGCTCAATCTCGGCCCGGCGAATGATCCGTTTCAAGGTTTCGCGCTTGCGTTTGAAATTGGATTTTGGCCTTTCCGCGTAGCGATGCGATTTGAGTTTGCGAATTAGGCCTGACGATTGCACCCGCCGGCTGAAACGTTTGATGACGCTCAAGTTTGATTCAGTGGGGCCGTCCTTCTTGACTTCAATAACAATCATTGGAGAGATGCTAGCACACTCGGCCGTTTGAGACAATCGCCATCGTTGGCTTAGGCCTTCAGGGTTTTGAGATAATTGGCGAGGTCGCCGAGTTTAACGATATCTTGGGCGCGGGTGCGCAGGTCGCGGACAATCACGGTATTATCAATCACTTCTTTTTGGCCGAGAATCATGGCGTAAGGGATATTTATTTTTTCGGCAATGCTAAGCTGGGCCGAGAGCGAATCTTTGGACAACGAATGAGCGGTCGGTACCTTAGCATGGCGGAGAATCTCAATGACCGATAAACTCTTCATTTTGGCTTCAGTGCCCAATTGGATAAAAAAGATTTTTGGTTTCTTGACGAGTCGCGGAAGCAAATTAACTAGGCCGGGCGACGCGAGCACGCGGTCGGCGCCGATGGCGACGCCGACCGCCGGGACCTGTTTTTTGCTACCCAGCGCGCGGGCGAGATAGTCGTAGCGACCGCCGCCGGCGAGGGCGAGTCCCGGCTCGCCGTCCGCGGGGGTCATACTTATTTCGAAGACGGTGCGAGAATAATAATCGAGCCCGCGGACCAGATTATTATTGATGGTGTAAGTGATATTCATCGCCTCGAGACACTCCAGCACTTCCTTGAAATGTTGTTTGCAAGCGGTGCAGAGATAACTGATGACACTCGGCGCGGCGGCCTTGAGCGTCTGGCACTTCGGGTTTTTGCAATCGAGCAGGCGAAGAGGATTATCCTTCAAACGTTCGCGGCAGTCGGCGCAAATTTCTTTAGCGTGTTTGCGATAATAATTGACGAGCTCGCGTTTCCAAAGCGGCCGGCAATCGCGGTCGCCGATGCTGTTTATCTCAATGGCTAGATTAGGAAGCCCGGCTTCGGTCAAGATCGTGCTGGTCAGCCGGATCACCAGAGCGTCAGTGATGCTCTTTCCGCTTCCGATCATTTCCAAACCGAATTGACGAAGTTCTCGGTAACGGCCCTTCTGCGGATTATCGTGGCGAAAGAAAGGTCCGTGATAATAGAACATGACCGGTTGAGGTTGGTTCTGCCAGCCATGTTCGAAGTAGGCGCGCATGATCGGCGCCGTCCCCTCGGGTCGCAAAGCCAGGCGGTCGCCGCCCTTCGTTCGGAGCGTGTAGAGTTCCTTTTCGATGATATCAGTGTGGGGGCCGAGGCTGTGATAAAAAAGCCCTTCGCTCTCAAGAATCGGCGTCTCGAGCGGCTGGAAACCGTAATAGATGGCGACCTCGGCCGCTTTCTCGAAGAAACCTTGATAACGGTAATATTCCTCGCCAATGAGATCGCGCATGCCTTTCGGGGTTTGCAGTTTGATGTCTTCTTTGCTCAGGCCCCTTTCTTTCTCGGTTGGTTTTTTCGGCATGTTTGTTTATGAAGACATCTCGGTGGGCCGGCCCGACACATCGGTGGGGAGAAGACCAAGGCGGTTAAAGGGGAAGAGTCGAACGAAAACGCGGCCCCTGATCAATTTCTCATCCACTGATCCCCAAGCGCGCGAGTCGAGACTCATTCCGCGATTGTCACCGAGGACAAAATATTGCCCCGGGCCGAGCGGATAAATGCCATTGCCGCCCATGGTCTCGGTCTGAATCACCGGGTAATTCCAAACGGTCTCGGTTTGACCGTTTTTGACAAAAACTTTGCCGCCGCGAATTTCGACCGTCTCGCCCGGGAGGCCGACGACCCGTTTGATAAAGAATTTCGATTGGTCGAGCGGATAACGAAAGACAACCACCTCGCCCCGCCGCGGGGCGCGGAGGAGATAGGAGAGTTCATCAATCACCAAGTACTCGCCGTTCTCGAAGGAAGGAACCATTGAGACCCCGCTAACGATGAAGGGCTGGGCGACATAGGCGCGGATGGGGATGACGATGAGAAGCGTGACGACCGCGAAGCGGAAGGCTTCTCCGAAATATGACCACGCTCTTTTCATATCATTCAGTGTACTACAACTTTCCGCTTTGTGCTATTTCCAATTTGTCGGGGTGGTGGTAGTATGTGGGTAATGAAGAAAAAGATGAAAAATGAAATCAAAAAGTCCGCGCGCCACCCTGATTATTTCGAGGTAGTGGTTGAGGGAATCAAGGATAAATTGGGGGTAATCATCGAGGGGCAGACGGTTATTAGTGAAAAGTTTGATCGTAAGTTTGACGAGGCTGCGGTCAGGTTTGATAAATTCGAGCAACAGACTAATAATAACTTCAAAACCGTTTTTTCTTTTATTGATAAAACCGAAGATGATTTCAAAACCGTTTTTGGCTATCTTTCTAGCATTGATGAGGCACTCGCGCATCGCTAAGTATTAAATCTATCAATTATTTAAGAATTAATCATGAAAAACAAACAAGGTTTCTCGGCCATTGCTCTCGTTATCCTCCTCGCCGTTCTCGCTCTCGGTGGTTACGCCGTTTGGAAAAAGCAAGCTTTTGAACTCTGAATATTTCTTGGTGCTGAGTGTTGAGTTTAAGGAACGACAGAAAACCAATCCCAATCTTTGGCTCGGTCAGATGAATAAATAAATACATTATTAGCGCCACCAATAAATGGTGCACCAGTTCCACCTCGCGTGTTATCTCTAAACAACAAGGGGATGTTTTTTATATCAATTCTCGGGAAAAGAGGGTCTGATTGATCCCCGGCTATCCCTACTTTATAATCAATTCCATTGCTTTTGTACCACCAACCGCCAAGAGAACCAAAATAGCCAATGGATGGTAGATCGGGGTCACGAGGGCGAGGATTTAAAAAAGGAGCCAACGCGTAACCCAGTCTTGTACTATCGTAGTGATAAGGAGATTCCCATGCATCAGTTTTAGAGGAAGAAGTATCTATCGGATCTGGATAACGACCATATTGGGCATAATACAATTCCAACGCTTTTCGTACTTCCAATAAGTCTTGCACCCTTTTACTATCTTTGGCTTTCTGACGAGCTTGGCCGAGTGAGGCGAAAATGATTGATGATAGCAAACTAATAATCGCAATCACTACCAACAGCTCAATTAAGGTAAAGCCATTCTGTCGTTTGAGCACGCTATTCATCATTAGTATACTAACATTTAATACAAGAGAAAAAAAGTTCTAAACAATCCAGTTCAACAATCAATTGCAACACTTGTATTAAGATTCAAGTGTCATGTGAAAAATCAAAAAGCGAACTCGGGGGCGAAGTTTTAACCAGCTCACGCTGGAGAGACGACTCGGAAAGAAACCCGATCGTCTGGGAAAATGATTTCGTCTATTTTCAGATTAGGCGTGGCGGCAATGGCTGGGTGAAGACCGGTTGCGAAGACCTATTATTTTGCCCGAGCTTATTGTTCTCAAGGCCGCGGCTCGAATGAAAACATTAATGGACTCATCCGCCGATTTTTTCCGAAAAACTGACTTTAGAAAAGTTTCGAATGAAGAAATTAATCGGGTTGAGTATCTCCTGAATTCAAGACCGCGGAAGTACCATGGCGGAAAGACACCGCTTGAAGTATTATTAAACCGTACCAGTGTTGCAATTACTTATTGGATGTTGCTAAGTGGATAAATAAAATGAAATATTTAATCGTTGGTTTGGGAAATCCGGGCGAGGAATATGAAGCAACACGGCATAATGCCGGGCGGCTGGCGGTCGAAGCGATTCGGAAACAGTTTGAGTTTCCCGACTGGATTTTGGACAAAAAGTTTTTTGCTTTGAAAAGCGAGGGGAAATACGAAGGTAAGCCGGTGACGTTGCTTCTGCCCGAGACGATGATGAATCGCTCGGGGAAAAGTTTTATTTCGCTCATAAAAAATGCCAAAGAGGCCGAGCGGTTGCTGATTATCCATGACGATATTGATTTACCTTTCGGCCGTTTCAAGATCTCCTTTAATCGCGGTTCGGGTGGCCATCGCGGACTCGGGTCAATTATCAAAACAATTAAAACTACCGCTTTTCTGCGGGTGCGGATTGGTATTAG
>Ga0209541_10015835_pt1 | contig 11217 bp, 11 predicted proteins | sample RifCSPlowO2_01_FD_184027 | JGI IMG/M metagenome (GOLD analysis project Ga0209541, IMG submission 184027) | Groundwater microbial communities from Rifle, Colorado - Rifle CSP2_plank lowO2_0.1 (SPAdes) (version 2) | ecosystem: Environmental > Aquatic > Deep subsurface > Groundwater | place...
AGGAACGATAAGATATACACAGATCGTTCAGAAGTGAATACTCATTAAAAACCGGTTTTAAAACACTGGTACAAACATTAGGAGCATCCGCTTCTGAACGATTTAAGAAAAAACAAAGGACCCCTCAAAAGGTCCTTTCGAATTTTTGGGAATAATCACTATTACCTATTTACTATTTTCTAACTCTACAACAGATTCCTCACGTCCCTAAACGTCAACAGCACCATAAGAAGGATCAAAAACGCGAATCCAACCACATTAACTATCGACTCGATCTGTCTCGAAATCGGCGACCCCTTAATTTTTTCGATAAGAATCATGAAAAACCTGCCGCCATCAAGCGCGGGGAAAGGAATGAGATTTACCACAGCGAGATTTAACGAAATAATACTCAAGAGCTGGATAAGATACACCCATCCGACGCGTCCCGTCTCCTGCGCGACCGAGAAAATCCCGACCGGGCCCACAACGCCCTCAAGGAGCGACCCGCGGAATAATAAATTTTTAATAAGGTCGTAAAAAGCTACCAGCGTCATCCAGCAAATTGAGAGTGAGTTTCTAAGCCCTTCCCATATTGCCGTAAAAAATCCCTGCCGCTCCGTTCCCGCGTCGGCAAGGAACACGCCAAGCGCGCCCTGGTTCGGATTGGTCTCTACCCGCGGAACAGCGGTGATTTCAATATCCTTCCCTCCCCGCATAACTTCGAGCGTAATTGATTTCCCCCGATTCTGATTCACAAAATCTGTAAAACTTTTTGAATCAAGGAAGTCTTTAACCACGTCGCCAGCGAGAAATCCCGCCTGCTCCGCCGGAGAGCCGGGCTGAATCTGGGTAATCACAAGCGCTTGCGGAGTGCCGATAAGAAGCACAAGCGTCAACAGGAACCATCCGATCAAAAAATTCACGACGACGCCCGCGACGACAATCAAACTTCGGACAGGCGCCGACTGAAAAATAAACAGGCGTTTTTTCAAAGCGGCGTTTTCTTCATCGGACTTCGCAATATCATCCGAGAGCGCGTCGTTCTCTCCGGCAATTTTCACAAACCCTCCGAACGGCAGCCAATTGAAACTGTACTCGGTTTCGCTCGGCTTCCCTGTAGTTTTATTAAACGGCCGCCACGCGAACATTCTGGGCGGAAACCCGAAGCCGAATTCATCCACTTTTAATTTGAAAAGTTTCGCGACGGCAAAATGCCCCGCCTCGTGGCCGAGAATCAAAAGCGATAATCCGACAATTACAAAAAGCGCGATAAGCATATGCTAGTTTTCTCCAAGTTCTTTAATTTTACCCACAACGACGTTTTCGATATTTTTATTCGCTTCATCGGTCAATTTCTGAATTTTTTCTTTTGTCTTAAACGCTTCGTCCTCGCTCATAGATTTGCCCGCCTCTGCCTCTTTGATCCTTTTCATAGCTTCGTCCCTCCGCGCGCGAACCTGTATACGCACGCCCTCACCATTTTTCTTCACAAGCTTCGTAAGTTCGTCTCGCCGCTCATCGTGCAACTGGGAGAGCGTCGCAATCACATTATTGCCGTCATTTGAAACCGAAAGCCCGATTTTCGCGTCCTCAATTGCCTTCACAACCGGACCAACGGAACTCTTATCCCACACGCCTATCTGAATAGCGCGCGGAGGAATCACAGAGAGAGAACCGAGCTGTTTTATGGTAAGAATCTGATCGTACACATTCACCTTCAGATCTTGCACCAGATCAACCGAAGGGCGATTGCCGCGGATGGCGCGCAGCTCCTCACGAAGCTTTTCAACGACAGCGCGAAGCGCGAAATCCAAATCCTTTAGATATTGTTCGCTTAGTCCCGCCATAGAACTCTACTATAGCGTACGGGAAATAAATTGTCATATCTCTCGCTTCCGCGCGAATCAGCGTCACGTCCGCATTGATCCGCGTCCCTGAAACAAACTTTCAAGTTGAAGGCGTGGGTTGAGGTTGAAATACGCTGATTCGTAGCGAAGGCGCATAAGCGCGTGCCACCAACCGGCAAATTGCAAATGGCGAATAGCAGGAGTTTGTGCGTTTGAGTTATTTTTTTTGTTAATTGACGCTTCCGTGAATTCCCACGAAGAAATAAGTATAAGCGCGTCAAGAAGTTTCTCAAAATCAAACCCGTCGCGTTCCATCATTCTCTTGAGAAGTTCCCGCCGCTTATCCATCGAAAGACGAAACAACTTTTGCGCGGCTTCAATCGATTCCGCGAAACCTTCGCCGGAGAGAAACATGTGAAGAAGCCCGGGCCTGCCCGCGGACACAGAGACCGCGTCCGCAACCTTCTTTGTGTCGCCAAATTCTTTTGTCGCCCAAGCAAGAAATTCTCTTTTCGGAACAGGAGAAAAATACAATTTTTGGAAACGGGAAAAAACCGTTGGAATTAATGCGTCAACATCGCTCGCCACAAGAACCAATAGAGACGAAGCCGGGGGCTCTTCGGTAATTTTCAAAAGCGCGTTTTGCGCCTCGGCCGTCATACGCTCGGCATCATCTAGTACGAGCGTTCTCCGCGAACTCAACGCCGGCTTCTGCCACAAAAAATTTTTAATCTGGCGGACTTGGTCAATGCCGATTGAATTTTTCTCGTCCGGCGCGATACGCAAAAAATCTTGAAGCAGCTGCGGTTTGTCGAAACTGCCCGTCTCAAGGTAATTCGCCAGCGCTTCCGCAACTGCCCGCTTCCCAACCATGGCAGGCCCCCAAAATATGTAGCTGTGAGACAAATTTTCCCCATCAGCCAATTTTTTCAAATCGCGGATAGCGGTTTTGTGGCCAATAATCATCGGGAAGTGAAATTATCGCTTATTTAAAAGAGTCCGCTTATATGTATCGAGGTGGCTTAAAATCATGCCCGTTCCTTTCGCAACGCAGAAAAGCGGATCTTCGGCAACATATGCCTGCACGCCCAAAAACCGCTCGAAGAATTCTGAAAGATGATGGAGTTGAACGCTCCCGCCCGAAAGAATAATTCCTTTCTCCATAATGTCCGCCACAAGTTCCGGCGGAGTGACATTAAACACATTCTGGATCGAGCCGGCGATCTCGACAAGAAACGGATTGAGTGCCTCCGCGATTTCGTTCGAGCTTATGACGATATCTTTCGGCAATCCGGTAATCAAATCGCGGCCGCGGAGCTCATACTCCATCTTATCTTTTGTTGCCATGGCGGAACCAATCTTGATTTTCACGTTCTCCGCGGTCTGCTCTCCGATAGCGAGCGAGTATTTCTTTTTCACGTAATCACTGATCGCCTGATCAAATTTGTTTCCCGCGATGCGCAAACTTGTCCACGCCACGATATTGCCGAGAGCGATCACGGCGACTTCGGACGTTCCCCCGCCGATGTTGATAATCATGTTTCCCGAACTCGCGTTGATGGGAATCCCCGCGCCCAAGGCGGCGAGCACCGGCTCGCGGACGATGTACGCGTTCCGGGCGCCCGCTTCCCGCGCGGCGTTTACCACCGCTCTCCGCTCTGTCTGCGTTATACCCGCCGGAACGGAAACTACCACATCCGGTTTGAACAGCCTGAACCATCCGGTTGCCTTTGAGATGAAATACGTAAGCATCGCCTTCGTAATGTAATAGTCGGCAATCACGCCGTCTTTAAGAGGCCGGTACGCGACGATCTCGTCCGGCGTCCTGCCGATCATCTCCTTCGCTTCAAACCCAACGGCAAGCACGGAATTGTCCGGCTTCGTAAGCGCCACGATCGTCGGCTCGTTTATGATAAACCCCTTGCCTGGCACGAACACAACCGTATTGGCAGTCCCTAAATCAATTCCAATTTTGCTTACGAACATAGCTTCATTTAAAGGGAAAAAAGACGAAGCGTCAAACGAGCACCCATCATTCCCGTAACTCTTTTGTCATTCCCGCGAAAGCGGAAATCCAGAAATTAAAAAAATAATCTGTGTTTCGTTAAAAAGGCAAGACCCAACGTTTTACGTTGGGTCTGTTTATTACTAAAGGAATTGAAGTTATAGATTAGGAGAATACCCGAAAGGTTTAATCCTTTCTTCCATAGCCACTTCGTTCGCTTCCTGATACATCTGCAGCCAAGAATCAGATTCCTCTCGCTTCCGATACTCATCCTCGTCAGCCTCAGAACTATCATTGGCAATGAAGATGTCATAAATCGCCGCGCAGATGGTCCACATGGCCTGATGACGCATCAAAGTAATCCCGTCCATGTCTTGGTAATTACCGTGACTTACATCAACAAAGCGGGTCATTCTTCCGTCTCGATCCCCCCGACTTAATCCGTAGCGGTATGTTGATGCAAATAGCATAGCATACTTTTATGCTTTCGTCAACTTCGATTTTCTCCTTATTTCACAACCCTCGAACCCAACTAGAAGCTTCTGAATACTTCTTGGAAAGACCTCGAAAGCACCGAACGCTCGGCATCGAAGATGTTCAACATATTTAAAACTCTGAAAAATTCGTTCCAGTTCATTAGTACTCTCATGCTAGACGATCGTTCAATATGAGAGTATGCTTATATTTAAACCAATAAAAATATGAAAGGTGGATTCACGTTGGCAATTTTAGAAACAATCGGAGATGTTGTCACAAATTCGGGCGATTTGTTTGAATCGATTTTATCGGCGGGATACGGCGCATCGCTCGGGAAAATGGAATATGAGCTGCATAAGGCAAAATCTAGCAGAGTGAAAAAAAAGATGGACATAGCAGAAAAAAAACGACTGCGCAAACGATATTACACGATGATCTGGAACCTGAAAAAAGACGGTCTGCTTTCCTCTGATATTCATGGATTTTTTAAAATTACCTCACGGGGCAAGCAAAAACTGGCCGCGCTACAAAAACGGAGCGTTGATCAACTGCCCTTTCCTATGTATCAAGAAAGCGTATCTGGAAACATAATCATAGTCATTTTCGACATACCCGAACGAGAGAGAAGAAAAAGAAGTTGGCTTCGGTTAGTATTAAAAAATTTGGGATTAAAAATGATACAGAAAAGTGTATGGATTGGTAAAGCGAAGGTACCACGCGAGTTTCTTGACGATATAAAAAACCTAAATCTCATCGACTGCGTTGAAATATTCGAAGTCGGAAAAACCGGAACATTATCTCATCTTGCTTAACACTTCGCCTTGTTCTTTGGATAACTCTCGTATTAGACGATCGCTCTATACGAGAGTATTAAAAAATAGGACAACATCTCTTAACTTTTTCTCTGAATCTCCGCCCCCAATTTCCGCAACCGCTCGTCAACATTTTCGTACCCGCGATCAATCTCCTCTACGCCCTCAATTTCAGATTCCCCTTTCGCGACAAGCGCCGCAATGATATCTACCATCCCGCTCCGCAAATCCCGGACTGCAAATTTTCCGCCGCCTCTTAGTTCCGTCGGGCCAAAAATCCGTGCGACATGCGGAACACCCTTCCCCGCAAACCGGCACCATCTGCCATCGGGACAGTCTTTCGAAACTTCGATTTTTGCGCCGATGGAATTCAAATCCTCAACATAGCCAAATCGATCTTCATAAATTGTTTCGTGTATCGTCGAGACTCTTTCTGCTCGCGGTGAACCTGTCGAACCCGCTTGCGTTAAAAGCACGGCGAGAGGCTGCTGCCAATCCGTCATGAAACCGGGATGCGGCGCGGTTTCGACATAAACAGACTTCAAAGAATTCGGCCGTAGAAACTTAATTCCATCGGAAAAAACTTCGTATTCAACTCCTGCTTTCCGGATAACGTTTAAAAATGTGATGAGATGTTCTTGAATAGCGCCCTTAAGAAATACCTCCCCGCCGGTCGCAATAGAGAGGCAAGCAAAAGATACCGCCTCGTTCCGATCCGACAGAACTTCATGGGTCACGCCTCGCAAATGCTCGACTCCCTCTATATATATATCCCGCTCGGCGCCAAGCTCAATGACCGCTCCCATATTCTGAAGCATTTTTATCATGCTGATGATTTCGGGCTCAAGCGCGGCGTTTTTGATAATTGTCCTGCCTTGCGCGAGTACCGCCGCGAGAATCGAATTTTCCGTGGCGCCAACACTTGGAAAAGGAAGCTCTATCATACTCCCCCGCAAACCATCCTTCGCTGTCGCCACAAAGCTCGTTGACGTGATTTTTATTTTCGCGCCAAGCGCTTCGAGAGCGCGAATATGAAAATTCACCGGCCGTTGGCCAAGTTTGTCCCCGCCCAAAACAGGAACCTCTGCCGCCCCCGCGCGAGCAAGTAGCGGTCCAAGAGCAAGAATCGGAATTCGGTTTCGACGGCTAAGATGTTGTACTGTGCTGTTTTTTATTTTCGGAGTCGAAATAGTAAGCACGGCGCCGCTCCGAGAAATCTCGCTCCCGATAGCTCGGCACAACTCCTCCGTAATTTCGGCATCCCCAATACGCGGAAAATTCGTAAGCCTGCATGGCTCATCCGTAAGAAGCGATGCGAGCATAAGCTTTGTCGCCGCATTCTTCGATCCAGCAAGAGCTATCTCCCCCGAAAGCGGATTCCCGCCCTTAACTAAAAATTTTGCCATGCAAGAAATTATCGAGTTCGTTGATTTTTATCCGCTCCTGCTTCGCTGTGTCTCGATCCCGCACCGTTGCGTCTCCGTTCTTCAAACTATCGAAATCAACCGTAATGCAAAACGGCGTGCCGATTTCATCTTGTGAATAATACCGTTTGCCGATATTTCCGCGATCATCCCACGCGACGGAATATTTTTTTCGCAAATTGTTATAAATTTCGCGCGCGAGTTTCCCAAGTTCGGGCTTATTCGCGAGAAGCGGAAACACAGCGGCCTGGTACGGAGCAAGAGCTGGGTTCAACTTTAGCACCACGCGTTCGCCGTCTTCGTGATACGCGCTCAAAAGTACCACAAGAATAGTCCTATCAACGCCAAGCGATGGCTCAATCACGTGCGGCACGAATTCCTCGCCGGTTTCCGGATCACGATACTTCAAACTGGCCCCTGAAAACTTTTCGTGCTGGGAAAGATCGTAGTCTGTGCGATACGCCAAGCCATACAATTCTTTTCGGCCGAACGGATAGTCAAATTCAAAATCTACGGTACGTTTTGAATAAAAAGCGCGATCCTCTTCGGAAATTTCCCTCTCGTGCACTTTTTTCATGTCAACGCCAATCTCTGTGAGCCAGTCTCGCATCTCGTTCTGCCAATGCTCGAAATGTTTTTGCCATTCTGTGTCGTTCTTCGGAGGCGCGATAAAATACTCCACCTCCATCTGCTCAAATTCCCGCGTGCGGAAAATAAAATTACCGGGCGTGATTTCATTTCTAAAAACTTTCCCAACTTGCGCGATTCCGAAAGGCAACCTACGCCGCGTGGTATCGAGCACTTGTTTGAAATCCACAAACATCGCCTGCGCCGTTTCGGGGCGAAAATAGGCAAGATTCGCCGTCTCTTCGGCAGGCCCGAGAAATGTCTTGAGCATTAAGTTGAAGTTAAACGGGGGCACGTAATTGTCGCGAAGCCTTACCTTGCACACGGGACATATCGCTTTGTCGGTTATCGCGTAGTGAACTCCGCCGACAGACATCGCAGCCAAAGTATTCGTTGCTTCCAAAAATTTCTTGACCTCCTGTGCGCCAACGATAATTCCCTCAAGCTGATCCATTCGGAACCGGCTATGGCACTTTCTGCACTCTATGAGTGGATCCGCGAATTCCTTTAGATGCCCGCTCGCCTCCCAAACCTTGGGATTCATGATAAGCGCCGCGTCAATGCCTACCATATCATCCCGTCGGTGCACGAACCGATTCCACCACAATTGTTTTATGTTGTTTTTGAGCTCGACGCCCAAAGGCCCATAATCCCACGAGTTCGCAAGCCCGCCATGAATCTCCGACCCGGGAAACACAAATCCCCGCCGTTTGCATAGACTTATTATCTTATCCATCAAGTCTCCACCTGTTTTTTTCGCCATCAGTCAATAGTTATAAGTTATTGTGCGTCGTTCGGCAGGCAAAAGCTACTGCTGCACTCTCCGATCTATACCGACGACAGTTGTGTCGGCTGGCACGGATGTGTCGAGCTCTCTGGCGGTCGCTTGGTTCGCCTGACCCACAAAAGAATCCGTCCACTCAATTGACGTCTCGCCCAAGAACACGACATTTGAACCAACTTGATTCGATGACGGAATCACTTCAATCTGAAACATCGCCTCGGGCGGCGGACTGATAAACCCTTTTGTCGCGGGAATAAAAGGAATGTCCCACGTTACGAGTCCGGAATTCGGATTGTACGTTGGTTGCGTATCGGTAGTGCTCTTAGTCACGCCGGTAAAACGGGCGCCGGACTGGAGATATGCGGAAACATGGAAATTGGCCGCATCAGTTGCGTAATTTACAACGCGCCAATGAACCGTAAATTGGGTGGGCTGATTAACGCGCGGAGGGTACGAACCGCCGTTTAGGATACCCGAAGCGGCATCCCGCCACAACGCCTCCGAAACGAAATCCAACTTCCCTGCAACTTTCGACTCAATTCCGGCAACGGAAACCGTTTTGTCGGCCGTAATGTTTGGAGGAACAGTCGGAGATTCGACTTGAGCCTGAACCTTCAATATATAATTCTTATCGCTCAACAGCCGAATCGGGAAAGCGCTTTTGATCGGGATGACGAAACCAACGCTCCCACCCTGTTTCGATGGAACGGTCAGCAATTGCCGATTCGTTGCCGGAAACCATGTAATAGTATTATTGAGCGAATTGAAATTCCCGTCGCTCCTGATGCCGGAAAGATCGAACAATTCCCCAACAAGTTTTGCCTGAATTTTTACGTTTTGCATCGCAATATCAGAATTGTTTTTATATTCAATCGTATATTGCACGGTATCATTGAGGTGGCTTACATAGTCAGAAGAGTTATTAGCGACAAGGGATAGAGAAAGCGGAGACTGGGAAATCGAGACATTCGCCGTCTGTTTACTCACGGTATACGTCCTTCCTGAAATGAGAGATGTAAGCGACGCGCCGACATCAAAAAACGATCCTTCCGGTCCGACGACATTCCCCGTAATGGAAATCGTGCCCGCAGAACCGGCGGAAACATTTCCCAACTGCCAGGAATTATTGCCAGCGCCCTCGGGAGAAACGGTAGATTGTTTGAACCGAAATATCGGCGGATAGTCGAGCGCAAGATGCACGTCTTTGAAATCGTGGGTGGTGTTGTTCGAATATGACACTTTGATTTCAAAATCCTGCCCGTTAAAAACGCTCTGCGGAATGCCCAAATTTATGGAAACCGCGGGTTGATTGATCAGAAGATCCAAAAACGCGGGGCTCTCGTATTGCGCGGCGGAAGTTTGTGAAAACGAGTAAACCAATTTTGCTTCAAGACGCCGCGTGGCATCCCCGCTCAAAGCCAGAAGATTGAACGTCTGCTGATTGATGCTTCCGGGCCCAATATCCCCGACAACTTGCTCCGAGACTCGCTGTCCATCGGATTGCCCGACAAAATAGATTCCATCGGGCAAAAAAAGCGACAACTTCGCATTTTTCAAGACTGTATCGGAATAATTAGAAATCGAAACTGAAACCGCGAATGGTTCTCCGATAAGAATCTGGTTTGGTTTCAAAAACTCAAGACTGATCTTGGAATTATTCTCCGGAGCGGATGGGTGAATAAAAAACGTATACAAGCTAAACCCGCCCGCGATCAAGGCAACAAAAATCAGACCGATAATAATGCCATCGCTTGATCGCCGAGTGCCCGGCTTCTTGCCCATAAACCCCGGTCTTTCTGTGGGCGACTCGCCTCGCTGAAGCTTTGGCGAAGCGGGCGCGGTCCACGGGGAACGAAACTTGTCCTTCTCTTCTGTCATAAGTTAAAAGTTACCAGTTATTAGTTTCCTATACATAATAAACCACCCACGCTCATCTTTGAAGCGCACCCATCGCAAAAAAGTTCCTGCTTAAAAATGCTGAAAAACGCGGGCTTCTCTCCCGCGCACAAAGCGCATGCCGCCTCCCGTGGATCCCACCCTAGTATTTCCAAAATATGCACCCAGCTAAAATTGTGGGACACGATAGACTGCCACAAACGAAGATCCGGTTCTCCCTCGGCGATTATCTGATTCAAAAAATATAAATTACTGGGGAGCACGGGTAAAAATCTCTGCTTCAGCGCGTCAACGACCTGCAAACCGTTTTTTTCAATAAGGCGCACCCGAACGACATTCCCAGGTTCAAGATGCGGCGAAAGCTTGGAAACAATCCTCCGCGCGCTCTTCGCCCTCGCCTTGAGCTTCCCGAATTTTTTCGTAAACAAAGACACGCGAATGTCGAGGTCTCCGCTTGTTTCTTTATCGAGCACTATCGCTTCGCTTAGATATTCATTCACGGGAAAATCTACTTATAGATAATACCATGGAAAAATCTCATTTCCGAACGCCCGCTTGGTCCGAAATAACTGTGCTGGGAGCAGGATTCGAACCTGCGTAGCCCGAAGGCGCCAGATTTACAGTCTGGTACAATTGACCGCTCTGTCATCCCAGCTTTCTTTCAAACTTCCTTTTTTATTAAAGAGCGATAGCGCTCCGCTTTTGGAGCCGTCCGGAGCGCGGCGGCGCGAGAATGAGCAATTTTCTAGCAAGAAAATATGCGTGCTCCAAAAACGGAGCGCTATCGCTCGCCCTTATTCTTCCCCTTTATCTCCGCAAAATCAATAGTCGCTTTATCGCCATTCTCTCCATTCCCGTTCATCTCCGGCGGCTGAATCCGCTTGATCTGCCGACCAACCAGGTTGTCAATTTTAAGCAATGTAACTTTGAGTTTTCTCAAAAACTTAAAAAGGAAGCTGTTTACCGCTTTGTCCACCCGTTCAGGAATTTTAGAAACTATGAATCGCTCTAAAAATCCTTTTGTTTCGACTATCCTATTATCAGGCTCAATCCGCGGAAGCGTGCGGATCACGAAATACAAGATCGCGCCAACCGAAATCATAAAAACATTTGTGACGACAAACTGGAACATGAGGTTATTATAATATACCGATGCCAATATACGAATTTATGCGAATGATACGAATAAAACCCCTTCGCGGCATTCGCATGTCACTTGCGTTATTCGCATCGCGGTTACTACACTTCCAACCGATGAAATTCTTTTACGGTAATGTTCTCGCCGACTCGCGCAATAACATCGTTAACCACATCCGCCACGGTTTTTGATTCATCTTTGACGTAAGGCTGACCCAAAAGCGAG
>Ga0209541_10015836_pt1 | contig 11216 bp, 5 predicted proteins | sample RifCSPlowO2_01_FD_184027 | JGI IMG/M metagenome (GOLD analysis project Ga0209541, IMG submission 184027) | Groundwater microbial communities from Rifle, Colorado - Rifle CSP2_plank lowO2_0.1 (SPAdes) (version 2) | ecosystem: Environmental > Aquatic > Deep subsurface > Groundwater | place: Rifle...
TGTCCTGCTGGAACTCAAACCAGAACTTGTAACACGCCTGCAGGTGCAGCTTGTACTAGCGGTGTGACTGCTGAACCAGCAGAAACGCAATCTTGCACTCCAAGTTGCGCTGGAGTTGCTGATGGCGCAGCTTGTACTTTAAGCGGCGCTTCTGGCACTTGTCAAAATAGTGTTTGTCAACCGACTGCATCAGGAAATAATCCGCCGATAGCAGAAGATGATACTTTTACCGTTGTTTTAGGAGCTGGTGCTGGCAGTCTAGAAACTACTTTTAATGTTTTAACTAATGATCGAGATCCAGATAATGATGCTTTACGTATTACCAGCACCACTCAACCGGCTAATGGTTTAGTTTCTTTGCCATCAAACCGAAGAATTTCTTATCGCAGCAACGCTGGATTTACAGGGACAGATTCATTTACTTACACTATCAGCGATGGCCGCGGCGGAACAGCTACGGCTACGGTAACGGTGACAGTGAGTTCTTCTTTAACTTGCACTTTTCGCGCCGCAACTTGCAGTCAAGCAGGTGTTAGTTGCCCGTATGGCACATCTGGCGCTGCTGTTCCAGTTAATCGAGTAGTTTGCAGTCCACCAACTCCTAATTGTAATCCGACAACTGGCGGATGTCAGGCAGCAGTTCCAGGAAGTTCTGTTTGCGGCGATGGTTCAGTTAGCAGCAATGAACAATGTGATGATGGAAATACTGCCGATGGTGATGGCTGTTCATCTCGTTGTCTTTGCGACAGTAATCGAGAATTCGTGGGAGGAAAATGTTCTCTTGTGCTTCAGGAAATTCGCACGGAATTGAATAATGCGGCGGAACCAATGATGTCGCGGGTGGCGAGGATTTTCCGCTCTCTCCGCTGCTTTTTCCTTAATGTAGATTGTTCCTAAGAAAAAATATGGCTCGAAAGAGATTTGTAAAAGTACCTTCGCCAAAAGAGGCGCGTCAGCACCAGCGTCTTCTGAGTATATTAGTCATAGCCAGTTTGTTAGTAGTTATTTTACTCTTTTCTGTGAGAGAGCAATTAGCCGGAAAAGCGTTTTATAGCGGACGGGAAGGAACAGCAGGCTTTGCCGACGCCGGAGCACGACTGCTGGTGGCAGGAAGAAGCGACACCTATTCCGTTCTTGCCCACATCGGATCAGCGGCAACAAATAATTTTGAATTTCGCATAACTTATGATCGGAGAGTGGCGCAATGTCTTCCTCAGCCGCAGCCGGTTTTTCTGGGAGCGGTTGATCTTTTTGGAGACCCGGATGCCGGATTTAGGTGCAATCATGATTTTGATGTGGCAAATAATGTCGGTGAAATTATCGTGCGCAGAGCGTTTTTTGATTTGAGTGGCAATCGTTATTCAGGCGCTGTCGAATTAGGGCGTGTAGCATTTCGCGGTTTAATACCGGGAGAGGCAAATATTCGTTTTGATTACCTTCGTGTTTATGATGCGCAAACCGGGCTGGAAATTCCGTTAACGGTGCAACAGCCCACGGAAATTCAAATCGTCGCGGGAGGGGCATGCAATGCCCAGGAACTTACGGAATGCCGAACGGAACAAGAATGCGAATCTTCCACCGTCGGTGGATATTGGCAGCCAGCCACAGCACAATGTTTGCCCTCGCCAAGATGTTCTGCGGCAAATCCTGACGGCTGTTTGAGTGAACAAGTATGCACTTCTGCTAGTCTATACTGGTATAATGATCGTTGCCATGCCCGGCAGCAAGGATGTGTTCCGGGAAATTTAGCTGCTTGCATACCGGAAGAGTGTCGAGTGACAGGCGGATATTGGTATAATAATGTCTGCAATGCTTTGCCGGAGTCACTTTCTTTCCGGGCTAAAATTACGGCGGGAGATAAAGATTTGTCCAACTTGCAAGTGTATATGTTTTTATTGGGAGAGAAAAATAGTCAACAAAATGTTGTCTTATCAAGTTCTCTTACGTCGATCCCTCGATTAGCAGCTTATAGTGATTATACTACAACGGTTGATACACGCGAATCAATGAATGTCCGACGAAAAGAAATTGTTGTTGTTGATAGGCCGGTAAGTACTTCTGGCGCAACGTTTGCTTCTCTCAGAGTGCCATATGCCGTCCATCCCAGAACGAACCAACCTTATGTTATAGAAAATTCACAACAATGCATTATGCCTACTTGCGGAAATAATCGTGTTGATGCGGCAGAGCAATGTGATGATGGCAATCAAGCGAATGGCGATGGCTGTTCCGCCGCCTGCCTGATTGAAGTTAATTCAGTTTGCGATGCTGTTTCAATGGAAGTTCCGGCAGGAAAGAGAATCGGAGAAATAAAACCAGTGCTTACAAAAGCAGATCTTCAAGTATTGTTAGCAGATCGTTCTGTCGTCTTACCTACTGGTGCGTATCCTTATACACAAACATTTGTATTAGGCAATGATAGTGAATCAGGGAAAATTACATTTACCGAAGATGACGATGATATTACGGCTGATTTTGCCGTGTATCGTTTATCTAATCATCTGGCAAATTATACTTTATCATTTAATCCGCCTCTGCTGAGCACGGTGTCAGGAAACAAGCTTAACGATTTGCTTCTGGCGAAGATAGAGTTGCTGGGGGAAACATACACGATTACGCGAGCTGAACGCATGGCTCGAAATAATATTCTTTTAGTTCTTTCAAGAGGGACAAGAACGATCCAATTGCAGGATGAGGATATCACGACGAATATTATCACGCCAGGCATTACGATTAATAATGTTTTAACGGAAGGAGCTAAACTTTGGATTAATGGAACGGATAATAATACTCATGTAAACATTTCCAGCATTAATATTGTCATGCAGGCTGAAGATGATTATCATGTGGGCATAGGCCAAACTTTATCTAGAACCATTGCGGCGCAAAATGAGAATAAAGAGGTCCTCTTAACAACAACCTGGGATGTTCTGTTTAGAAGTTACAATCAACAAGCAAATACGGCGACAATCCAAATAGGAAAACCATGTCCGCCTTTAACGTATAGCTGCACTGATTCTGATCAGGAACGTGATTATGCGGTGCGAGGACAAGTTAGTGCTTTCGGCGTCACGTATCAAGATCGTTGCGTCGGGAATAATGTACTGGAAGGAGTTTGCGTTGGAAAGAGAGTTGGTTTTGAGTCGTATGCTTGTTCAAATGGATGCGGCAATGGGGTTTGTGTAACGATGTCTGGATGCAGCTCTTCCAATAAAGCCGCTTGTAATGCCGCAAATTGCGCCACTCTCGGTCAAGGTGTCTGGGATACAACAGAAGCCATACCCTTATGCAGGGAAGGACGATGTAAAGGGACAGTTTCACAACATGCAGAGTTATGTCCAGGAGATAGGCAAAGTTTGACCGTCGATACTCCGAGAACTGTCGTCGAACGTTGTCGTGGATTTGGAAGTTGCCTATATGTTTGCAGTTCAGGATTTACGTTGCGCAATGGTGATTGCGTCGCTAATGAAGCCTGCGCTGATGGAGAAGATAATGATGATGATGGGCAGATTGATTGCCTGGATGCTGATTGCGCGGGACTAGATGGACCGAGCGGAACGTTATGTTGCCAGCAAACTGCAGATTGCAGAACGGGAGAAACCTGCCGCGGTTCACAATATACTATCACGGGATCTAATGTCACGATAACTCATTTACCACGATGATGAAAAAAACATTTTACATATTAGTACTGATGCTTTTAATGTCGGCGGTACTGGGCGAGCTTACCTTAACACTTGACAAAAGCCCGCCCCTTTATGATCGTGGCAGCAACAATAGGGTGGAAGTCAGCGTGAGCTGCGCGGTGGGAAACAGCAGTACCGTGCATATTCGCAATGCGGAAAATCCTTCGCGGTTAGTGTATATTGCCGTCGGAAATGGAACTTGGATAGTGAATTATAACACCTTCTCAGATTTAAGCGACGGGAGATATGTGCTTGAAGCTTTTTGCCAAGAAGGTTCAAATGCGACGGCAAACTTTTGCGTTAATGCAAATAATTGTTTGAATATACAAGGGCCGCCGGATCTTCCTCCCACGTGCAGCGATGGAATCAAGAATGGAAATGAAGGTTGCGATGATGGTGATACAAGCAATGGTGATGGCTGTTCTGCAACGTGTACAGTCGAATCGGGCTGGAGATGTACGGAAAATGCAGGCGGGCTTTCAACTTGTACTAGAGTAGGTGGCGGAAGAGGCGACGGAAGCGACGGTGGTGGAGACGGAGGCGGCGGTGATACTGGCAGAGATTCATCTTCTTCTGGATCTGGAAGCGGCCGCCGCAGGTGCACATCTTCCTGGAGTTGCGATGCCTGGGGATTATGCAATGCTACTTTAAAACAGTCGCGCACCTGCACTGACGAAAATCAATGTGATCGAAAACCTCGAGTCGAGGCAAGATCTTGCACCAGCTGTCAAGAGTCGTGGGTATGTTCCCTGTGGAGCGAATGCCGTTCCGGTTCTCAGTATAGAACCTGTGATGATGAGTATAAATGCGGGACTTTTGTTCAAAGGCCGGAGACAGAGAAACGATGCGATGCGCCTACAGTAGGATTCACTCCCCGCAAAATTTCAGAACCAGTGGCAGCGCCTCCTTCAACTTTTCCCCCTTTCGGACAAGAACCAGTCACACGACGGCCGCCAGCAGTTCCTCCAAGTTTCTTAAGCAAATATCAAAAATTTGCAGTTAGGGGCGGCATTGCTCTGGGAATATTAATTATTCTCGTCGTCATTATTGTTTTGTTTATCAAAAGGAAAGGTAAAGTAAATTCAGAACTCGCGGCTTGGATAGGACAGGCGCGTAGCGGAGGCAAATCCGATACGTATATTCGAAATGCGTTAGTGGATGAGGGATGGACAGAAAAAGAGATTGAAAAGGCGTTGCGAAGGAATTAATTTCTATCTTGCTGAAAAGAGTGCGTATTAAATCACCGCAAGATTTATATATTGTTGTATGATTAATCATACATATGTATGGAAAAATTAAAATGACGGAAAACACCTTGCAGGTGTTATCTCTATTCACAAACGATTTTAAGAGAGAGTATTATATTCGGGAAGTTGAAAAATTGTTAAAAATAAGCCCGAGAACCGCCCAGCTTATTCTTGAAGATTTAGAGAATAAAGGAATAGTAGAATCAAAAACAAAAGGAAAAATTAAAGCCTATAAGATCAATCCCAGCGAATTTACTAAAAAGTATCTTGTTTTTGCAGAGCAATATAAATCAATTGCATTTTTACAAAACAGGCTTTTAATTAAAGAGATTATAGACAAGATCACTCCGCAGGTTAAAGGAATGGGAATTATTTTTGGGAGTTATGTTAAAGGGCTGGAACAAGAAGGTTCTGATCTAGATGTGTTTGTTGCTGGAAATTATAACAAAGACGAGATAAAAGCAGTTTCCAGAAATTTAGGTGTAGAAATAAGTATCAAATGTTATCCCCTAAAAACATTTGAGAAAAATTTGGCTAAAGATATTCTCCTGAAGGAGATATTAAAAAATCATGTTGTTTTTATTAATGCAGAGCAATTTATACAAAAGGTATTCAAAAATGGATAAAATAAAATGGTGTGCTGGAAAGAAAGAAGGATTAAGTTTAATTGAGCCAAATTCAGATCTTACCAACGCTTACATTAAGAAAGCTGAAGAAGCTTTGGAATCTATGAGAGTGAATATTATCAAAGATTGGAAAATTTCAACGGCATACTATACAATTTACTTTTCGCTTTATGCCCTTCTTACAAAAATAGGGGTAAAATGTGAAATTCACTCTTGCACTATTGAATTCGCAAAAAAATTCCTTAAAGATTATTTTGAAGAGTCTGAGTTAAATTTTACTGAAGATTCCTTAAAAGCAAGAATTGATTCTCAATATTATATTGATAGAACCGTTCCAGATGAGCAATACCATAAGATGATGCGAAAAACTCCGGAATTCTTGGTTAAGTGCAAATCGATTCTTATTAAATTGAATGAGAAGAAGATTAACGAGATAAGAGGCAAATTTCAAATAGCGAGTAACAGAAAATGAAACGAAAGATGCTTTTCTCTTTAGCGAATGAATGACGGCGGGCCGTTCGCTCAGTGGTTTTCTGGCGGTAATCTCAATATAAAAATAAAATTTTTTATCAGAAGAAAACCAACTGTCAACAGATGCATAGCAATAGCAGTTCCTCGCAAGCATCTTGGCCTTGCCGTCATTCATGGAGTTGAATAGTATCAGATTTAAGAGGTTGTTGCGAAACTCTTCATTAGTGCTGGTGAGAGGCTTGTTCCGCCTCTCAACTTCGCTCCGCTCAAGTCGAATTGCTGAACTCTACAAGGTTAGCTTCATTGGCAAATTATACCCCAGCACAGACTTTCGCAACAACCTCTAAATTTGGCATTATTGAAAAGTTCTCGTTTCACTTGTGGAGCACCAGCTACGACCTAGACTATTTCTTTGAAGGCTGACGTTCCCCGGATGGGGTAACCCCCCTTGTCAGCTTTATTTCATACTTCAAGTGGTCTCCGCAAGTGGTGCTCCAAACACTTTTCAATAACGCCCTAAATTTAGGAAAAATATATAAAGATTATTTTCTTGCTATCGTAGTGATGTTTAAAAAAAGAGCGTGGATCATGGCGATTGTTTTAATTTTATTAAATTCAACTTTCTTGCTGGCTGATCATCAGTTAACAATTGGCTCTGTCGGCTGTCCAATTGGCGCTTCCAATCATTGCGTGGAAAATGCTTATTGTCCTTCTTCCGATTTTTATGATGGCACAACTCGAATTGCCAGGCAAACGGTATGCACCGAAAAATTGATTAATTACCGACGTTGTAATGCAGATGAGCCTGCTGATCGGAGAGATCAACAGTGCTTAGGAATTCTTAGAAATCCTAATCTTCCATTCTCAGCAACAACCAATCCTGTTGATCTGCAAAGCAGATGCCTGCCGGCGGAAACTGATCAGCGAGGAAATAACCCTCAATTAATTGCAGGACAATATTATTGCCTTCCTATCTATCGCGGACCTACACTTTTTCCTAGTTATGATGGCCAGCAGTGTTACAACCAAGAACAATGTTCTAATGGCATTTGCGATCGCAAGGCTGATTTTGAAGATAAAAAAATTTGCCAGCGGGCCTTGATTTCGTCAGCCAACCATTTGGGAGGGGTCGCTCCTGACGTAACCATTCGCGGCGCCTGTTTTTTTGACCGCCAATGTTTTGGCTACGATCCTCAGAGTAGTGCTGATGCCTGCGCTGGAGAAGATCGCGCTGTCGTGCCTTACAGTCCGGGAGTTTGCCGTTTGCGGCAAGGACAACCCCAAATCGGGTTTACCATTCGTTCTGACCTTTGGGGAAATATTGACGGGACGCCAGCAGCAGCTGATGCTACTAGAATTAGTGTTTATCGGGGAGAAACAATTGAATTAAACTGGAATGTTATGGCGGATACCGTCAACAGCGGTCCAGTTTCCTGCACGGGAATTAGCAATCCTCCAGGCCTCTGGACGTATTCTCTGCAAAACTGGGAGGACCGTTCCTTTGCGCCCTATCCTTTGCTATGGAGACCAGAAACTCCTATTTCTCAGAGAATAGGGCCAATTACTCAGGATACGTCGTTTACCTTTTCTTGCACTAATAGGGAAAGTAGCACTCCCATTTCCAAGACCGTACAGGTTACTTTGCGTCCAGTTTCTCCTCCCGCTTGCTCTGGGAATGAAAATAACTGTCTTTTAGCTCATTTGGATTTTGAACGGCCAGAAATAAATGGTGAATCAGCTGGGAGACAAATATTTCCCGGCGGTCCTGAAAGCTCTTGCCGTTTTCCTCAAGTTTGCACGAGAAACAGGCTGGGAGAATATTTGCCCGGCAGATTGCAAGGAAATCCAACTCTAATACCTTCAATAGATTCAAACCAACCTGGACCTAGATTCTACCAATTGGATGGTGTTGATGATGTTGTTTCTCTTCCTTTAGATATCCGCGACCCGGTTTTTTCTAATGGAGTTACCGTTTCATTTTGGGTTAAGCCGGGAAGTAATAGAAATGAGGACTTATTGGTTTGGGCTGATTCTGTAGGCGGAAGAATTTTGAATATCCTTTTAAATCCTTCTTCAGGTGGCCAAATTATGACTGTGAGTGCAGGCGGTTTAGGCGGTATAATATTATCCCCGTTTTATGGTTCACGATGGAATCAGGTTGTTTTCTCCATCCAGCCGCAGTCAAATCAGCAAACTCTAACTTATCGTGTTTATATCAATGGTCATTTAAAGTTTGAAGGGACCCAATCAAATATTCTTTTTCAAACCGGAAAAATGCTTTTGTTTGGTGGGGTTCGTGATTTTTTAAATATCCCACCTTTCACTGGCAGCATAGATGAAATAAAAATATTTCGTGAAGCGCTGCCAATGAGGCAAATAGCTAATTTATATCGTACAGATGCACTTCAAAATCATAATTACTGGAGAGGATGTTTGGGAAAAGTGCCAAGTTCCCAGCTTTGTACTATCGAAGTTAATGGTGCAAACTTAGATGATCGTATTGTTACCAATTTGCTAGACAACCAAGGCCAGTGTCCAGCTACAGTTGGAAGTCGTAATCTTTGCCATGCTTACTGCCTGCCAGGTTATGTCGTCCAGCCAGGCAATAGTATCGGAGAATCCCGCTGTGTTCCGGAAGGGCAGCAGGATTTGGCTCCTCCAACAATTACCAGTCAACAAGCAACGGATATAACCTCTACTTCTGCTACCTTGCGAGTAATTACCAATGAACCAGCAACTTGCAGATATGATCGTATTGATGGCGGTTCTTATAATTCGCTGATCAATCCATTTGCCACGACAGGAGGCACGAGCCATTCTTCTGTTATTAACGGTTTAGAACCGCAGGGATACATTTATTTTTTTAATTGCCGGGATAATTTTGGCAATGTGCGCGCCCAAAATTATCAAATCTCATTTGTAATCCCAGTTGAAACCACTCCGATGCTCTATTATTGTTCCAGCGACCGTAATGAGCCTAATCAGGCCAACAATCCTCCTGCCGGAGGCGTAGGTTTGAGATATTCGGGATATAATACTCAAATTAGGGGCACTTCGAACATGGTTGATGGTATCTCCCAAACAGACGTTTGCGAATCAGCAACAGCCTTGCGTGAATTTTATTGCTGGTCAGCGAATGGACGATATATTAACCCAGATAGCGCCGCTGCTGGTTTATTACGATCGGAAGTAGTTAACTGCAATTGTCTTGAGGGCGCCTGCGTCAGCGCTCCGCCTCCAGCCGCGGCTTGCGGCGATATTGACGCCAATGGCATAATAAATATTGCTGATATTAACCGCCTGATTGCTCATGTAGTGAATCGACAACCGCTTACTGCCGATGAACGGCTTAGGGCTAATGTTGACGGGGCTGGAGAGATTACTTTTGGAGATATTTTCCGGTTAATTGATAAGGTGATTAATCCATTAACATCTTTGGTCTGCTCATAAAAAGGTATGTATTAAGTCTGGGGCTTTAACATCAACCCGTGGGCCTTCTCGCCAATTAAGATCCAGCAAAAAGGGAATTCATGAAATGTGAAAAATATCACATTTCAGTACTGAAAATAAATCTCTGTTTATTTTCATGTTCCAAAAGGAATTTTTGCCTTTGAGTTGCAACATCCAAAGGCGAACTGATGCTAAAGCCGAAAGAAGACTTAATACATACCTAAAAAGAAAAACGGCGTTCTCTAGGTTCGTGAAAATTGCTAAAATATCAAAAATCACTCAGAAAGTGAAATGTGCCCACATAGTTTACGACAAAAATAAATTATAAAGCAAGGTTATAAACTCTCGTTAAGGATTAATTCAGTTTCAACCAATAATCCATAGCTTATTTATGTCGCCAATTAACAAAAGAAAAAGTATATAAATGGCAAGATTTTCTCTTAAAGTTGAAAAAAAAGGATGAATTAGATGAAGTTAAATGAGGTTAGTGCAAGTAAGAGTAAACTATCTCGCTCTGTTATTTCTGGCTCTCAGATTTCTTCTTTCAAGAAAACAGGGCTGATAGTAATGATAGCAGTTGTGATTTTAGCCATAGGGTTCTCGTTTCTGTTTCCAGCTTCTAAGAAGGGACTGGCAGGGCGGGCATTCGGGGAAACTGTTGGTGGACCATCAATACCACTCACAAGTTGTGGTCTAATCACTGCGCCAGGAGTCTATACTCTTAACACTGTTCTTTCTGTCGCTGATTCCGCGTTATCAAATAATGCCTGCGTGACAATTACAGTTGATAACGTCGGCATTCGCTGCACTGCTGGAGGAGGATTTACGTTCACAGGAAGCAATCCGCTAGCAAAAGGAGTGCGTATCATGAATGTGAATGGTGTGGAAGGTGTTAAGGTGACAGGATGTCAGTTTCTTAGTTTTCCACAGCGCAGCATAGAAGTTGAAGGCAGCAGCGGCATTGTTCTTAATGATAATGTCATTATACAATCGGGAAGTATGGGGCAGGGTATTTCTCTTTCAGCTTCACAACGTTTGTTAGTTGATAAAAATAAAATTTCTGCTCCTATAGGTCTGGCGATGGATAGTACCACGGAAAGTGTTGTCAGCAGGAACATTATTCGCGCGGCACAGACAGGAATCTCCGTTGGGCAAGGAAGCAGCATGAATTCTTTTTTTGAGAACACTGTTTCTGGCAGGCAAGCAGGAATAACCGTTGCGGCAACGGATAAAAATGATTTTTATCTTAATGTTATCTCCGGAAGCCCGGTAGGGATATCTTTTAGCGGCTCGACAAATACTGGTTTCGGCCAGAATACTTTATGCGGGAATTTTCAAAATGGGGTGGCCTGCACAAGTACTCCTCCAACTACCTTTAGCGGCGGCAGTGGTAATTTTCTGACGGGAAATAGTTGTTCTAGTTTAGTAGGGGCTTCTTTTAGTGATTGTCCCAATCCTGCGGTTACTCTTTGCGGCAATAGTTGGGTTGATAATGGCGAACAATGTGATGATGGAAATACTGTCGGAAATGACGGCTGTTCAAGCACGTGTCAGAATGAACAACCTTCCTTCTCTTGCGCCACTTCTGCCCCAAATAATGCTGATCCTTGTGCTAATCGCGCTAATCCAACTACTGACAACACTCCCAATGTTCTGGTCGCTACTTGCCCAACAACTAATGTTCCTGCTTGCAGTTATAGTTGCCGAAGTAATTTTCGATTAAATGCAGGAGTGTG
>Ga0209541_10015838_pt1 | contig 11214 bp, 11 predicted proteins | sample RifCSPlowO2_01_FD_184027 | JGI IMG/M metagenome (GOLD analysis project Ga0209541, IMG submission 184027) | Groundwater microbial communities from Rifle, Colorado - Rifle CSP2_plank lowO2_0.1 (SPAdes) (version 2) | ecosystem: Environmental > Aquatic > Deep subsurface > Groundwater | place...
ATGTGTTAACTACTTTTACATTATGCTTGTTTTCAAGCGCCTCAGCAAGGCACACATCAAGTATTTCTGCCTGCATGTTTTCCTCTATCTTTCTTCTTGAATAATTCCTCTTTTCAAGCCTTTTCTTCAGTTTTCTAAGGCTAGTCTTGGTTATTATGCAAATGTCAACATATTTTGCAGGCAAATAATGGGACATATGCGAATCTATTACAAGCCCATCCCCATTGTATTTTTTTATGGTCCCTATTAAAAACCTTTTTACTTTGTTTATGTCCATTATTCTTGTCTTGAGTTTCTTGTCATACCCTGAATAAAGCCCCTTTTCTATTATTAGCTTGTTCAAATCAATATAATTGTAGCCATGCTTCCTTGCCAGCTTCTTTGCCAAGGTCGTCTTGCCTGTGCATACAGATCCAGAGACTATTATTACCCTCATCAGTCAGATGCAAACAATCTTGAGTCCTTTACGTTGAACAATTTCATCCTTGCCCCTGCATCAAGCCATCCATGCGCATAGTTGAGCGCCGCAAAAGCAGTTACAGCATCCCCATTTTTTAAGAAATGGTTTGCGTCATCAAAATACCTCTGCGCCATGTCAAGAAATTCTTCTGCAATGGGCTTAAACTCGACTAATCTTTTTTCTTTTGATATGTTTGACCTTGCCTTGTCCAGTGCCTCTTTAGTTATAAAGAAATATTTGTCCAGCCTTTCCTGGGTTATGCTCTTATTCATATCTTGGATTTTCTTTTTCTCTTTTCCCTTCTCATTCTCTTGCGCTGCCATTTCCAGCGCATCTGCCCTTTCTTCTTCCATCGGCGCGAGCTTCTTTTCATATAAAGCAATCCTGAATATTTATGTTTTTAAGCGTTGTGCTTCAAAAAATGGAAGGATTTTTAAACGATGCGCTTAACAATCCCATCATGATACCGCGATACCATTTCATTTTTGGATTGATACCTGCAATATTGCTTGCATTCGCAGAGCCATTGTATGGAATGCTCTTCTTAATGGGTGCATTTCTCATAGACTTTGATCATTACTTGATTTATGTCCTTGCATTCAGGGATCTAAGCCTTTCAAGGGCCATAAGGTTTTTCGAAAGCAAGGTATTGGAGTTCAACAAGGCCAAGGACATTAAGTTCTTCTTGCCCCTCCACAATATCGAGGCTTTTCTAGGCATTTTGGTAATCTCTAGCTACATTCCCTTGCTGTACTTCGTTTTCTTCGGCATGGTATTCCACTATGTGCTTGACCTATGCTATGACTACGCAAAATTTGGAAAGTTCATACGAGAGTTTTCAGTGATTCAATACATATTAAGGCCAAACAAGTTTTATATGTCACAAATAGCAAGGTAGCAATGAGCAAAATAATCTATATCATGGCCGCAATAATCCTGGCATCATTGATGTACTATTCTTATTCAGAACATGACAAATATTACCCCTCACTTGCAGACTTTTTAAAAGACCCTGCAAAATATGATGGCATTGCTACAGAGCACCAATCCAATATATTCAACGTAACAGATGATTCTTTCATGCTAAGAAGCGGAAGCAGCTTTGTTACTGTAAAATACCCTGATGTAAGGTACCCGAAATATGGCACATTGAATTTCATGGGATACTACAGAAAAGAAGGCTACATAGAGGCAACAAGAATAAAATACAACGACTACAACTACGGCAAGTATTTGATGTCATTCATCGGCTTGTTTTTGTTTCTGGCAATGTTTTTTAGGGAATGGAAATTGACAATGAGGGGTTTTGAGGATGCCAGACTGGATTAGCCACCTTCTTCTCGGATGGGTGATAAGTGAATTGTTTAACGTAAGGAAAAAGAGCCTTGTTCTTCTCGGCTCAATATTGCCTGATATAATAATCAAGGCGTATACTCTATCCGTTTTTGTTCCAATAAGGTTCGATGGCTTTTACTGGATATTGTATCCCCTTCATACCGTAGCAGGAGTATTCCTTCTAAGCATCCTTGCCTCAAGTCTCTTTGTTTACAGCAAAAAGAATGCATTCATATGCATATTGGTGGGAGCCCTTTCACATTTGATTCTTGACCTGACAACAAAGCCATTATTGTACAACATCCAAGGCCTTGTCCTATTCCCGTTGTCTTGGAAAGCCTATAATAATCTTGGAATATTGTATTCGAACCAATATTGGATAGCGGCGATAGCATTGTTTTTTGCCTACATAACAACTGTTTGCCTCACAAAGAAATTCAGGCTGAATGACAAAAAATTTCTGTGAAATCGTGAAATTTAATGAGCCAAATGCGTAAACTATATTAATGGGATAAATAATACAAAAAAGAAGGTGAAAAAGATTTGGCATCAGCAATCTCAATCAAAAAAAATTATGACATCTCATACGACTTTGCACTAAAAGCCCACAATAAATTTAGCAATGCAATAAAATCCATCGTTCTTTTTGGGGCCAACGTTATGGGAGAAGAAAAAGTGCCAAGCAGCATAGATATAATAATGATTTTGGATGACCGCAACACGAAATGGAATGATGAGAGAATGGCATGGTACCGCAGAGAAATGTCAAAGCTAGTTGCATCCACGAAATATCATAAGAAATTAAGCATAAACACTGTAACGCAGTCTTTTTTCTACAACCAAATGATAAAGGGAGAGCCAATAATAACAAACATTGTAAGGTATGGCATACCACTCATAGATTTTGAAGAATTTTTCAACCAATTGAAGATGCTGTTGTCAATGGACACAGCAAACTCAAAAGAAGATCACCATTCAATAAACCATAGAATACTCGAGCACATAAAAGAAAAGCACCATCTGCTTAACCGTGAAACAAAGCATAATTCACCAAAGGATGCTGGCACTGAAAAAGAAATGCAAAAGGAACTGTGGCAAGGTTCGATAAGAAGCAGAATAAAAAACCATAAAATAATAAAGCACATAAGAGACAAGCACCACTCAATAAGACATAAGATAATCAGTCACATAAAAGAAAAGCACCCGCTGATTAAGCATAAAATAAAACATGACCTGCCAAAAGATTCTAGCATTAAAAAAGAACAAATGCAAAATGAACCTAAGCCTACTCTCAATAAAGAAAAGCAAAGCAAAAAATTCGGCATAGACTTATACAGGGTAGCCATGGTAATTGTCATAATTTTCTTCGTATCATATGTCGTTTTCTTCGGTAATATACTAAAGAAAAACTGCAAGAATGATGAAAACTGCTTTAACCAGATGGCTGCAAAATGCTCTGCAGCAAAAGCAGATCTCCTGAAAGACGAAAACAAATACGAGTATGCAATTGAAACCAGTATCGGTCCTAACTGCATAATCAACATAAAGCTGAAGAAAATGGCTGTAGGAACGCCTGCAGACATGGCAAGCAAGATGGAGGGAAGGTCTATGAAATGCACTGTTCCGAGGGATTTGCTTAAGAAAAATAATGTTAACGAACTGGATAATTTCATAGATTACTGCTCAGGGCCATTGAAAGACTCAGTTTACGAGATTATCACTAACAGGATGTACCTGCTGTTCATAAAAAACATGGCAAACATAACAAGCACTGTAGAGAAAGACCTAAGCAAAATCCCTTCGCAAGGTTTATAAATTTTAACATATTGGATATGATCATGAAATCATGTTTTGGCACAAAAGAGTTCAGCATTAAGAGCAGGATTTGCAAGAACTGCAGCATATTCGGTGATTGCGAGCTTGTCGCAAGGAAGAATGCCAACAAGTTCATAATGGTCAACTCCGAGAACATTTCTTCAAGCATCAAAAGGGAAGCATTTGCCAAAGTCTAGCAAAACTTTAATTTCTAAAAAAGCGGTGGAACCGCAGAAGAATCGATGCATAATTGGCTATTAGTTGCCTTGCCTACATCCTCAGCTTCGTTACCCTAAAAGCGCCAGTCATCATAATTAAGGCTGCTTTGAACGCAATGTTTTTATACAGCATTGTTCTGTTCCCAGCCTGACCTGATTCTTATGAAAACCAACCAATTAGGACAAAGCCTCATAGTATTAGCCAAGACTAATGAACCGAATACACGCCTTTTCTTCAGCTTCGGCCCTGCCATAAAGCCCGTTTGCAGTCACAAGTAAGGGCTAATTACCCAGCCTATTCCACCACCAATATTGGTAATTTGATTATTTTTAAACCTTAGCAATATATTTAAAGATGATTTCACCAAAGAAATGACTGTGCGGAGATGGCGGAGTGGTCAAACGCGACAGCCTCAAGAAGCTTTTCTTGGGAAGAAAACCTTATAAAAGAAATAGGAAAGCTGTTGGCTTAGTGCCTACGCAGGTTCGAACCCTGTTCTCCGCAAAAAAATCTATAATTGATAAAGAAATAAGAATATACTATTAAGAATATACTATTGTTTATCTTTGTGGTACAAATCTAGAATTATTACTTTCTGCTCGCTAGCAATACAAACATATGAAAGCCTAAAAGGAGAGATATAGAGTTCTCTGCTACCCTTTCGGTCATACTTCATGGGTTTGCCAACTTCAGGATTTTCTTTAATCTTTTGTATTTGCTTAATTATCCTTTCTTTAAGATGGATATCTTTAATTTTTGAGAAAGTCTCTCTAAACTTATCATCAAAAGAAGCAGTTATCATAATTTACCACTTTTTCATTTCTTCAATGAAATCATCAAAATTCATTGTTTTAAACCGGCCTTTTTCGTATCTCTTCCAAGCTTCTTCTGTTCTTTTGGCAAATTCCAGGTCTTCTTTTAAATTCTTATCCAAATCTGTTGCCTTTTTCATTATTAATTGTCTATTATTCTTTATTAAAATTAATTTATCACCTTCATGCAGATCCATTCGCATTTCAGCAGGGATTACAACCTGGCCTTTTGAACTAATTTTTGTTATAGCAATATCCATTTTCATCACTATGTAAGATTAATCTTACTATCTTTATAAACTTTTTGTTTAAATTTCCGGAAAATTCACGGTTTGAAAACTAAAGTATATGCGTGTTCTCCGCATTATACTTCTAGAAGCATGTTCGGCTTCGAATGAAAAATAGTTAAAACCGCTTAAAGAGTTCTGATTTTATCTTACCAAAAGCTTGATTAGCTATTACGCCTATTTTCATTATTATTAATCTCTTTTCAACAGTAAATATTTTATCTGCTCTTACTCTGCTAGGCTTGATTAATTTTCCAGATGTTAAATCTTCTTGATTAAGATTTATAGAATAAGGCTCTTCTTTAAGCACACTTGTTAGTGGAACAGCTATGCAATCATCAGATTTTTCATTAAATTTGTCATTTGACAATATAACTGCAGGTCTTACTTTTTTCCCTTCTAAATCAGAAAATGGATACGGCAAGAGTACTATTTCTTTTTGGCGAATGTTCATTTTTTTAAGTACCTGTTCCATATCTCATCTTCTTTATTATCCCAGACTTTTTTTAATGAACTTTCGCTTAGTTTCAACAAGTCTTTGAAATCATCTTTTATTTCTTTCACAATATTTTGAGATCTTTCAAGCATTATTTTTCCGTCTATTTGTAACATAATCAATTCATCACCTTTTTCTATACCCATGTTCTCTCTTATTGCTCGAGGTATTGCAATTTGTCCCTTATCAGAAACCCTAACAGTTTTTATTGTCATTTTAACCCCCTTAGTTAGTTAATTGTTATAGTAAGAATTTTCTTACTTATAAACTTTTTGTTTAAATTTCCGGAAAGTTTGCGTTTCGAACCAAGAGCCAGAGCCGTGTTCTTCGCAAATTTCTATCCACATCTCCATTGCGAAAAATTATATAATTATTCTCATTTATTCTCGTTGTTACTGTGAAAAAAATATCGGAATACTACACTCAAAAATCCAAAAATAGCTGCCCGCAATTTTTATATAGTAGTGATGTTATTCATTTCCTAAACATGGCATGGTTCAGCAGAAAAAGTTATGGTGAGCTCTCCAGAAAATATGACTCACATGCTTCTAGGATAAAATATGAAACTGCCAAGCTAGACAGGGATGCACATAGAGGAAAAGTCTTCACAAATTCTTATGTAAATCAAAGAGCTCAGCTTGACCTTAATTACGAAAAATTACTAAACTTTGCAACCGGCTTACGAAAATTATACGACCCAAATGGAAAACCTAAAGAAAAGAAAAAAATTGAAAAAAAACTAGCCTATGTTAATGATTCATTGAAAGAGATAAACTCTGCCTACAGACAACTTGATGAAGACCAAACATCTGCCTTAAAAAAATATGCAAAAGCACATGGAAAGATTTCCAGGGAAGAAGGCAAAATAATCAGCCAGTTGGAAGAGCGAGAAAAAAAGATGCTAAAACACGGCCAGTCTTTGGAAGAAAAAATAGAAAAAATAGTACCGGTATTCCTATTAACAGCTGCAAGCGCAAGCTTCGGGTATTCATTGTTAAACACACTTTCCAGAGATATCTCAAACATAACCGGCAGCATCATAGGCATTAACCCTTCAAATGGGCCATCATTGCTTTTGAGCACCCTTGCATTGATAATCATAATATTTATAGTATCGCCTTCTGGAAGCTTTAAGGAATTGTTAAAAAAGAAATGATTATTTTGATTGTTTAACTTTAATTTTAACACTATCTCCAACTTCACTTTTTTTATCATAATCAAAAACTGTAAAATATAGCTCAGTATCACCTATTCTATCAAATTCATTTCCAGTAATCTTATAAGGCCCAGCTTCAATAATACAATCATTTTTAAGCTTTCCAGAAAAAGTACCAAACTGCTTATCAAAAAAATCATCTTCAAACAGTCTCAATTCAAATATATTCTTTAAATTACAACCTGCATTAAATCTGGCCACCAAATATAGCTCATCGTTAACTTTTAATTGTTGTCCATCCTTTAGCTTAATAAGTCCACTATTACTCTCTAATTTAGCCAAATATGCATCTTTAAAGACTGAAACAGGATTTGGAAATAATCTTATGTTAGGTGATCGACCCAAATTTTTACCATCTTTATTAAAAACATTAAAATATAATAATAGATTTTCAGAAGGTGGATTATGCTTCTGTTCAATTTTACAGCTATTATCACCTAAATCATTACCTTTCAGACCTCTATAATTATACTTATTATTACTAATTCCATCTACGTCTGTTACAATTATAATAGTATAAGGCCCATTACATGCTCCATTAAGCACTGCTACAAGAGAAATATATTTATCATCAGTAGTTACATAACTTTCTTTTATAACTTCATTCTTTGAGTTTAAAAAAGACAGATCATTATCAGAAGATTTTTCATCCCCCGTTCCAGAATCATCTTTTTTTGGTTTACCTCCATTACCATTATTTTCACCTTTTTTTACTTTATTATCAAACTCACCATTAGTCTCTTTAATAGTAGGTTTATCTCCACCATTATCTTCCTCTTCGCTCTTCTTCTCCAACGCAAAATACTTCTTTACATAAGCTTCGCCTATTCCAAACTGCGCATCAGCCCTTACAGAGTTTTCATCTGACTTTATCACAACTTTATTGTAATATTCTATTGCTTTGTCGCATTCATCTACAGTATCTTTGTTTCTGCAGTTCACCAACGCAATATCCCCTGCAGTTTTAAGTTCCGCAATATCCCTCTGGCTCAACATAGCCAAGCTGAATCCTTGCTTGTCATCAATAAGCTTTTTCATCTCGCTTATGCTGTTTTCTGTTTCAGTTTTTCTGCTCTCGTCTCTTAGCAGTTCTCTAACAGAAGCCATGTAGAGATAACAAACTCCTAAATCCCTTCCCTTCTCATCAGTTCCGCAGTTTCCAACAGGCTTCCATTCATCCTTCTCAGTAATGTCAGGGTCTACAGCAGAGCATTTTCTTACTATTCCTGTCTGGGCTAACCCGCTTGAAAACAACCCTGTGCCTGTCTTTGCAATATTATAACCTGAAGAACTCCCGGTAAATTCTCCCTTGCCTGCATAGCTCAAATCGCTTAGCCTTCCTGCCTCTGAAACGCATTCCTTCTCACTTTTTATCATCTTTTTTGCTTCGCTTGCAAAGTACATGTCATTCAGGTAATTCAGCCCGAAGTCAGTTGTCACTTTTCCAAATCCGCATTGCGATATCTTGTTATACCTTGCTGACTGTATGTCAACGCATATCTCATCATACCCGCCAGGATATTCCCTATCAAAGTTTTCATCAGCAAATTCACCCTTGCCAAGCCTCTTGTTTTGCATTATGAACAACGGCCTTAATGCTATTCCGCTCAAGGCATCCCCGCCTTTCATGTAAACGCTGTATGATATGTCTTCATTCTCTCCTGCATATATGTGGTAGTAAATGCTGTACAATGACGTTGGTATTCTCGCAACATCTTGGTAAGGCACAACATCAAAGAATGCCATGAACTGCGGCGGGCTTTCAGGCTTCTGCACCTGGTCAAATATATTGCCAACACCAGGAACCTTGCCGAATATCGCTGCCTTGCACACCTCTGTGCCGATTTCATCAAGGCTACCGCCCTTGTAAGACGCAAAAACATTTTTGGCATAGCTTTGCGTGAAATACTTCATTGAATCAACAGAATTTGAGAAGCTTTCCTTGAAAGACCCATATTCACTGCCCCCATCAGAATTAAGAAGCTTTTCTGACATCAGGCTTACCAACCCCCCCTTTACATTAAATATTGCAAGGCCTTCCCTCCAAAGCATGTCACAAATATACACATTCCTTATTCTATCGCATACACCAACAGACTGGCCTTTTACCTTTTGCACCATCAAGCATTCTTTGTATCCTTTGAGTATGGAATTTACATTCTGCAGCCCTGCATTTATTCCAGTTATGCAAACTGGCATTGCAACCTCTCCTGCATTCGGCAGGCACAACACAACGCTTCCTATCAGCCCTGTCTGCACAACATTCTCAACCTGCCATTTGCCGCCAAGATTGCACCTTGTTGTCGGGCATATAACAGGGTCGCATGCATTGAACATCATCTTGCAGTCTCCAGGGTCCATGAAGTCAACGCAGTTAGGCCCTGACTTTATGTCCTTAGACTGTTCTGTTATTGCATAGCTCCCCAAGTCAGAGCATCTTACCTTGTCTCCCTTGTTGTATGTTTTTGTTCTTGAAAGCTGGTTATTGAGCTTGCTTGTGCAGCCATCAACATTCTCCAATGCCTTCCTGTAATCAGTGTGATCTCCACCAAGCGCCTTTGCCTTGTTAAGCTCTAACTGCAAATCCAGCTGCCTGTCAAGGCTTCCACCCATTTCAGCATTAGGCACAGCCCTTTCCCAAAGCGTCTTTTTTATTATCCTCCCATTGGAATCATATTCAAACTCAACATAATGCATTGCATCTATGCTTATCTGCGAGACTAATCCTTCATTCCTGTTTCCCTTTCCTATTCTTGTTATGACAGGCTTGTGCTTCTCCTTTGGCTCACCAGATGTTACAGCATACTCATACAATTTTCTGTTTCCACTAAGTGTATATGCCGCAGCACCTGCCATCAGCAAAGAAGCCAAAGCTCCAGCTTCAGTCTGTATATCTCCTGGAATTAAAACATACAAAGGCTCTGCATTTGACTTGCCATCCTTCTTCTGCACGTATGGGCTTATGTCTTCATCCTTACTTTTTGAAACCTTAAATTGTTCTGGATCAGATTTAGAATTTAATTTATATAGCTCATACGTCTTCCCATTAGACCTATCCTTGTAGTAATAATACTTAACATTATTTTCGCTTACCTCAATGATATCAAACTTGTCAATGGCTTTTATCGGCTCATACTTTCCAGTATAAGCAGAGTTTAATCCCTCAATGTCCTTTGTCAGCTTCTCAAACAATTTTTGATGCTCTAATTTTCTATTGTCTAATAGCCCATCCAAGTTGTTTGCTCTCAGCCATACATCGGCCTTGTTTTCACCACCTATTTTCTTATTTATTTCCTCATTAACCAATTCTTGCCTGTAAATGCTGAACAGCTTTTCCTTGTTAAGAAAATACTCATTTTTAGATATTGTATATCCTAGTTTTCCTTCTAAGAGATCTTTTTTATTTCCATAATCGCTGTCCAATGTTTTAAAGTAATCAATCGCCTTCTTCTCAGCCACATCTTTCGTTATGCTAAGGTCCTCTGCCAAGAATTTGTCCATGTAGCTTGTAGGGTCAGCTTCAGCAAGATTTCTTGCAATGTACCAGTCATTTAACGACTCAGGAACATTTCCATTCTCAACAAGTTTCTTGTAATCATCTGGTATTCCAGAAAAGTCTTTTGACTTTAGCTTGTTAACAGCATTTTCAACGGTTTTTATGTCTCTCTCATATGTTCCAGAGTTTTTAAGCACAAAGCTGTCAAATGATCCCTTGGCTTTTCCAGCGCTTTTGTCTTCCTGGTATTTCCTGTACCATGCATCTCTTACCTTCTCCCTTGCCATTACTCTGCTTCCCCCTCCAACAAGGTTTTTAACGAGCAGAACTCCTGCAGTTGCATAGCATCCCTTTGTCCAGTAATTGTGTATCTTCCCTACATTGCTTGTTATCTTATTCAGCTTGTCTATTAATCTCTGTGTCTTGTTTATCTCCTCGTCTATGGTCTTTGAAAACAATGGCAGCTCAAACGGCCTTTTCTCTATAGGCAAATGCAGATTGAACTTGACAAAGCTCTCTGCCTTTTCAGAAACAGGCTCTATTGTTACCATCGCTTCCATTTGCAGATTTACAAGCCTTACGTTAACCCTAACATCCCTTCTTTCATCACCTTCCAAGATTTCAACCTTTTCATAATCATTTACATCAATCTCAACCTTTTCCTTCTTGCTCTCCGAATAAACAGTTATTCCATAATCATCTATTGTCTTTACCCTGTAGCCAGGCAGCCCTGTTATCGCTGACCCCTCGCTTACCTGCTGTTCAGGCCCATCATCAACGCTTATTGCAGCATAGCTGCTTCCCTTCCCTCTTGGCAATACGACATCAGTCAGGTAAACTACAATGAAGTTATTTCCGTCTTGTATCTTCTTTGCCTCAGATTTCAAAGTCAGGCTTTTTTTTATTCTGTTTATCTCCTCCCTTGTCTTTGCTTTTTCTCTTTCATCAGCAGAATTGTCATGATATTCTTCCAATGCCCTTATAGCATTGGTTTCATCCCCAATATAGCTGTATATCCATGCCATCTTTTTCTGTGCAGCTTTTGCTTGTGGTTGGTCCTGATATTTTTCAACTACCT
>Ga0209541_10015840_pt1 | contig 11212 bp, 8 predicted proteins | sample RifCSPlowO2_01_FD_184027 | JGI IMG/M metagenome (GOLD analysis project Ga0209541, IMG submission 184027) | Groundwater microbial communities from Rifle, Colorado - Rifle CSP2_plank lowO2_0.1 (SPAdes) (version 2) | ecosystem: Environmental > Aquatic > Deep subsurface > Groundwater | place: Rifle...
TAATCTTTTTAACTAGTTTTACCTCATTTTTCATGGAAAACACCTCTAATGTTTTCCCCCGTGAGTCTAACGACTCACGAGCTTATATTAATAGATTTTCAACAGAGCCCTCCTTTTCAACAATTGCTTATCAGTTTACAGTTGATGGGACAAAGTTGTGGCAAGATTCAGGGGTTTATCTTAACAAAGGCGACGTCATTAAAATCACTGCTTCAGGAATAGTTTACTTTTGCAATGGACAAACATGCCCACAAGAACCTGATGGTGACCATGGAATAGAAACAGATTCTGATGTGCTAAAATTCCCCTGCCACAAAGATGGCTATGTCTCAAACCTCATAGCAAAAATAGGCGAAGGGCAATGTTTCAACATCAATAAAGGCTTAGAATTTACTGCTGATACTACAGGAAAACTCTTTTTAGCAACAAATGACTACATCTTTGGAGATAACTCTGGAAATTGGGATGTCAGAATTGATCCTGTAAAGAATGATATATTCTATTGTTTTGATGGGGCAAACTATGATTCGAAAAGAACATGCCAAAATCCTGAGACTAACCCTTACGTACCTTTTTCTGATAGCTTTGAACAGGACTTAAGTCACTGGATGCAAAGATATGGCAGAACAAGAAATGTAGGGGGCTTTGAAAGGACTACTGAAATTGCTAGGAATGGAAGGTATTCAATAAAAACATCATCTCCTGACCACGCAATTGCTTATGACACTGAGGATATTATTAGTGATAAAACATTTGAATGCTGGGTTTACGATAGTTTAAAGGACAACGAAAAAAGTTTATGTGGTGTATTAATGGAAACAAAAGATTACCTTTTTACATTAACTGCAGGTACAGAAACGAAAATAACCAAAGGATATTATCTTTCTTTTATCGCATCTGGAGAACCTGTAATCAGTGATATAATCCGAACGAAAGGTTGGCATAAAATAGCTATCACCAATATTGGCAATACAAATTATATTTCCCCTGATGATAGGATCATAACAACAACTAAAAATGTTCCAAACTGGAGATACGTTTTTGCCAAACTAAATGACTGGGATAATGTAAATAACCCTGTAGCCTACTTTGATGACTTAAAAGTAGAGTTTTATCGTGGAAACACCTTTGAAAAGGAACAAGATATGATTAATAATCGGGATAGTGTTAATGAGAAACCAGTCTTAGAAGAAAGTGAACAAGAGCAAACGATACCACCACTTCCTATTGAAAAAAATGAAGAAACTGTGGAAGAAGAAAGTGTTCCTCAAAAGAAAAGTGTCATCAACAAAGAAGAAAATAATGAAAACATCTTAACTGGCGAAGCAATCTTGCCCCTCAATGAAAATGTTTGTAATGGTTGCACCTATAAAGAAAAATGCTTACTTGTAGGAACAAGAATATCCACCGAAACAGAAGTCTATTGTGATATAGACTGGGTCTTCCGCCAACAATCGAAAACAGAAACCGCATGTGATAATAACTATGAATGCAAAACAAACTTATGCTCCAATCAAAGATGCATTGACTTAAGCAGTTCTATTAACGAAATTAAAGAAGATGTAAAAGAATCAAAAGGTCTTCTGACAAAAATATGGGGATGGATTAAAAAATTATTCTAATCATAAAAACACACCAAATGAACAGCTATTGTGTGCAGAGTTATTATTTTTGAAAAGTTATATAAGGAACGTTTTTACTTTCTAGGTTATGCGTTATTGTTTGAATATCAATGAACTGCTTGAATTAAATGTCAGTCAATTACGTAGGAAAATAAGTAACTCTTATAAAAAGAGGTTACTCAGCTTGACTTTGAAAGATTTATTATTTTGCGAAGATAATCCAATAAAACCTAGCATTGGAGTATACATCTTTTTTGACCAAGATGATAACGTTATTTATGTGGGAAAATCTTCAAGTAGGTCATTTATTGAACGTATCCCACCACACTTTGATTTTAGAGAAAAAACGTGGTTTCGAACTCTATCAAAATTATGGGGTAGAGAAAAGAATGGGGGATACAACGAAAAGGTAGCTATTAAGAGTTCCAAAGAGGCACTTGATCAATGTAGCATAATTTTGATATCAGTCAATAATGTTGGTAGAAAAAATGCAGAAATTGTTTGCAGCAAACTTGAAAAAATCTTAAAGCTCGTGCTAAAACCAGCATTCCAAAGAAATCAGCCTTTCGTCGAATATTCGAAACACACTAAATTGCGTAATTTCCTGAAATCAAAAATTTAATGCTTGGTTGAAATAACTCTTTTAGAAGAACATCTTTATAAATAAAGTATTTATGAGAATACTGTGATTATCAACGATATTTGTCGAATCATGAGAATTGATTGAAATGGGTAGAGATGACTTAGTAAAAAAGTTTGATGAACTTTTTAAAACGAGCTTTCATAAACAAGAAAAAGATCAGTTTGATTTATTAATACAATCCAAAAAGAGAGAACTAGACTTAGCTGACTTAAATTCGGATAACTTTCTTTTAATACTCTCTTATTTATATTTAGAAGTAAAAAACTTTTCTATTAATGAAGAAAATGAAGTTCAGAGTTATAGTCCTAATTTCGAGAACGAACTTAAAAAATTGTTTAAAAAACCATTAATATTAGACTCTACTTCTAACGGGTTTATTCTAATTGTGACAAAAAGAGCAAAAGAAGGAGAACTTGATCCTAAAAATTTATATAAAAACGTAAAGGCATACAAAGGAAGCGACATAATATACTTTAATAAAAAAACTAAAAGAATAACTTATACGAATGGTCCAGCGAAACAAAAAATAAAGGAATTAATCAATAATAAAAAGCTTTTCTTTGTTATTCCACAACCAAAAGAAATCAGTTTTGACCCTATTGAAAAAATACTGAATAGCAAGAAGATAGACATCTTTGAAGTCGAATTTAGAAGTCTAAACTTTGAAAATGTTAGGGGGTTATATCTGAAGTCAGGTTCAAAGGAAACAAAAATTAATCTTCCTCTTAAAAGAATAAGAAACATTCTTCTAAGGAAGAATATATTGAGAGTTTCTAATATAAAAAGAATCCATATCGGGCTGAAAAATAGCAAAAGAAACGAATCTACAAGTCTAATTATTACTACACCTGAAAAGTTGGGGGTCTTTAGAATAAAATGGAAAGGAAAACCCTTGATTGAACTTGATAACCTCATTAAAAATGATATACTTAAAGAAATCTTAAATATCGATTTAATCGATAAAGGTTTACCATTTTCTGAAATCTTACTTCCTTACTTAGGAAAAGAGGTTCGTAATGACCAATTTGAGTCTATAAAACCCAGACTTCATCGTTGGGATAAAAATCGCTTATTGAAATATGAAAAAAATAGATTAGTGCCTGATTATGAAGTATTTGAGAGCATACTAACATCAAGTTTAGAAAAATATTTTTTTATCAGAAAGACTAAACTGCACGTCGCTAAAAACTCAATAAGAGAAGCATTCTTCCTGAAATCTAAAGAAGATTCGAAAGAAGTTTTTTTATTCCTAAGCAAAAGAAAAATAAGTGACGAACTACAAAAAACTCTTTACAAGAAGTTACCACATGTTATAATCGACTTTCATAACTTGAATACAGAAAAAAGTAATTGGTACAACCCTGTTGTTATAAACGATAAAGGAATAGAACATTTTATTGATTTTATTAAGAATGCTTGTACGTATTCTACATTTTTTAAAAATCAGAAAAACAATTTTTTGGACGCTAAAGAGAAACTTGTTAAAATTGAGAAGATTATGGGAAGAATTACCAATCAGAAAAAAGGAGCATTATGGGAGGGAATCTCAGGTGCGATATTAGACTTCATTTTTAGAAGAACAGAACCTCTTTCAGGACCGAATCTCCCCGATGGTATCTCTTTTCTGAATGGAAAAAACGGTCTCCTTTGGGACGCTAAAGCCCTCTTTACTAAAAAATTAAAAGATAGTATTTCTGGAATAAAAAAACCAAAAGATATTATTTACACTGAAATATTTAAGAAAAAACTTAAAATTGATTATTACGCTTTTCTAACATTAGGCATTGCTAAATCAAACTTTGATGAAGCGGAAAAGATATTAAATGATTATAAGACTAGCGTTAGATTCTGTTGCATCACACATAAAGCCCTCTTAGATCTAAGTGAAATCTTCTCTGATGATAATAAAGCACGCATTTTTCACAAAAATCTAGATAAATTCTGTGACAATCTGAAACTCATTCTTAACAATGGATATGTCGATTCCATCAGATTCGATGATCTCGCTAAAGATATTGAGAATGATTTGATTATCGACAAAAAACGTTTAAGAAAAGAAGTAAAGAAACTGGCAAATGTATAAAATAGGGTTGGGAAAGAATTCAGTTATTGCGAGACAGTATAATCTGATAAATTCTTGCACTGCCCTGTATATATCTGAGTCTTATCTTCTTTTAAGAGAATAGTCATATTAACAGTGCTTGTTTTCTTAATCTTATGATTATAATCTTGCCCTTGAGAGGAGTTTAATGTAAAAGGTATGACTATATTATTTACAATTAGTTCACTATGGAACTCTTCAGGGTAATAATTAAATATTTTGAACGATACATAAGAATAATCACTATCGCTGACGCAACCGATGGTATTGACCCATTCATATTGTTCAGGAAAACGTTCAATAGCCTCATTTCGGTCCATAACTGTTGTTAGGCGGTCTACAGGTTTCTCTTCAAAATTTGAACAACCACTTATAATCACGAAAACGAGGACTATCAAGAATACTCTACCTTCTTTCATCGATAATATTTGACTGATTCAATGTTTATAAAATAATCGACCGTCCTCTTGAAGATTACTACTTTCTTCTGCAGGTCTTTTTGAGTGATTGGGTATAACTATAAGTAATGATATCAAGGGGTGTTTTACATATTGGTTTCCAGTGGTTGATCCAGTCTTTTCCTGCTTCTGGAGAAGTAAAAGTTATGGCTAAGTCTTTGCTTGGAAAGCGTTTGAAATAGAACCTTTTACCTTTTAGTGTACCAATGATCTTTCCACAGTTTTGGCAATACTTGTTGTTAGAAGACATATAACTGCCGTAGATATGGGCAGATTTAAAGATATTGCCTATCTGATTGGGATATCAGGATGTTTAGTTCTGATTATTTATTCGTTTTAAGTCTAACCGTTGTATAAGGCCTGCCATTTTTATCATTTTTTTGATGTTTCGTAATGACTATTTTCCCAAAATACTCTAATTCTTCTATTTGTGTTCTAATCGTTCGAAAATTAGTGTTTACTCGTATATCTAAATCCCTTAAGGATATTTCCTCCTTTTTTTCTAATATTTTGAGAATATCTTTTTTTATGTCTAAGGCTTTTCGTCTTTGCATGCTACAAAGAGATAGCAAGACTTAAAAACGAGATGTCACCAATTGGTATCATGCCATTACTGACGTGGATAGGAAAAGAGGCAGTCGTAAATCACGACAAACAAGTCCCTTTTCGGCTCTTAAAAAAGATTAAAGCTGCTTCAGTAGGAGAAAATTCTCAAAATCTCATTATCCATGGAGATAATCTAGAAGCGCTCAAAGCATTAATGCCCTATTATCAAGGAAAAATAAAATGTATCTACATTGATCCGCCATATAACACAGGCAACGAAGGATGGATCTACAATGACAAAGTAAATTCTCCAAAAATAAAGAAATGGTTAGGAAAAGTAGTTGGCGGAGAAGCAGAAGACCTCTGCAGACATGACAAATGGCTCTCCATGATGTATCCAAGATTAAGATTGCTAAGAGAATTACTAAGTGAAGATGGGGCAATATTTGTTTCTATAGGTGATGATGAGCAAGCACAGCTCAAATTGTTGATGGATGAAATATTTTATGAAGAAAATCATTTGGCAAATTTAATATGGAAAAAGAAACAAGGGGGTGGAAACGATTCAACCAATTTCGTTGTTGAACATGAATATATCTTGGCTTATTCTAAGGACCTCGAATTATTCCATCTTAATTTAGATTCGGGACATGTTTTAGATGATGCACTTTATCCTTTTAAAGATGAACAGGGAGAATATGGTCTGGTTACTTTAGACAAATCTTCGATAAGACAGAGTGAAAGCTTAATCTTTGATATCAAAGGACCTGATGGCACTATATACAAACCTCGCATAATAAAAGGTAAACGCTCATGTTGGAGATGGGGTAAAGATAAAGTTAAAGAAGATTATAAAAAGTTAGTATTCAAAAACGGTAAAGTCTATACTAAATATCACCGCCCAGAAGGTGTTGCTCCTAAAACATTATTAGTAGATACGAGGTTTGGAAGAACAGAAACGGGCAAAGAAAAACTGGTTTCTATAATGGGAGATAACATTTTTAGTTATCCAAAACCAGTAGAACTAATTAGTCACTTATTAAATATCTCTTGCGATAAAGACTCTATAATCCTTGATTCTTTCGCTGGTTCTGGAACAACCGCTCACGCCGTTCTTGATTTAAACAAAGCAGATAATGGGAATAGAAAGTTTATTCTTATTGAGATGGAAGATAAAGTCGCTAAGGACATAACTGCTGAGAGAATTAAAAGAGCTATTAAGAAATTTGAATATCAAAGCGATTTTGAATTCTGTGAATTAGATAAACCTTTATTTAATGAAGAAGGAAAGATAGAAGAAGAATGCACATTTGAGCAATTAGCTCAATATATTTATTTTACAGAAACTCAAACTAATTTAGATAAGAAGCAAATAAAAGGAAATTTTCTTTCAAATCTTAACGAAACTGATTATTACCTGATCTATAAGGAAAGAGACAAGAACGTGCTAACTAAGTCTTTTCTAAAGAGCATAAAAAGAGATGATAACAAGAAAGTAGTCTATGCAGATAGATGTCTTATTGATGAAGAAAACCTTGAAAAACATAACATCCAGTTTAAACAAATTCCTTACGAGGTGAGAATCTATTAATGGAACTTAAAAAATATCAAGAGAAGGCAATTGAAGAATTGAAAGATTATTTGAAAGAACTAAATAATTTTGGAGCAAAGCATGCCTTTATCTCAAAAGTAGGAGAAAAATATAATGAAGGCTTTTTTGGGAATGTGCCATTTATATGTATTAAGATTCCAACAGGTGGTGGTAAAACTCTTGTTGCTTGTCACTCAATCAAGGAGATAATTGATACTTCTTTGAAGAATAAGTTAGAAAGGGGTATAATAATGTGGTTTGTTCCTTCTGAAGCAATCAAATCACAGACTCTAAGAAAACTCAATGATAAACAGGATTTTCACAGAAAAGTTTTGGATGAATATTTTGATAATAAGATAAGGATATTTTCTAACGAAGAATCTTTACGAATCAGGAAACAAGATGTAGATAATAATCTTTGTATTATCGTGTCTAGTTTAGATTCCTTTAGAAAAGACAAGAAATTGCAAAATAAGTATAAGGTATATCAAGAAAATGGAGAACTTATAAGTCACTTTGAAAATCTGGCAGATGATAGCAAATTAGAGAAAGATGAGTCTAATACCGTGATCAACTCCTTAGCTAATGTCATAAGAATAAGCAATCCTCTTATTGTGATAGACGAAGGACATCGGACAAAAACAGATCTTTCTATTCAATTCTTGAAAGAGCTTAATCCTTGCTTCATCATTGAATATACTGCTACACCAAGAAAAGAAAGTAATGTCTTGGTAAAAATTAACTCTGTTGAATTAAAAGAGGAAAAAATGGTTAAGATCCCCATAGTACTAGAAAGCGTTTCGCAATGGCAACAGGCAGTTACTAGAGGCATACTAAAAAGAAAAGAATTATCGAATATTGCAAAAAAAGAAAAGGGTGAATACATTAGACCCATTGCACTTTTACAAGCACAACAAGAAAAAGAAAGCAATAAAACTAATATTATCACCGTCCAGCAAATAAAAGATTTCTTAATGAAGGAACATAACATCCCAGAAGAAGAAATTGCAATAAAAACATCCTCGCAAAACCAGCTAGAAGAAGTAGACCTATTCAGCAAAGAATGCCCTGTAAATTATGTCATTACGGTTAATGCACTAGCAGAAGGATGGGACTGTTCATTTGCATATATCTTGATATCAGTAGCAAATATTGGATCAAAGATATCAGTAGAACAAATTATTGGTAGAATTGTAAGATTGCCTAATGCTAAAGAAAAAAAGAACCAAGAATTAAACAACTCTTACATCTTTGCCACAGGTAAAAACTTCAATGAAGTAGCAAACGAAATCATTGAAGGATTAGAAATGAACGGATTTAGCAGATATGACCTAATCAACGCACAAGAAAAAACCTCTAAATATCAATTTGAAGTAGGAAAAACAGTCAAAGACGACTTATTCGCTCCCATCATGTCTTTTGAAGATGAACCATTGGAATTTGCTGATCTAATAGGCGAAAATTTTGAACTCTCAAAACAAGACTCTCAATTTGATTTCAAAATTCACTGGGACAACGATGGCAGACTCCTTTTAGACATACACAAAGAAAATGAATGGGTAAAAGAAAGACAAACAACTCTAAAAATTACTTATCTAGATAAAAACTTTTCACAAAAAGAACTCATTTCGTGGCTAGATGGAAAACTAAAATTTGCTATGATTGACCAAGAAGATAAATGTAAATTTCTGCAAAAAGCAATTGAATACCAACTCAAGAAATATAGTCTATCAGAACTGTCAGTTAACCGTTTTGTTCTCAAAGACAGATTAAGTGATATCATCACAGACAGACTTATCGAATATGCCAAGAAACAGTTTGATAAGTATGTAAAAGAGAAGAAGATTACAGTGAAAGAATTTGAAAAGTTCTCAGATAAAGCACTAATCGTAGACAGAGTCGGAGAAAAATTTAAGAAAAACTTCTATGAAGACATCGGAAAACTAAACAAAGAAGAACACTCGTTTGTTTCACGACTAGATTCAGAAGCCTTACCAAACATTAAGTTCTGGGTAAGGAACAAAGAAAAGAGAGATCCACTCTACATACAAGGATGGAAACCCAACAAATTTTATCCAGACTTCATAGCAATCACGAATAAGAATAACCTCCTTGTAATGGAATGGAAAGGAGAAGACAGACTAAACAACCCAGATACAGAATACAAAGAAGAAGTAACCAGAACATGGGAAACATTAGGAAAAGGAAGATTATACTTCTTTTTAGTAAATAACAAAAATGTTGACGAAGTCCTGACAAAAATAAAATCTTTATAACTAAAAACAATTTATATACCCTTATATTTCGTTTAGATTTGGCGAAGATTAATAAACATCTACCCCATTCAAAATGTATGTTGAAAGAGAAAAAAAGGTGCATATGCGTTTACAATTAAAAAGACCTTTAGCTTTCATTGATTTAGAAACAACTGGTTTAAATGAGCGAGAAGATAGGATTGTCGACATTTGTATAACAAAAGTTTTTCCGAATGGGGAAGAACAAACTTTGAATTCGTTAATTAACCCAACTATTCCTATCCCTCTTGAATCAACAAAGATTCATAGGATAAAAGATGTAGATGTTCAAAATAAAGAAAGTTTTCGAGATTTTGCAGGTAAGATAATAACTTTTTTAGATAATTGTGATCTTTGTGGCTTTGGAATGAAGTTTGATTTGGCCGTTTTAGAATCAGAATTTAGGCGGATTGGTATATCTTTTACATTAGATGGACGAGATGTTTTAGATATTCAGCAAATTTATTTCAAAATGGAACGAAGAGACTTACAAGCAGCTCATTTAAAATACTGTGGAAAAACTTTTGAAAACGCCCATAGTGCTTCTGCCGATGTAAAAGCGACCATTGATATTTTAAAGTCACAATTAGAGTTATATCCTGAATTACCAGATAGCATTGGTGATCTCAGAAAATTTTGTCGTTTAAAGGAACCGTCATGGGTTGATGATGAAGGAAAACTTGCTTGGTATAATGGGGAGATGGTAATTAATTTTAGTAAGGATCATAAAGGTAAAACTCTTAAGGCAATGGTACAAGAAAACCCTGGTTTTTTAGATTGGATGATGCAAAAAGATTTTTCTCCTGAAGTAAAAACTATTATTAGTGAAGCTATTAAGGGCAATATCCCTACGAGATTATAGTTTTTATAATTAAAACAGTCTACTAGAAACTATCAATAGTAGCATTCTTATCTTTTATAGATTCTAATTGTTTTTCTTTGATAAATCCATCTATTTTAAGCATCTGTTTTTGTTGGTCTTTTACTATTTTTAATAATTCTTTTCTGAGTATTTCAATTCTTTCACTAGAAATGTTCATATCTTTAAATCCTCCAACTCGTAATCGCATTTCATTGAAAAGTTTGAAAGAAGCTTTATGGGTCAAAGAACGAGTTTTTACTTTATGACAGCAATGACATAAGATCATAAGTTTTTCTAAAGGTGGGTGTTTTACATGCCGTCCGAGGTGATCACATTCAAGATTTCTTTCACTATGACAGATTATACAACGATGTTTATCTCTTATCATAATTTTTCTTTTTATTTCTTGCCAATTTTTCGGATAAAAGTAAAGGCTTTTCATTCATGATAGGAGTAACAAAAGCAATTTATAATCATTCTTCTTTTAGGTCATCAATGAAAAGAGATTTAACACTTCGTGAATATTACCCTTGGGCAAGAAAAGGCATTTTTCCTCCCAGTACCCCATGGAAAAGGTTTCGATTCAATCATTTTCTTAAAATCGAACAGTTAGCAATCGATAAAAATACTACTTGGTTGAAAAATGTTTATCACAAAACACCGATTAATGGATTAATCAAAGACCCTATAGACTATTTTGTTCTCCCAGCAAAACTAAACGCCACATGGAGAGCTATAATCCTTGAAAAATTTCCAGAATATAAACCTGTGGGGTTATCTTCCTTAAAAAATGATTTACAAAATATACTCATAGGTCTTTTACCGAATGAGAAAAGTATCCCTGATTACAGTTTTATTCGTATTAATCAAGCAAAAAAAGTAGTTCTAAACAATGCACTGATCGGTGAGTGGGCTTTACAAATAGTCGATTTTGAAACTTTAAGAGATGATGAACTCTATAGGATTGATCATAAATCTTCAGAGAAAAGTATTTTACAAAAAATCTTCTCTCAACATCTTGGTGGTCAAAAATGGATCGCACAGTCTTTACAAGCACCTCTGATTAGTTGCCCAGTACAATTGGGGAAATCAGGT
>Ga0209541_10015846_pt1 | contig 11209 bp, 7 predicted proteins | sample RifCSPlowO2_01_FD_184027 | JGI IMG/M metagenome (GOLD analysis project Ga0209541, IMG submission 184027) | Groundwater microbial communities from Rifle, Colorado - Rifle CSP2_plank lowO2_0.1 (SPAdes) (version 2) | ecosystem: Environmental > Aquatic > Deep subsurface > Groundwater | place: Rifle...
GATTGCCACTCTTCCCGCCATTGCCGCTCCGCCCGTCGCCACCGCCAAAGTTGCGCCGGCGGCAATGGCCATAGCTTTCTTACCAAACTTTTCCACCATAACACCCATCTCGCCACTCAAACCCTTGGTGATTTTTTTTGTTGTCAACAAGAGGCCGATGATGATAATATAATTAAAGTAAAATTTAGCATCAAGGCTGACCGCGACGGCTGGGTCACCTAAATTAGGCAGAGGAACTTCGAAAATACCGCTTTCTATTGTTTTGGCCACCAAATAAATAAGAATAAGAAAAACTGGAGCGACCAATGTTTGGTCAATAAGAGTTTTGCGCCACTTGGTTGCCGCGCCGGAGGCACCCGGGAAAACCGAACCGATAAAACCGATGGGCGAAAAAATCATAAGGAAAATAAAGGCAATGATTCTGGCTATGAAAACAAAAGCTAAACTTAAGAATATATATATTACTATTGCGGCGGTAATGGCGCGCATTGTGGAATTAAGGAACGAAGATTTACTGTCGATATCTATTTTTTCTCCCGTTCTCGGATCATATTTGTTCTGAATTTTTAGATAGTTTTGAAATGTTTTTCCAATATTTGGTTGGTTTACTATTCCTCCATCTGTTTGTACTGGCACAGCAAGGGCATTGTAGAAATTCAAAGCGACAATATTGCCAGCATCCATTACAATTTTGGTAGCAAACAAACTGAAGTTTATAAACACCGCAGCAATAATCAGCTTAACCAGCATACTGCGAATATTATAGGAAGAGGATTGGAGAATGGTGGATATGGCGATGTAAAGCAGGATGAAAATGAAACCCATATTTACCAAATCTCTAATTAATTTCCACCCATTATTAATAGCGACATTGTCCTTGAAGTATGATGAATCCAGTGAAAATTTAATAAAGAAATCCAAAAGACTTCCAGAAATACCCACTAACCAACCTAGGAATTGCATTGTAATCTCATTTATTAAACCGTTCAAAGCCCTCATGACACAAGTTCCCCAAGTGGAAGGGTATATGAGTTTACAAGTATCAATAAATAATCCACTCGGATTAGCCAAATCGGCTTTAGCAAAATTTGTTGGCACCAAAGCCAAAGGTGTGGCAATGATACCAACCAGAATTACGGCCAGAATCAGTTTTTTATTTTTTGTGAAAAAGTTTGGCATTTTAAATTTATATTTCGTTACAAAGAAAATGACGGATCGCCGGGCGCTGACGGGTCAGATCCTGAACCTCCGGAACCTCCGGGTGCCGGTGGATCATTGGGTGGCGGATTGATCACACAAGTTCCACCTTCAGGATGCTGACCAGACTGACAAGTTATCGGATTTCCTCCGTTACCACTTACCACCGCGCCACCGGCCCCAACGGTTACGATTCGTTCCAGAGGATTACTCGGCACGCCGGCTGAATCAGTGGCGGTATAGGTAATAATATAGATACCATCAGATGTGTTCGCATCTATATTCATATCAGCAATGATATTTTCTTGGGGAATATCTTTATCGTTGAAATCTTTGGCGATTACGCCGTCAAGTTCAATAAAATCCTCACCTTGCGCTATATTAAGCGTTGAAGCGCCGGTTGAGTAAATAATCGGTTGCGGGTGGCTGAAAACAGAGACTTCGGCAAGGGCGAGACCATTAGCCCCACCGGAAATTTTTACCCTTGTAGCTTGTGTACAAGTAGTTTGACCGGCTGCGCATAGAGAAATTCTATACGGACTTGCACCATTGAAATTAGGTAAGGTATTTGAAAAAACTTTTGTATTGCCATTATATACATCAACTATTGCTCCATCCAATAAATTCCACGCCGAAGAATTGTCCGTTCCTGTCCTGTTGATATAAGCTGCCGGCGTTATAACAATATTTTCTATATATCGGCTGAATTTTGTTTTACTAAAGTCTACTTCCCAATATTGTTCGGCGTAAGAAGCTGTAGCCGCAATACCGAAAGTCATAGAATTAGCACCACCGAAAGTGCTACCGTCATTGCCGAATTGAGGACCGAAGCCGTTTAAGGTCGTTGATTGGGTGGCAATGGCCGTGTCGGTGCCGGCGCCACCAAGAGCGATGTTGATTTGAGTTCCCTCGCCTTTACTTGATTCTCCGCCATATGCAGGCGGTATATTGTTGTTAACTGCCGTTTGGGCAGTATTCCAAAAACCTTTTTCACTGCAGTATTTAGTAAGGAGTGAATAGACTTGAGATTGGGTCAGCGGAGTTGGCGCATCTTGTCTGTTGGTCCAAGGATAACCACTTACCGGCGTTGTTGTGTCGCCATTAATAACACTGACTACTTCACCGTTTCTGACATAATTGCCGATGGTGGCGCAATCAAAATTTTCAAAACCAGCTGGCGCCGTGCCACCCGAACCGACATTAAAGACGCCGGCCGTTTTATCGCTTTCAAATTTGTTGCGATAATAATTGGTATTTCTGGTTGTGCCAGAGAAAATACCAGTTGCACCAAAGATTGAGCCAATCATTTGATTGGTCAGAGCGCCGAAAATCGCATCAATATCTTCGGCGGCGACGTATTCATCAACCTCGGCTCCAATTACTTTACCGATACCTTCTTGCACCAATTTGCCGGGTGTGACAGTTTCCCATTTGGCACAGCGCGCTTCTTGGTTTGTCAATACATTTCCAAACATGTCGTCAGATGTCTCTTCAGGTGGCAAGTTAGCAACGCATCTTTTAGTCGTCAAAAAGCCACTGCCCCAATCGGCTTCTTTGCCGGCCACCCATTGTTGATTGGCGATGCGGATTTCCAATTCGCTTTTTGCCAGAGCAAAAGCGCCATAAGGATTGTTCTGTGGTCGGGTAGTAATATCCAGCCAGCTTTGCCAGCTATTACGATAAGCGGTTCTTTGTGCCGCATTCATAGTGTTGTTTATTACATCAGACAAAGTGCATTTGATCCGGTCGCGGAAACGAGGCCCCCAATAATTTAACCCTAAAGCCAGTCTTATATCCAAAGCAAAGGGACTGCATAACCATTTCAAGTCACTGCCGTAAATCATTTGGCCAACGCCTCGATCTACCACGTCGGCGAAGAAACCCTCCACGTCGCTGATAAATCTGGGACCTCCATCTTCAAAACCGTTGTTAATCCAATCCACAATACTCATTAAAAATTCATGGATTAATTCTTTAACCAAGGCTTTGACCATTGGTTTGATAATACAATCGCTAACCCAAGACCCGAAAGTGTTGCCGGCAGTGCTGGAGGTATTTTTTTGAATGGGCTGATTTTTTATGGGAACACTCATAAACGTTGTTATACCGCCGATTAATTTGCTTATGAAACCCATAATTATTCCACTAATACAACTGGTTTGAGCCTCAGCTTTTTTTGGGAAAAACAAAGTGCCGCCGGGCAAGACAATCATGGCGACGATAGCCACTAAGATAATTCCGGCTGTGATTTTATGGCACCAAGTTTTCATAAAACAGGTTTGCTTCTTTCTATTTTATAATATTTATAAACCGATAGCCCGCTTCGGTCTGTGCAAAAGTCACACCGCTGATTTCCAAACCGCTGCCAATGCTTTCTAAAATCAAAAAAACGTTGCTGGCGGCGTCGGGATAATTCTTAAGGCCGGCGGCAGCTTTAATCGGATCGGAAAAAGTGAGTTTCATTGATTCAATGCCGACAATAATGGTTTCTATCGCGTTAGTTAAAGCGAGGTGGTCGGGCAAAAAACGGCTGGGCACGGAAATTTTAAGCAACCCGTCGCGGATTTTTTCATAGGCAGCGATGTTGGCGTCAAGTTTTTCCAATTCCAAAGGATTGTCGTTTTCTGTCGCTCGGCTAAGAACAGCAAGTTCATCTTCAAAATTCGGGGCTTTATCAGCTATAAACAATCCACCGAATTCATTGCCATAGCGGTGAATATCGGTTAGCGTTTCATTGTTAATTACTTTAAAATTACTGGCGTTGTAACTTTTGGCCAATAAAGTAACCGCTTCCTTGTCAATATAGGACTGAACTAAATCAGAATAATTTTGAAAATCAGCAGGGTCGCCACTGCCGCTTTGTTTGATGGTGACATAGCGAGTGAACAAATCTCGGGAAAATTGATTGGAAGCTGTTAATTGGGTCGAGATTTTCGGTGTGGTAGAACTGGATCCAATAACCAATTGATCGTCAGGACCTTTTTTCAAAGGATCACGATTTTGGGCGATTTCTTCGCCATCTTTGATGCCGTCGCCATCTGTGTCGGGATTATTTGGAGCAGTTTGCCAAAGGGCCTCCTCCCAATCTTTTAGACCATCATTGTCGGTGTCTTTGGTGGCGATGGAATCAATCAGTTTTTGGTCAGCCACTGAAATCACGCCTTCATTATTGATTGTTTTCGTTTGGTTTTTGTACTCAAGCAAAGCAAAAATGCCGCCGATGACAATGAGGCAGATAATAAAAACCGGAATTATTTTTCTGGTTGGTAAAACCACCGATTTATATTATATCAAAGTTTCCCCGCAATCTTTTATTAAAGTGTGGATAGCAAAAAGACAAAACTCGTTGAGGGTGTTACTTTGGAAAGAGCTTGCGCAGCCCGACGGGGCGAGCAGAGCCCCGATGACCGTCGGGACGTGTCTCGACAAAGGAATACCCGAGAAAGAGTTTTGTGCTGATTATGGTTGTGATAAAATATTAGTAATGAAAAAGATCCTATTGGTTTTATCGTTGGTAGTGATCGTGATAGCGATTGTCTTAGCAATTGTGTTGTTGATAACCTCGCCCGTTGATACAAAAATCCAGAATACGGAAACACCCCTGACACCAAACAACAGTCAAACCCAAATTTCCAAAGAGACAAACTTTTTAGAAAAAATCACCCCCAGCACTGACTCAAATATTACTTCTGTCCTTGAACGTGTAAATCCGCTTGATGTTTTTAAATCTCTACAACAAAAGGTGAAAGTTGGAATAGATACGAACTTAAAACCGGAAAACTCGGCGCTAAATAATCCAAAGCAACCAAGAGTGTTGTCGGTTTCGCCTGAGCGTGTCCGCAACGGCGAATCTGTTACCGTCACTGGAGAAAATTTTACACCGACGAATAATAGCGTTTTTTTGAAAGATGGTCCGGCCCAACAACGTTTTGATGAGCTCTCCTCTTATGACGGAAGGACCATTACTTTTGTTTATCAACCTCCGGAAATTAAAGTAATGACAGAGGCCGAAATCAGAACTTTGCCGGCGAATATCGTTAGTCAAATTGAAACGCCGTTAAAGACGGCAAGCATGACATTGGCCGATGCTTTAAAAACATATTCGGAAATGGGAATAAAAAGCGAAGAAGAGTTCCGAACTTTACTAGAAAACCGTGGCCAAAAATTTGAAGATTTTTACCATTATTTTTTTGTGAGGGTGGAAAATTCACAGGGTAGCAATATAACTCCGACTGCGATTTTGCGCGGTTTACCGAAAATGGTGTCGGATATCGCCGAAGCCAATTCCCCATCATTTAAATTTTCAAAAATAATCAAAAAACTGAAAGCTTATGTCAAAGAAATTATGCCTACCGCTTACGCTCAAGGAGGTGGGGGTCAACAAGGCGGAGGATTTTTCGTCACAGTTCTAATTTGCACTTGTAGTTTTGACGGTTGGATGGATTTTATGATAGATTATAGTGGTGGTGGCAGTGGTTTGTGGAAATTCACCTGGGGCTCTAGGGCTGACGCAGGAACTAGTTTTGGTTTTGGTTACTGGCTTGGTGGTTATGAGCAAGGTGGCGAAACTTGTTCGGTTGGTTTTCGCCCGTATTGCGCGGATATTACAGGCAGTAAGTTTCAGAATCCATATGGCGCTTCAATGTAATTAAAGATTCTTCGCTAAGCATTTTAAAAGTTTTGACATTTATTTTTTATTAAATTACATATATAATTTATCCAACACAATGAATTTAAAGACTTTGAAAGTTTTTGTTTTTGTCGGTGTTGTCAGTCTTTTTACCGCAGAAGTCGCTCATGCGCAAGGAATCGTGTTTGGGAACGGCTTTAAAAACGTTGCTGAAGTAGTCGTTTCCAGTTATAGCCGAAATGAAAAGATTTCGTATACGTGTGATTACGGTACTTCTCGGAAATCCTTTAGAGGTATTGTCAATTATCTGGCTCTTGCACTTGGCTTGCAATCGCCTCTTGCCGAATCCCCCGATCCCGCCAGTTGCACCGGTAGTGGCGGTAATGAGGAACTCGTGACCGATTTAACCTGGAATAGCAAGGGGGGGCAATCGATTATAACAACTAAAACCGCTCCACGGTACGGAAGCAAAACCTGCTCAGTTAACGCCAAGTGGTCACCGGAGTCGGCCTGGCCCCCCAGAAGATCCCCTATTTCTATTGCTGATTTTTGTGAGAAAAAAACATACATATGCGAAGGTGGCCGCCAGGTCGATGATGACGATTGCTGGGTGTTATGGCAGTATGGACCATTCCGGATTCAGGAAACAGGTAGGGGTACCGCCACGTATAGCGTTACCGCCGCGGGCATCAATAGAAGGTCGTCGCTTAATTTAAACACGAAGTTGCTTCTCAGGATTTACGCGAGCGATACTAATCTGAAAGAAATTAAGCTTTCCGCCAAGGCAACGGAGATTAAGGGCTACTATAGAAATGCCATAACTAGACAACTCGGGTGGAGTGAATACACCGTTGCCGGAAAATATGTTGGACATTCCAGAAACGACGCCTACATCATAACGCTTTACGGGAGAAAGGGGGACGTGATAGATGTTACGCCTGGCGCCAGTGTTCCCTTCTATTTGTTCAATGTTACGCCGATTTCAATTAAGGATAAATAGGATAGCAAAAAATCAAAGGTTCAATCTTTGCCTACAAATTTTTCGCTAAGCATTTCCATTGTCTAAGGGTGACGTTTTCGGCGCGGGCGTTGGGGGCAACGCCGCAATCGGCGAGAACTTTTTTACCGGCGTTGGTGAGGATTTCAAAATTATTGACCAATAATTTGCGCTTATGGGCGAAGCCGCGTTTGACGACACTGAAAAAACGCTCTTCGGAAATATCGGTAAAAAAGTCGCGTGAAATTTTATCAATCATTAATACAGCCGAGTCTACTTTTGGTCGAGGTGTAAAAAGTTCGGCGTTGACCGTTTCCAAATATTTAGGCTCGCCGTAGGCCTTTATAGAAATTGATAAAATGCTTTCTTTTAATCCAAGTTTGCTAGTCGCTTTTGGATTGTTTCCCAAAATTCTTTCGGCCACTTCTTTTTGCACCATTAAAACCATTTGCGAGGGTTGAATCACTTCGCTTAAGAAATGGCGCAAAAATTCGCCGGTAATGTAGTAAGGAATATTGGCAACGATTTTGTAACCACCGGCCTGCAAGCCAATACTAGCTGGGTCAAATTTTAAAATATCAGCACCAATAATTACCAGTTTGTTTTGTTTGAATTCTTCCTTAAATTTAAGGGTAAGATAAAAAACTAACCTTTCGTCTTTTTCTACGGCGAAAACTTGTCGGGCGCGCGGTAAAAGTTTTTCGGTCAGCGCGCCCTTGCCTGGGCCGACTTCTAAGACTAAATCAGCCGAAGAAATTTCCGCTACTTCAACCATCCGTTCGGCCACCGTTGCCGATTTTAAAAAATTTTGTCCGTAAGTTTTGTTTGGTTTCATTATTTTGTTACAAACCAAATTCGCCGAAACACATATCGAGCGGAAACTTGGGAGGCGCGACGGTGCCGGACAGAGAAATTTTTCAGTAGGAAAATTTCGTGTTCCGCGAGATATGTGTCGAGAAAGAATTTGGTTATAAATATATCGTTTTCATCGCGCTATTTAAATTATATTCCTCCTCCAAATGCTGCCTGTCAAGATCGGCGAAAAATTCGGACGGTAAATTGATTTGGCGAGAACCAAAAATTGTTCGAACAGAAGCATAGGATAAAAAAATCTTTTTTCTGGCGCGAGTCAGGGCGACATAAAATAACCGCCGTTCTTCTTCGCCTTCTTCCTCGCTGATTTCTTTTTCACCTAATTTTTCATGAGGAAACAATCCTTCTTCCAAACCTGTAATGAAAACATAATCAAATTCTAAACCCTTGGCGGCATGGATGGTCATTAGTTTTACCGCCGGTTTGTATTTTTCCAATTCGTCTTGGTCGGAAGCCAAAGCGGCATCGGTTAAAAGTTTTTCCATTCCCTCTTCTGGCGTCAAACCGTCATATTTTACCGCCAAACTCGCTAATTCGCGGATGTTTTCCAAACGTTCTTTCTCATCTTCTCCGCCATTTTTCAACTGTGTTTCAATACCACTTATTCGCAAGACAAATTTAATCGTTTCCGATGGTTTACCAGTTAACGCCTGTTTTTTTATCATTGCCAATAAATTTTTGAATTCGCCGATTTTTTGCCGCGCCGTGGCGGGCAGTTTTTCTTCCATACCGGCCAGCGCTTTGGCCAAAGTAACTTTGCCAACGCCCCGGCGCGGATTTTCAATGGCTCGTTTGAAATCGGACAAATTTTCCGGATTAAGTGCCGCCTTGATGTATGCTAAAATATCTTTGATTTCTTTTCTTTCAAAAAATCTTACGCCTAAAACTTGGTAAGGGATTTTTTCGTTCAGAAACGCCTCTTCAATTACCCGCGATTGGAAATTAGCGCGATAAAGAACGGCGATTGCTTCTGGTGGCACATCTGCTTTAATCAGCGATCGGGCTTTGCCGGCAAGATAATTGGCTTCGTCGGTTTCGTTATAGGCTGAATAGATACCAACTTTTTCGCCCAAGGGTTTTTGGGTAAAAAGCCGTTTTTCTTTGCGCAAGTGATTTTTTTCAATCACCCGATTGGCCACTTCCAGAATTCTTTTACTGGAGCGGTAATTTTCTTCCAACAAGACCACCGTAGTGTTCGGATAGTCTTTTTCAAATTCCAGCAGGTTGCGGACACTAGCCCCGCGCCAACCGTAAATCAGCTGGTCAGTATCGCCCACGGCGCAGATGTTTTGATGTTTGGCAACTAAAAGTTTTGCTAGTTCATATTGGATTTTGTTGGTGTCTTGGTATTCGTCAATCAAAAGATAATGCCAATTATTATGATATTTTTCCAAAATTTCTTTTTGGTTTTTGAGTAGACGGACGGTGCGGAGCAATAGGTCGTCAAAGTCCAAAGCCTTTTCTTCGGCGAGAATTTTGTCATATTGCCGCCAAACTTTGGCGATAATGCCGGGCAAATATTCATTGCCGATTTCTTTCTCGTACTCGTCAATAATCAGATTGTTGCCTTTTTCGCGGGAGATGATTTCCAAAATCCGGCCCGGTTCAAATTGTTTCGGATTGACGCCGACATTTTCCATTGCTTGGCGAACGCTTTTTTTAGAATCACTTCGGTCAAAAATACCGAAATGGCGGTTTAAACCGATAATTCTGGCATTTTCCCGCAAGATATGAACACCCAATGAGTGAAAAGTGGAAATGAAAGGCCAGCTAGCCAAAGAAATTGGCCGATTAAGCGATTGTTCACTGCGCAACGCTTTTTCCACGCGGTCGCGCATCTCTTTGGCGGCTTTGTTGGTGAAAGTGATCGCCAAAATATTTTCCGGTTCCACACCCTTTTGGACTAATCGAACAATTCGAGAAGCAATGGTCTTGGTTTTACCAGCTCCCGCTCCAGCAACAATCAATAGCGGTCCGTTTTGGTGCTCGGCCGCCTTTTTTTGTCGATCGTTTAAATCGTCAAGATAAGACACGGGGGAAATATAGCATAATTTTTTATCAACAGGATGATTGACTTTCATTTGGCAGGCGCTATAGTTAATAAGTTAGTTGTGTTCAGCAAAACGGCAAGCAGAGCATGAAAGTTGGGCGGACTAGCTATTTAATGGCTAAGTATAAGGATATTTTTATTGCCCCACAAGACCCTGTTTATAGGTTATTCAAGCTTGTCAGCAAGCTCTTCTTTTCTTTAGCGCTGGTTTTTTTGCCGTTTGCCGTTCATGCCGGCTTTTTTTCAATATTAGCTGATATTTTCAATGGCGGTACTTCACTGGAAAGTGCGCCGACAGCCAATGTTCGTAATATGGCTTTACTTCAAGCCGCCTTGAATCCTGACCCCAATCCATCCAAGGGTGGTGGCGATATTACTGTAATCGGCGGTTCGGCTTTATTACCGGAAACCGGTCCTACCGGCACAATTGCCGACGTGAATGATGAGCCGCGTAGCAACAATATCAGTATTTATATTGTTCGTCGCGGAGACACTCTTTCACAGATTGCCAAGATGTTTGGCGTGTCGGTTAATACTATTATTTGGAATAATGAAATAACGGGCGGCTTGATTCGCGAAGGACAGAAACTTATTATCTTGCCGATTTCCGGTGTTAGTCACATTGTCAAAACTGGCGACACTATTCAAAGTATTGCTAAATTTTATAAAGGCGACGCGACAGAAATTGCCCGTTACAATGATTTAGCTGTCGGTGCCGTTCTAACGCTGGGCCAAAAGATTATTATTCCCGATGGTGAATTAGCAACACCGAAATATGTCGCTAGCGGAAGTTCTTTGCGCGGCGCCGGTGGTCCGGATTACGGCTCCTATTATATGCGTCCGATTATCGCTGGTCGGAAAACTCAAGGTTTGCATGGTTATAACGGTGTTGATTTGGCTGATGCTTATGGTACGCCGATTTATGCGGCGGCCGCTGGCACGGTTATTATCGCTCGTGATTCCGGTTGGAATGGCGGTTACGGCAAATACGTTGTTATCCAGCATAATAATGGCACCCAAACTCTTTATTCTCACAATACGGAAAATTTGGTGGTTGAGGGCCAGTGGGTTGGCCGTGGCCAAGCGATCGCTCTCATGGGTTCCACCGGCAAAGCCACTGGGCCCCATGTCCATTTTGAAATTAGAGGAGCAAGAAATCCGTTTTAATTTGTCATAATTTCTTTTGGCCGGTATTGGAGGGCTTCCATCAGGTGACTTTCTTTAATTTGCTCATCGTTTTCCAAATCGGCAATGGTGCGCGCCAATTTGATGATGCGGTGGTAAGCGCGAGCCGATAGCCCAAGCCGTTCGGCGGCGGCGTTAAGAACAGCGCGCTCGCGTTCGCCAATTGGCGCCAACTTTTCCAATTGGCGGGAATTCATTTGACCGTTAGTTTGGATTTTTATTTTCGCTTTCGCAAACCGATCGCTTTGTCGCTGGCGCGCCGCCAGAATTTTTTTCT